>Ga0194129_10001803_pt1 | contig 33751 bp, 48 predicted proteins | sample TA2KigCa35mmetaG_FD_150862 | JGI IMG/M metagenome (GOLD analysis project Ga0194129, IMG submission 150862) | Freshwater microbial communities from Lake Tanganyika, Tanzania - TA2015038 Kigoma Deep Cast 35m | ecosystem: Environmental > Aquatic > Freshwater > Lake | place: Tanzania: Lake...
TGGGCCCGCACTACCAAAGACGACAAGTACGGTCGAATGCTTGTAGAGATATACTCAGACTCGTCTAGTGCGTCTTTGAATTCTTTGATGATAAATGAAGGCTATGCTTGGGGATACATGGGAGAAACCAAAGCAAAAGACTTTACTTTGTTAGATCAAGTGCGTATAGAAGCGAAAAATAAAAAAGAAAGATGGGGAGAATCCTAAGTCCTAAGTTTGCTGGCATATCCTACATAATTGATATGAATAAAGATAAAACTATAGTTAGATTGATGTCAGAAGAAAATCCCGAAGGAAAATGTCCTTATATTGTATCTTTACCAGAAAAAAAAAGAGGATGGATGGATGTCAACAATGGTCATGCATATCGTTGCTTGCCTTTGAGTGTTGCAAATGGTTTTGGGTGGGAGATTTTAAATCCAATATCTTTTGACGCAACATGGAATGGAGATATTGGATATCAAAATGCCATTAAATTTAATTTCTGTATAGAAAGTGAAGAAGATAATACCTTCATCAAAAAAAATTCTATAAGTTCTCACTTTGGAAATGGTATAGTAACATTTTCATATCTTGGATTTATTTTTAGAACATCCGAAGGACATAACCTATTTGTAAAAGGACCAACAAATCATTTTAAACATGGCGCCCAAGCACTTGAGGCAATAGTTGAAACTGATTGGCTTCCTTATACATTTACATTGAATTGGAAATTGACAAAACCCAACGAAACTGTCCAGTTTTTCAGGGGAGAACCACTGGCTACGATTTTTCCAATTCCAAGATATTATCTTGAATCATTTGATGCAATAGATCAAAGAGAAGATCCAAACTCTGATTTTGCAAAAGAACATAGAAGTTGGGCACAAAAGAGAGAAGAAATTAAGTATGATGCAAACTCCAATCATTCCTTATACACTAAGGGCATTGAGAGTATGGATTCAAAGAAAAAATTTGAAAATCACCAAAGATCAATAAATGGGTGTCCCTTCCATAGAAAGGAAATAAATAATGGAACAATTTCAAGCGAAAACAATTAATGGATTCTTGAGTAAGAGTGAATGTGAAACACTATTAAATTATGCAAAAACCACAGATATGTGGAGACCAATTCCAAATAATTTTTGGGACAAAAGAACTATAAATTATAGAGATTTGCCAAAAAACATTAAAGAGTTGTGTAAAGAAATTATTTCAAGATTACAAATAACACTTCACAATGAATATAATTTGGAAGAAAAAGTATATCCAGATACTTTAGATGTTGTCCGTTGGTTTGACGGAATGAAACAGATTCCACATTGTGATGATATGTCTGATAATGAAGAACAGCATAAGTTATTTGGTGAAAGATATTTTGGTTGTGTAATTTATTTAAATGACGATTATCAGGGTGGTAAAACATATTACACAGAACACAATTTTGAAGTAACACCAAAGGCAGGAACAGTTGCAATGCATTTGGGTGATTGTAATCACAGACATGGTGTTACCGAACTAAAAGGAAACACTAGATATACTCTTGCTAGTTTTTGGGGTTTCAACAAAAATAAGGAAATACAATGAAAAAAGTATGGTCAATAGTAGGAGCGGGTAAAGGAAGTTCTGCGTCCAACCGCACACGCCAAAAGACCCAACCGCACATGAATTTCAACCTGTCAAAATTCCAAATCATAAAAAAACCGGCAGACGAAACCAGAGAGCATACACTGCTCGACCTGTATCCAGAAGGAGAAAGAGAAGCCATCAAGGAGTACGGAGACACAAACCTCCAAGAAGCACAGGGCGTAACCAAGCTTTATCCTGAACGGTTGCGGCTTGAGGAGGCGGGTATGGACGCCCTTGCTGTACATATTTTCAGAGAGATGCAGAAAGAAAGGGCAACCGGAACAAAAAGAGTGTCAGAAAATCTCCAGCTACAGGGAGAGGCCGCAGTAGATAAACTACGCATAGAACAGCGAGACAAGCCCAAATTCAAAAGACTGCTTGCACTCACCGCCTTTCACCCAAACCCGTATGTGAGATTCATAGGGATACGCGATTTCGGGAAAGATATATCAGATCTCCATGTGAAATACCTCGTCAACGATCCAAACACAGAAATACAGTCACAGGCACAGTGGGAGTCTAAACGCAGAGATATGGGTGATCATAACTCTTGACAAATTAACCGTCAGTGGGCAGTTCAGACATGTCGTGGAGGGCACTCTGTGGTACGAACCATGCTGGCGGCCTGCCGCCGTATGTCTTCTGACCATGTGGATACTTCTCTGATCCACGCAGCCAGCCAACCACCCTGAATCTGCACCCATCACCAACCACCAGAACATAAATTTTGTGGTCCGAATCGTCGTTCCGCAGGATCAAGTCAAAATCATCCCTGCTCCTGGTCCTGACCTCATAATTTCTCACATCTGGGGTAGACCTGAATGTGTTGACAGTCAGAGGATCCGAAGATCCGATGAACTTGCGGAAGGCAATCTCGCCTTTTGCCCCGAGGATGTGGTATTCTGAGTTCTTGTGACCAGCTGCTCCGTGTTTGTCGAGCAACCCCATCTTCTGAACGCCATCCATCCTGCGTTGGGCAAGGCTATATGCCTCGGCCAGTTCGTCCCTGTCCAACACCACATGATTTGGTGCTATGTTGTTGTGATTATTTGTGATGTTGTGATGATCCATTTTTTTACTTGTGTTGAGTTGTGATGTTGTGATGATCCATTTTTTGACGGGTGTTGACACCGAGGACTGGCGACCGTTGTGATAACCCATTTTTTGACGTGTGTTGACACCAAGCAGCTTCAACCAGGAGGTTCTTGCGAAGTTGTGATAACCCATTTTTTGACGGGTGTTGACACCATCCCACGCGATCGACCTAACCGCTATTAGTTGTGATAACCCATTTTTTGACGGGTGTTGACACCTAGATCGTGATGGAACCGCTCTTGCTTTTAGTTGTGATCACCCATTTTTTGACGGGTGTTGACACCTTTACCCAAATGTTGTGATCACCCATTTTTTTTGACGAGTGTTGACACCTTGAGCTGGCGCTCAGAGAGATACTGTTGTGATAACCCATTTTTTGACGGGTGTTGACACCTTTAGCTGGCGTTCCGACAGGTGTTCATGGTTGTGATAACCCATTTTTTGACGGGTGTTGACACCCAATACAGATTTGGAGCACCTCCAAGTAGGTTGTGATCACCCATTTTTTGACGGGTGTTGACACCACCAGCTAGGCATCATGCAGGTACACGAGGTTGTGATCACCCATTTTTTGACGGGTGTTGACACCTCAACCCTGAGACTCGGCAACTCAGTTGTGATCACCCATTTTTTGACGGGTGTTGACACCTTGATCGTGATGGCTGCCGCACACTCATCGGTTGTGATCACCCATTTTTTGACGGGTGTTGACACCCTAGACTTCTAGATCTTTCCCAGCTCATCTGTTGTGATCACCCATTTTTTGACGGGTGTTGACACCACAGCTCTTTGAGCCCTGGGGGTGGGAGAGGTTGTGATCACCCATTTTTTGACGGGTGTTGACACCATAAGATGGGTAATGCCCTAGCGGGCACCCCACGTGTGTGGAGTGCTTTACCCTGCAACCATTTGATGTTGTCCACAAACAGGCTGATGCCACATGTGGATCCAAAAAAGAGGCGTGCAGTTTCCAGAGCTGGGTATTTCAGGAGATATTTTTGGATATCACCCCGCAGAAAGTTTTTTGTGCAAATCGGTTATGATCTGCACGAACTTCCCGAATGGGATGACCCCTCCAAAGACAGGTCCCTGCCGACCCCCATCATCACAAGCTGGGTCGGTGCCGCAGTAGAGGTGTTTGAAATCTCTCATTGCAGCATCCCTGTTGATTTTTGTACCGTCGATATTCGGATGAGAAAGATTGAGAGCAGCATAGAGGTCTCTGTCAACGGTCACACCGTTCCTGACAATTTCCCTCACGTCTGCCCCCAACTTAGTATACGCACGTCGTGGGTTCTTCTCAAAAATATCTGTGCCAGTTGCTCTGTATTTTTTCTGATCAACCAGATACAGATGCCCCTCTGAAACCTTCATGGGGTTTTTTCTCAGGTCAATCGATCTCCTTCCGCATCTGTTTGAAGCTACGAACATTGCGTTTCTGAATGCCCCAGGAGAACCGCGCTCCACGCCGCGTCCGTGGTCTTTTGCCCAGCCCGCAACATCTCCGCCCTCCGAAAACAGACGGCCGCCGATGCAGCCGATGAAGGTTGCAACCCTGTTGCGGAGGTTTTTTCTGGCCTCTACGATCTGACCCTCTGTCCTCTTCATCCTGCGATGCACATCTCTCACTCTCGCGGTCCAAAACTTACGCTGCAGGCGTTTGCCCTCCCCCCACGCACCACCTTCGCGGATGATCCCCAACTCTGTTGCTCGGAGACGACACCCCTCGCTGAACCTCTTTTGTTGGCGCAGCAGCCGCCTCTCGCGTCCTCTGCACTCTTCAACGGTTGATAATTTTCCGGCGAACACAGTGAGACCAGTCGAATCATCAACAATGTTTACCGAGACGGTTTCAGTACCCAGATCAACACCAACGGTGCATCCAGGGAGAAGATTTTCCCTGTCACGCAACTTTCTGCATGAGTAGAGGATGTGCACATACCACAGCCCGCGATGAAAAACTGGCATGACCGCACGCACCCTGCTCACAACCTCCCTGTCCCTGATGATGTGTACCAGATCGTCGCGCTGCCTTCCTTTGTCCTGCCGTGGATCCCTCAGGGAACACCTGATCCTGTGAACATTCTCAGGCCGGTCTCCGATGATCCTTCTGCTGGCACCACTCCTCCGCACAAGGAGGTAGAATGTTCCATCACTCATCAAAACAAGCCTCCCACCGTTCAGAGAGGTTGTCCTGTCGCCAGTGCCGCACCGATGTCTGCGTCCTCCCCGACGCAGGCGGAAACGGTTTCCGTGACCGCTGTTCCGGATGCCGTTTGAGAAATTTTTACCCACCTCCTTTGCAATTTCGCACACATTTGTTGGGGAGAGGTGAGCTCCGACCCACCCGTCGAGGATGTCACCACCCGCCCCATCATCATGCAGGCCCCACACGTGGTCTTCGACCTCACACCAACGTTTACCACGCAGTAGCGCCCTGGTGAAATAGTGTGTATTCCCCTTGTACGAGCCCCACCTCTTGCGAAATTCTTCGAATGCGGCGGCGAGCGGCGTGTCCGCGCCCGCTCCACCCCCCACCTTCCCACCGAAGAGTGAATCCCCCAGCCGACGGCACCCCTCGTCAATTTTCGTCCGCTCCCTCTCAAGTTTTTCCACCCCCTCCACATCCCCCGCCAGCCGTGCGGTGCGTATCAACCCAGAAACCTCTCTCCTGCGCCTCACCATCCCCTTCCACCTGTCAACCTCAACCTTTCTTGCGGCCCCCGACACACCCGATGCCCCTGCGTACAGGACATTCTGCCGCTCCTGGGACCCATTTGCAAGGTTGCAGTGGTGGTTCAACTGGTCAACCGCAGTTTTGTAGACATGCGCGCATGCGAGCTCCCTGTTTTGCAGACATTTCACCGCAGCTGCATCCGGATGGATCGGCAGAATCATCGATTTGTGAAGTGGTTCTGAAGAATTCTTATTTTTTGCCCGGCGTTCCTTTGTCGTCTCCCCAGCGCCCGGCGGGGCACCCTGGTCTGAGTTCCAAACCTCAACCACACCACCATCACGGGGTGACTCCACACCAGCTAACCCCGCAATCAGACGTCCGAGCCTGCGGTCATCCATGATTTTCTTTTTATGTCTACCCATGCCCAAACTATACGGGCGGCGACCCCCCAAAATGACCCCATCCGACCCCGACGCCAGATTCCCCCCGTAACAGTCCCCACCGGATCCCACCACCTGTCGAGAAAAGAGAACATGAGACCCTTCACCTCATTCTGGCAGAAGTTGGGGGGCATCCGCTGGCGGTTCCGTTTTGTCCGCAGCAGCGAGATCCCCAACGACAGGTGGGCCGACTGCAGCGACCCGTCCGACCCCAAGAGACAGATCAGGGTGCGTCAGGTTCTCAGGCGCCGTGCGAAGCTCGAGACCATCATCCATGAGGCCCTCCATGCCCAGTGGCCAGACGCGTCGGAGGAAACGGTCAGCCGCCACGGGCGCGAGATGTCGCAACTCCTGTGGCGGTGCGGGTACAGGCAGGTTGACGACCCCTAGAGGTCAAAAAATCCCCAAAAAATCCCCAAAAAATTCCCAAATTCGGGGTGTCAAAAACACCCACCCACAAATTTTCGGGGGTGAAGACATCTCCACCCCCAAAAAAAGACACCTCCACCCCAACGGAATCACCCCACCCAACACCTCTTCATCTCAGCCTCAATTTTCTTCTCCTCTTCTTCCCCAGAGCCCTCTTGGGAGATGGGTGACGGGATTCCAGACGGGGCAGATACATCAGAAGCAAGATGCGTACAATGATGGGGTAAGATATGTATGTATAGGGGAGAAAAGAGAGGGAGCAGATCGTGAAAAATAGAACCAATGCAGAAGGAGAGAACTCCATAGGAGGGCTTTCTCTAATCTCCATCATCACCATCTGTGCACTCATGCTTTTTCTCCTGGTGGGTGGATGTCCCAGCACAGACCATCCCCACCACCCCGCCGGAGCATCCTCCCCACCGTTGCTGGAGGAGACCCCGCCACAGAACCCCCCTGCCCAAGACGAACCCCCTGCCCAAGACGAACCCATCCTCGGAGATGAATTCACCCCCGAAGATGAACTGCAGAGCATCATTCTGCAGAGCATCATTCTGCAGACCTTCATCCTGCTGAACATCATTCCACCCCAAGAAGAAGAAGAATTGTTCAAAAGTACCCCCATGCTGCAGGGCATTCCGTCGGCAGAACCCCCACGGGAAGGGCGAGAGTGGGATGTAAACCTCAGCGTCCGGGCAGAATCATGCCCGCCAATCGCCACCCTCAAGAGGTAGAGACAACCATTGCACCTCCCCACGCCGCCAATGAGGGTGACAGCCCTCCTCCCTTGGGGGGTCGATGGGACGACCCAGGAGCTCAAGGGGACCCTCATCCAGCTCCACCTACCGCCAGGAGGGGCAGCGGGTGCAGGCGTTCTCCTGAATCTCCACGGGGTGATACTCCCAGACACCCCACTCCAACTGCTCCGAAACGGGTGGGATGGTGGCCTCTGGAACACGGATATAGACCCACCTGACGACCTTGTTCAGAGATACCCAAACCCCCAGGGAACCCCACACCACCTCCACCGTGGTGAACTTCATGGGTCCAGGGTTGAGGGTGTTCATGGAACCACCAGGTGGTCTGGAACCCACCTGATGACATACTATACAGAACCCCCTCCTGGTCATCCGACAGACCCAAGACACCTCACCTGGAGCCTCTGTGCAGCTGATGGAGGGAGATTGATGCTCGTCACTGATACGGAACTTGTCTGGAGGGGGGCAACCCACCTGGGGGTCAACACACAACCATATGGGCCGTCGGGGATGAGGTTCCCACCGCCCACAAGGACACCAAAATTGTTCCACAGGTGGAGACACCCAGTGTGGGGCACCCTGCAGCAACATGCTCTGCATCAGAATGCTTCGCAGCAGAATGCTCCGCAGCAACATGCTCCGCAGCAGCAGAATGCCCAGGGGCAGCAGAATGCCCAGAGGCAGAATGCTCAGCATAGTGAGGAGTGACACCGTCCCCGAAGGGGGGTGGGGTGAGGTGGGTGGAGAGGAAATGGGTGAAGAAGGAGTGTGTTGGGGGAGTTACCAAGGATGTGGTTGAGGATGTTTAAAAATAATTCCCCATCTTCCCCCACATCACCCCACCTGACGACACTCTGTATAAAAAACCTCATTATTGATGCGTAGAGGCATTATTTTTATAATTGTCTATTGGGAGTGGTTGCGGTGAGGATGCTCCCACCGCCTACGGCGGTTCTGGGGTTCACAAGGAGCCAGGTGACCCGTCATTGAGCACAGGAAGCCCGTTCTTAAACGGATAGTTTCTGGGGTGATCATGTCCTTTTGGATGGTGTTGAGGAGGAGTGAGATGATCGCAGCCGTAATTTTGGTGGAGGATATATGCGATGTCCAAAATGATAAAATTATCAAAGTCTGACTGGTTGAGGATAGGCAGGGAATTTGGCTTTGTTCGTGAAGCGCGGCTTGCCAAAATAGAGAGGGAAAGAAGAGAAGCTGACCAGGCGGCCGCCCGTTCCCGCGCATCCGGGGCGACGGCTGCGATGGCTCGGATGCAGGGTGAAGCATGGGAAGATAGGGAGCAGGAAGAGGCTGATAGGGATGAAGCTGAAGCCTTAAAAGAGAGGCGATTCCGTAAAAACATGCGTCGGATGGGAGACAGATGAATGTTCGGTCAACACGCTCTCCCACACATTTATTTCAATACATGGCACGGAAAAGCTTTGGGGGTTGTCGCATTTTGATTGGGTGGAGGATGGCGGAAAATTGGTGCTGTCAAACACGGCGGAGTTATCAAAGTCTGACTGGTTGAGAATCGGCAGGGAACAGGGCTACATTCGTCAAGCATCTGTCGGCGATGCGGTTGTGCGCGATGATGATGATGGGGGCATGGGAGTTTTCAGCAAACATATGCTCAACATTGCAAGAAAAACTGTCAAGATGAACGATGTGTTTGCGAACATCATGGGCGGCATGAACAAGACACAGGCGCACGAGTTTCTCTTCCAGCATGGAACATCGGCAGAGAAAAAAGCGGCAAAGAAGTGGTTGGACAAATGGAGAGTCGTAAATGATTCACAACCTGTGTCACCCCACTCGGGGGTGGAGAAAGAAAAAGAACAACGTGCAGGACCCTACGGTGCCCGCATATATGATCCATTGACAGACACCGTTCTCCACGTTCCTGATTCTGATGAGTTGTAGATAGAGCCCAAGTCTCTGGGCAAATGACAGGGGCTCCCACTGCTGGGAGCCCCTCCTTCGTACATCCACCGGTGGTTCCTAGAATGTCTGCACTGGGAACCTTTACGGTTCTGCAGCTCTCCTCTTGGCCTTTGCAGCCGTCTTGATCCGCAGGTCAGTTTTGCGGTTCATGGTCTTCACGGCGGCCTGTGCCTTCCGTGCTCTCCTTCCGATTGCGGATGATCCGCCCTTTGCTGATGCCATGTGGCACCTCCTTCTAAATATTCGTATTCTTCATATGAAGAATACGAAATCTTTATCGGCTGCACCTCCCCGGGGTTCTGTCGTTTTTTTAGCAGCCCATCAGTTTCCTCATGTGGAAGAGGGCATCTTCCTTCCCCTTGTACTCCATCACTGCGTCATAGGTGTGGCTGTACCCCACATGTGGGCGTGAGGGGAGTTCTGCATGGTCACGGCAGAGGCCGCCCCTGACTGGGCACGGCTCTGAGATGTGGATTTTGGGTGTCCTGTCCCCCCATGTGGTGGCTGCCAGGAGTGCCGCCTCCTCCTCACCCAACCCGTCTGGGTGCAGGAGGTGGTGGTGGTTGTCGAAGACGACGGGGAGTACGCCCCAGGCGACCAGGTCACGGACGGAGTATCCGCTCCTCTTGTCGTCGTTCTCCACAAGGAGGCCGGCACGGGCACGGTTGCTCAGCCGACCCAGATTCTCCCCCAGGCGGAGGAGGGTGCCGTGTTTGTCTCCGTAGGTGCCGCCCACATGCAGGACGGTCTTCCAGCCGGGGAACCCGAAAAGTTCACCCATCTCACCGTGGTATTCCAGGCACCTGGAGGAGGTGTCCACCACCGCTGGCTTGGGGCTGCCCATGCAGACGAACTGTCCTGGGTGGACGGTGAGTTCCATCCCCCCACCCCTGGCGATGTCTCCCACCTCCCTGCACAGCCTGGTGACCTGGACATCAGGTTCGAGGTGGGTGATCCCGTACCCCAGGTGGGGGTGGTCGGCGAACGGGAACAGGTTTGACCCCACCCGAAAAATTCGGACACCGTTCTCCACGTTCCAGATGACGATCCTGCGGAGCGCCTCCAGGTTCCTGGCGGCGGCAAGGGCCGCCCCTGATCGGGAGAAGTTGGCGATGCGGAATGTCCGGGCGGTGGAGTGACCCTCCGCCCCCAGCCTGTTGTTGCAACAGGCATATCCGATGTGTCGTGCCGGCATCTCTACCTCAGACCAGGCTGAGACCAGGTGGTGGCTTGAAACCGTTGCGGGCGATGCCATCAAGGTGATCGCGGATCTGCTTGTCGGGGGAACTGGGGGTGATGCCAGTTGCCCCATATCCACCCTGTGATTCAGCAAACATCTGCCAGCGGGCAGCTGCGGGGATCAGTTCTGGTGGCGGCTCTGCTTGCGGAGGCGGGGTGGTCCTACGGTCGGGAATGCCAAACATGGCACGAGCCTCTGCCATCAGCTGCTGCCGTGAGGGTTTTCGTCGCTGGGCCTCCTCGAATGCTTCAAGCTGGCGCCATTTGTCGCCGTGTATGAGATCTTTGAAATTGGGGTCGCCGTGGTTATGCCATGGCTTGCCAGCCCGACAGAAGGCCGCCCAGTCCGAATAACGGTATGCGGGGTGGAAGGGTCTGCGGAGACGGATTGTGAGTTCACGCAGACGCTCCCACTCTTCCTGTTCTGACATGGTGAAGGGTCTTTTGGTGTTCATATAGGTGTTCTTCAAACTCTGCGCGCCGGTGTTCTGGCTCAGGCCTCGAGGGCACACCGGCGCGCAGCGTTGTGGATCAGCGGTCTTCGCCTTCTATGCGGCGGCGCGGGGTGGATCTTGTGCCATGTGTGGAGTTTTCCATGTGTAGTTCTGCTTCAAGAACATCAATCTTGTTTCTGTGTTTCTGTTGACTGTTCTCGAATTGGCTGAAGAGGTCTTTGATCCTGTCTTCGATATTCCTGCGGTACTCCGCATCCTCATGGAGACGAACGATGCTGTCCATCTCTTGCTGTCGATTGAAGTTGATCTCTATGTTCGAGATGCGTGTTTCCATCTCCAGAATTTGGGTGTTTTGTAACTTAAATTTAGAATGGACGCCCCAGTAGATGAGGCAGACACCGATGGTGAGGATGGCGACACCGAAGATGGCGCATCCTGCCACAAGGTGGAGAGCTTCGTCATTCACATTCATGTAGTTGAGTCCTGCAGATCCCGTGGACGCAATGGCTCCGGCGGCAACGCAGAAGCATCCGCCAATGGTGATGAGGGTAGATGAAAAACCTTCTTTGGACGATGAAAGATATTCTTTGGACATGGTGTGTTTCCTTTCAGGATGATGATGAAAAATGGGCGATACAGGATTTGAACCTGTGACCCTGCGATTATGAGTCGCGTGCTCTTGACCGCTGAGCTAATCGCCCAACGCGATCATCATACGCCACTCATTCCCACTCTGGGTCACTTTGAGAACGTTCACGACGTGCTGAGGTCTTTGCTGCTGCGATTGCGATGTGTGTTTCGATCTTCGAGGCAAGTGAGAGGACTTCGCGCTCTGCCTCGGTGGTGGGAGGCTCGCCTTCGAAGATATCTCTGATTACATGTGCTAGCGCACTGGCAAGTGATGTGGTCATACCAACCATGACTTGCCGTGGCATCACTGGGTTTGGGGGGAAAACGAATGCGCGTGGAGGATCTTCTCTACGGGTTACAAACTTTTCTGAGTTCATGTTGTTCCTTCTATGGAAAACGGTTGTGGATAACATACTTTCAGATCATAATACACTTCTGATCTGATTGCAAGTGTAAAACTGGCCTATTTAGGTAGTTTTTTCGGCGATTCGGTGATTTTTTGTCATTTTTTCTGAAATAATATCGATGTTGTGTCCATTGAGGCCACAAATTGACTAGAAAAGGGTCTCCCACCCATTGGGGGTGGTGTATATGGAATGATCAAAAACTTCATATATCCATGTTTGACAGACTGGGCACGGACGGCTATTTCTGAGCCCCATTCGACTGTTGAGACTGACATTCACCAGCGTGCAGCCATTCATCATCGTACAGCCAACTGTTCTACCCATGCGTATTATCAGATCAAGTTCTGAATGTGGCCAGTCCCCACGATACCCATACTTTGACGGCATGGTGTGGGTTCGTGGGATGTTCTGACCTACACATATTATCCTCCCCTTACGTACTGCGAAGGAGAAGTGTCGTCGTTTTCTGTCGAGGTTTTTCACCATGAGGGCGGCATCTTCGAGACACCTGCGCAGTACATCCATCCTCACAATTGGAGGCGGCTCTGCGATGATTCTGTCGTACCTCATGCAAGACCGCATTCCACCTTATCTACCACCTGGAGGATGTGACGATAATTTTCTCTGCTCTTCTTCATGTCTGCCACGTCGCGTTCGACCTGCTGGTCAATGCTAGAAAAGGGTCTCCCACCCATGTTGGCGTGGGCGGACATGCGCTCCTCCACTGCAGCACTGCAGTGGGAAATGATGTCCTCGTCAGTCATGGCGGCGTACCGTTCAGTTTCTGCAAGAGTGGGCATCAACCGGCACGCAATCGCAAGGGCAACACCAAGTGGGATCCTGAAATTGGTGATGGAATTCCCTGCATCTTGATAGAGTTCGATGTATAGATTCTCTTTATCGAGCATTTCCTTATAGACGTGAATGTCTAGTGGTTCTTTGCAGTGGGCAACTGTGTCGCGAGTGCTCACAGGAAGCTCCTGTAACTTTGACACATCCATTCCCCGGTGGCACGGAGCCACTTCCATTGTGATCTGATCCCGGAACGGGTGAGGGTGGCTACTCAGTCGCAATGGGGACACCTGATGTGGGCTCGGCGCACCCCCATCACATCCGTTGTCCACATGGACATCTGACCGTTCAGGGAGTTGACCATGTTTTTTGGTCTCTGGATCTTCTTCTTTGTGGCGACCTGCATAGGTTTGGTTCCTGGTGATGTACTGCATAGGTATTGGGTTGTGTAAGAGTGAGTACCACGGAAAGAGCGGGCGACGAGATTTGCACTCGCAACCATCTGCTTGGAAGGCAGAGACTCTACTGTTGAGTTACGCCCGCCATATGGTTGCTTCAGACCAATCATACGCGTCAAGAAACAGCCCATTGGAAATTTCCGATGGGCTGTTGTTGAGTGGAGGCGGGGGGATTCGAACCCCCGTGCTGTTCAGTCCATCGCGCCAGACACCACGTGCGTCTCCCGTGATCATTCTGCCTCAGGTCACCTCACGGGTGGGTGATCCATCGGGACTTCCTGTCGTCTCAGCACCGAAGACCCGGAAGACGGTCTGTCAGTGAGCCTCCCCTGTTTGGGGGTGTGCCAGGCAGGGGAATCCTGACTCACCCGTGGCAGCCTAGGCTGCTTGTAGCATCAACGATTCGTTGGCGCTTGTGTTTGGTCGGCTTTTGTAAGGTTGCCCACCAGCCCTTGCACGCGTCTGGAACGTGGAACCGCCAGTCGATTCCCTTCGCCCCCCAAAAAATTACACACTCAACTTACGGCTTCCTGTCGTTCCCTTCCAACTTTTTTTTCAGATTTTTTTCTGCCAGTTGTCCAAATTCCTCCACTGTTGCAACCCGAAGTGCCCCTCCATCGGCGTCCAACTAATTGCCTTCATCTCTTCCTGGGTCTCAAATTGTTTGAATGGACCTGATGGCGGTCTGTTGGTAGAGCCAGTCACATTCTGCTTTTGTCTACCCCTCTCCACATCGAAGGGGGTTTCCCCAGAGTGCTCAGGCGACAAGTATGTAAACTTCATTTGTTTGGATTCGTTTGTCAGGTGCTCGCGCAGTTTCTTTTCCATCCATCTGAGGTCTTCCACGATCTGCTTTGGAATGGGTTGGGTGTAGATGGTATCTAGGAGTTCTATGCGACCTTTGATCCTTTCGAGACGGATGAGATTTTCTGTGTCTTCTTTCATGGTTCAATGATACGAAGGAGGAACTCCTGCACATCGGTATAAAAAAAAGGAGTCATGAAAAAGATCCCCCAACTGATTGATTGGAACCTGCTGGCAGGTGCCATGAAGAAGGAGGCCGGAGAGGCCTCTTCCATGGTTCGCCAAAAACTTGAACAGACCGCAGAGATGGCAAATGCTGCCGCAGGAATGGCTGACATGGTGGAGGATAGCGACAGCTGGGTGGTTGATCATGTTTCCACAGCTCATGACGATATTATGGAGGTGGCTGGCTATCTCCAGAGCAAGGCTGGTCCTGCAGGTCCCATCGAGGTTGATGTAGAGCCATCAGGGATGATGCAGACCGGGTTCTACGGTCAGGATGGCTCCAACATGATTGGCGACATGGGGGCGTCTGGAAACATGACCACCAGTTTTGACCCCGAGACCAAGACATCCGTGTCAGGTGAGACGATACACACTGCAGGCAAGAACAAACCAACAAAACCGTCCCTGTGGGCACGGGCAAAGGCTGCAGCCAAGAAGAAATTCGATGTCTATCCGAGTGCCTACGCTAACGGTTGGGCGGTTCAGTGGTACAATAAGCGTGGGGGAGGTTGGAAGAAATCAGGAGATTGATATGGATGTAATTTGTGGATATTTTTTCACGATGATGCCAGTGATAGCTGTAGCAATATGTGGAATAGCTGCTATAGGTGAGCGGATATCAAATAAGTGAAATGGGGCGGACGCCATATGGCGCCCGCCCCATTTTTTGTGTCCTGCTGACTTAGTCTGCCTTGACGCGGAAGGTGGTGTCGCGACCATCTCCGTGCTTGGAGAGGATGCCGCGCTCAGCCATCTTCTTCAGATCGTAGCGGATAAGTTGGTTCTGGGTGGTCGACACGGTATCGTTCCACTTGCCATTGTGGTTGAGGATGAACTTCTCCATGCCGGGCAGGACGGCCTGCACGCAGGCTGCCAGTGCCATTGGACCACCAGCGCCACGGAGAGCATTCATGATGAGCTCGCGGCGGTGCAGACCTTCGGGACTGACAGGCTTACCGACGCTGCGCTTGTCATCAGAAGCAGCCACCGCGCTCGCCTTGCGCTTGTGACGCCTGACGGTTTTGGTGACCTTCGCGGCCTTGACAGTCTTGGGCTTTCTACCAGACTGGCGAGGACGCTTGGTGATGACCGCCTTGCGGGCGAGATCGGCCGCAGTCGGCACACCATCAGTGAGTTGGCCGATGGTGAAATTAAATTCACCGATCTGGACGGTGGCATCTTCCATACGGACGCCGGTGACGCGGGAGAGGACGGAGAGAGTGTTGTTGAGCTGATCAATCTTCATAGCAAGTTACCCTTTCTGGGTTGTGTCATGCGTTGTTCATCTGTGGGAAACGCTCCCATCAGAATCACAACATTGTAATTAAAACCTGACTGTTTGCAAGGCCCCAAAATAGAAAATTTAGGGATTTTGTGAAACTTTTTTTCAGGAACCCCTGCGGGTGGCCTGAACCTGCCTGGCAATCTTTCTTGCAGTACGGATGCTGACGCCTAGTTCTGCAGCGACATCACGGTCGTTTGCAACGAGTTCTGCGACAGTGCCCAAAACCTGATTACCGGGGCTTATGACCTCAGAAACGCGGACATTATTGAGCTCTGCATTAAGAATGTATGCAGTGCCCACAGTTCTGATAGATGGCGCCTTGTTCTTTTGAGAGAGGGGCTGCTCGAAGATGGAGCCGACATCTTGAGCGACGCTGCTGGCAAGAGAGAGGAGCTTATCATTACTCTTGGTCGGCAGGGTATTGCCTGCTGCGTCTGCAGAACGCACTGAATCTGCAATTTCCTTCGCCCGCGAGAAAATCTTCTCTTTCGCCCCCTTGGGGAGCGAATTCCAGGTGACAAGCACTGCTTCCGCCAGTGCCTGGGCGATTGGCATCCTTGGATATTCCTTGACACCCTTGTCAACCTGGGCGGAACCCTCGACAAAGATGAGCATCTCGAAATCTCCACAACGTTCGACATTCTCGAGCACTGCGCCCTCAACATCGGGGAAACGTTCGTGTCCATCAAGCGACTCCTTTTTGGATAGGAGTTTGTTTGCAAGCACTGCAACCAGGGCGGGCGCACTGCCTGCCTGTGGATCGAAGGGCTTGTATGAGGCTGAGTTACCCATGTGGGTACCTCCTGTGTAGAAACCTGTCAAGCGACCGTCGGCACCGTGCTGTCGGGTCGGGTGACCTATATGTCCTTCAAACTCTGCGCGCCGGTGTTTCAGGTTCCTGGTCCCAGCTGGGCACCGAAGAGGGTTCCTGGTGGTATTACGGACGCATCCGAAAAATGTTCGCCACGAGAGCACTGCATGGTCAATCCTCGTTTCCATTCATCCTTGTTGGTTTTGCATCCCCAGAAGGGGAGCCCCAACCTGAGACGGATGCCTTCGGCGATCAGCAAACCTGTCATTCCATTCAGACCACCATAGGGGCAAACTGCAGCCATGTCAAATGGAAATGTGTAGGCGAATCCACCCAACTTATGGGCCATCTCTATAGACATGTATCCATGGAAGTCATATGATGAGATCATTTCGGAAAGTTCTGATAATCTTTTCGAGTGTGCCACCAACATGCTCCATGCCTCATCAGGGGAAAACTTCGGCGTCATGTCAGGAGGGGAATCAAGAAGAAACCTCCTGCCACGCCTCTCATCCTTGATCATCTTTGCCAGCACTGAACCATCGATCAGTTTTTCGTTGACAGAGTCGCACAGGGCGACGAACTCTTCACTGCGTACTATTTTCGTTTTTGAAGACCCAAATTTCCACAACTCGTTGCAGCACCTTGACATACCCTTTGCAAATTCACCAAGTTCCGGGACATCGTTGGGATTCATTGATGCCACTATGATCCCTTTCGCTGATATGCTCACCCCGAAGATGGAACAGATTCTCGAGCAGGCGTCGGCCCACTGATCTTGTGATACCGGCGCGCAAGATTTTGGTCTCAATATGGACATGAACAGTACATCCTCATATACGCTTTTTTCGACCAGGGGTGGCGATACGATCTACTCTGTTATATATCGTAAAAATTCGAATTCAACTTTCATCCTTCTGGGGGATGGAACCATCAGGTTCGTTGGGCAGATTCCTGAGTACAAAGAAAGGTTCCCCCATGCTCCCCCTCTGCCTGTGGGACTCAGGTACGTCTCTATCGAAGAAGATGCGAGTGGTGTCGCCTTGATCGCTGAGATTTCCAATGGTGACATGATCATTTGCGACAATTATCAGACTGGTTCAGGATTAGACTTACAGATCTGTCATCGCGGTTGCACTGCAATTACATCTCAGGCCTGGATGACATCTAAGAAGATGCTCTACGACTCACGGATGTCAATTGTTTCTGGAGATGGTGGTTACTGGAAGATGTCAAAGGATCAGAATAACTGTCCTAACTGGGTCTGGCATGCCACGCCGTCTCCAGTTGTGCAGATTGCTTCTGCAGCGTCCAAGAACACATATGCTTCCCCAGTGGTGCTCCTGAAAGACGGGAGCCTATGCCAAAAAGGCTCGGAGATCGCCGACTTCGTCCCAGAAGATCTCAAGTTCTCGGGGTTAATCACTACATCATCGTTCAATGACACGGAAAACAAGCATGTGATTGGGGTGATGGAAAACGGTATGGCCATTCAGTTGTCGCCATATGAGGAGCATCGCAGAATCAAGCTCTGCAAACAGAAGGATGCACCCATACTTTTGCCCACCCCAGGGCACAAGGTGATTAAGGTGGAGCATCGTCGAGAACTTATTGATCAGCGCTACTTTGATATGCTTGTTCAGCACCTTGAGGCTGAAGACGGGTCCGTAGTTGTAACGAATCACTATGCTCCAAATGTCAAAAGGCATGCCAGCAGGATTCCAGTCTCTGGTCGGGCGGGCGCACTTGGTCAAAACTACAAGAAGTTCTGCTCTCAACACGCAACTGAGGAGTGGCACAGTCTGATGCGTGAAATTGTCGCCAAAAATCCCGACATTCGCCCCTGGGTACCTATGTCGGCGATGAAGCACGGAAACATGCGCAGTCTGATCGGGTTGATCGAAATCTGACACCGACGCGCAGGGTGAAATGAAACATGAGTGGGTTCGTAAAGCAACTCAATGTCGTATCGATTCAGACCCACTTCTTTCCCTACTGATTGCCTCCATCATGACCACGCCATGAAGAACACTGATGGTATGCGAGCCATTGTTTATCGGAACCTACACAAGGGGTGCTGGTCTGTGAAAAGCACTGCAACAGGTAGGGTGGTGGCACACTGTGACGAGGTCTGGGTGAAGGGGGCAACATTCAAGGTCTCAGCCGCAGGACGGGCTCGTGTTTTGCGTGAGAGGTCTAAGAATGTCCACGCAGGGGTGGTAGGGATCGTCTTTTTCAGAGGAAATCGGAAGCTTTCTGAGTCTGGGGTACACATACGCTACAATCCGTATGAGGTGGAAACCTTTGTCAGGGCAGGAGATGGTTCTCCAGTGTACCATGCCGAATGCGTATACTTGACAGGTAACGGACAGGTTTTCGCCTCATCCTCACGCACCACCACTTAAAAGGAGTCGCAAGAGTGTCCATCAGAAGTTCCGATCTCAACGCCGAACGTCTCATCCTCATGATGGCTGAAGCAGGTGCTGCCGTAAAGAAGGATCCGTCCCGCAAGATGGCCTGGAATGTCGGTATGCGGCTGGTGCAAAAGTCATCCGAGGCAGAAACAGAAGAAGATGCAATCAGCCTCTTCGCTGCTGCTACCAGTTGCTTTGAGTCGGCCGCAAAGGGTGGACAACTCATCGCTGACGGCGTGTAAGATCAGCTGCAGGCTCCCGTAGCTCAGTTGGATAGAGCACGGCTTTCCTAAAGCTGAGGTCGCAGGTTCGAACCCTGCTGGGAGCGTTCAGTTCTGATACCGGCGCGCACGACGGAGCGGAGCACGATATGGCGCTTGTCAAGAAACCAAGGGTACCCAAGGACGAATGGCTGCAGGTATCGGTTGTCGAACTTCATACGGTAGCACTGTGTACTGACGGCACCGTCAGGGCGTGGGGACGCAACTATGAGGGTCAATGCAACATCCCCACAGACCTTGGCCCCTGCACCGCCATCTCGGGGGGCGGCTACCACACCATCGCACTCCGCACCGACGGCACCGTCATGGCGTGGGGATGGAACATCTACGGCCAGTGCAACGTCCCCACAGACCTTGGCCCCTGCACCGCCATCTCGGGGGGCGGCTACCACACCATCGCGCTGCGCACCGACGGCACCGTCAGGGCGTGGGGGCGCAACTACAACGGCCAGCTTAACATCCCCACGGACCTCGGCCCCTGCACTGCCATCGATGCTGGCAGCCACCACACCATCGCGCTGGGCACCGACGGCATCGTGAGGACATGGGGATACAACTCCCAGGGCCAATGCAACATCCCCGCCGACCTCGGTCCCTGCACTGCGGTCGCGGCGGGCTTCTATCACGCCCTAGCGCTGCGCACTGATGGCACTGTTAGGGCGTGGGGATGGAACAAATACGGCCAGTGCAACATCCCCACGGACCTCGGCCCCTGCACTGCGGTTGCAGCGTGCGGCCACCACGCCATCGCACTACGAACTGATGGCACCGTCAGAGCATGGGGAAACTTACGGGAGCCTTTCGGCTTTGCAATCCCATGGAAACTATCCGATAATGGATGGTACGATTTCATCGCAAATTATGACTCAGATGTAAAGGTCACAGACGTTGTACCAGCCAGAATCAGGCGCACAGAGAAATACAGAAATATCAGGCTGATGTCGACGATGTCATGACGAAGCACCAGGCACGCAAGCGCACCCATCCTACCCTACTACCCTGCTGGCACGTGGGTTCGACACCGGCGCGCACGACGGAACGGAGCACCGATATGGCGCTTGTCAAGAAACCAAGGGTACCCAAGGACGAATGGCTGCAGGTATCGGTTGTCGAACTCCATACGGTAGCACTGTGCACTGACGGTACCGTCAGAGCATGGGGAATCAACTCCTCCGGTCAGTGCGACGTTCCCACTGATCTGGGCCCGTGCGTTGCGGTCGCGGCGGGCGGCCACCACACCATCGCACTACGAACTGATGGCACCGTCAGGGCGTGGGGATCCAACGACTACGGTCAGTGCAACGTCCCCACGGACCTCGGCCCCTGTACTGCGGTTGCATCGGGCGGCTACCACACTGTCGCGCTGCGCACTGACGGCATCGTGAGGACATGGGGATACAACTATGACGGACAGTGCAACATCACCAAATACCTCGAACCTTGCACCGCGATCGCTGGGGGACTCGGACACACCGTCGCACTGCTTGAGGACGGCACCGTCAGAGCGTGGGGAGACAACTACTCCGGCCAGTGCAACATCCCCACGGACCTCGGCCCATGCTCCGCTATCGCAGCGGGCAACACCCACACCATCGCACTACGAACTGATGGCACCGTCAGAGCATGGGGAAACAACCACTACGGGCAGTGCAACGTCCCCGCCGACCTCGGTCCCTGCACTGCGGTCGCTGGGGGCGCCTATTACACCATCGCACTGCTTGAGGACGGCACCGTCAGGGCGTGGGAAAACTTAGATTTCGCCTTTGTAATCCCATGGGGACTATCCGATAATGGGTGGTACGATTTCATTGCAAAACATGATTCAAATGTAAGGGTCACAAATGTTGTACCAGCCAGAATCAGGCGCACAGAGAAATACAGAAACATCAGGCTGATGTCGCAGTTCTGATACCGGCGCGCACGACGGAGCGGAGCACCGATATGGCGCTTATCAATTCGTTTGAACATCGAACCAAGAAGCCAAGGGCACACAAGGACGAATGGCTGCAGGTATCGGTTAGTAGCGACCTCCATACGGTAGCGCTGCGCACTGACGGCACCGTCAGGGCGTGGGGAATCAACGACTACGGGCAGTGCAACGTCCCCATGGACCTCGGCACCTGCACTGCGGTCGCGGCGGGCTGGCGCCACACCGTCGCACTGCTTGAGGACGGCACCGTCAGGGCGTGGGGAAACAACGAGCACGGCCAGTGCAACATTCCCACGAAACTCGGTCCTTGCACTGCGGTCGCGGGGGGTTGCTGGCACACCATCGCGCTACGAACTGACGGCATCGTCAGAGTGTGGGGAATCAACGACTCCGGCCAGTGCAGGAAAACCACGGACCTCGGCCCGTGCACCGCCATCGCGGGGGGCGGCTATCACAACATCGCAATTCGAACTGATGGCACTGTTAGGGCGTGGGGATACAACTACTCCGGCCAGTGCAATGTCCCCACGAACCTCGGACCTTGCACTGCGGTCGCTGGGGGCATTTACCACAGCATCGCGCTGCGCACTGACGGCACCGTCAGGGCGTGGGGATACAACCACTACGGGCAGTGCAACGTCCCCGCCGACCTCGGCCCCTGCACCGCCATCGCGGCGGGTGGCGACCGCACCATCGTGCTGCTTGAGGACGGCACCGTCAGAGCATGGGGAAACTTACGGGAGCCTTTCGGCTTTGCAATCCCATGGGAATTATCCGATAATGGGTGGTACGATTTCATCGCAAACTATGACTCAGATGTAAAGGTCACAGACGTTGTACCATCTAGAATCAGGCGCACAGAGAAATACAGAAATATCAGGCTGATGTCGACGATGTCATGACGCAGCTGTGACACCGGCGCGCAGAGTTTGGGCGACACCGATATGGACAAGCACCGAATCACCGACCACATCGAACCACTCATGTGGTGGTGGATCACCACCGTCCCCAAGTGGATGCAACCGCGCATCTTCTGGACGGGTTACTATTGGGTGCTGGACAGGGACACATGAAGACCAAGAAAGGACGGGGACACATGAAGACCAAGAAAGGACGGGGACACATGAAGACCAAGAAGAACTACTACAGTTTCCTATTCAAGAGCGGTGATTATTTCCGCACCAGTCGTATGTTGGAAGACAAATATCCGACTCTTTTTTGGGGATGCGGATACGGGAAAAACGGTTACGATGTTGGTTTCCATTGCACCGCCGCTCAGGTGAGGCAGATCAGCAACTACATCAGCCGCAACCTCCCGAAGGCAAAGATGTGCCCGGTCGAGGTCTGAAATGAAGATCATCACCGACCATAGAGGTGTCAACCACCGTTTCCAGAGTTCAGACTACCACAGGGGTCTCTTGTGGATGACATTCAGCTCGGACGACGGTAGCACTTTTGACATCACTATGACGGCATCGGAGTTGGCCCTTGCCCTCCGTGGAGCTTTTGCTATGGCAGGTGAGTGCCATCGACAGCGTGGAAACAGCGCGGGTTCGGAACTTTGTGCCGAGGTGATGAGGGTGGCAGATCTCATAGATTGTGACATCCCTTAGCCATACCATCGTGAGCATCCAGAATGAGTAAATCGAAATTCATTCATTCGTCTAGCGGGATCAACCTGATAAATACGCTCGCAGAATGTAGGGATCTCACGCTGCTGTCCTCTGCTCAAGAGAAGGTTGCCTCTCTGGACGATATTATCAGAGATCGAGAAGAGATGTTTGGAGCGAATGGGCTTTTCCAGATAGTTAATCCTCCTCGCATGATTCATCCGCCTGCGGGCTTTGTTGACCCTTACCGATGGTGGGTCTTGGCGACCGAGACTGTCGTTCGAGACCGGGGAACCGATGCAGGGTTCGTCTCGCGTGGCGTGATACAAGCCTTGAGAGAACACGCAAGTCCGACCTACTTCATCAGCACCGAACTGCTCGAAGCGATGGAGCGCACCGACTTTGGAAACGCTCCGATGCGTGACATTGAATGGGCGCACCCTGGGATGCTCTTCATGCTGCCAGAAAGAGCTAATTCGTACTACGAGGTTGCCATGCCCGACATAAGCACCGGGCGTACACACTCAGTGCGAGTACGCGCTGTTGGGATCGGATTCGCTAAAGTTTGGTCAGCAACAGAGAACAGTAATGGTATCGCCGTGTTCATCGTTGACAGCGTTGGGGCTTGCTCTTGGGCGCTAATTCCATTCATGGACACCTGGCAAGAAGCAGTGGACTACATCGGGAAGAATGACATGATGTCCGATGAGCAACGCGCGCGGTATCCGTGGCAGTCCAAATTGGCTGATCTCGAAAAGGGAGCTCTTTTCACGAACTGCTCACTCATCTTCAAGGTTATGTGCCTTTGGAACTCTGAGCGATCAGACGGGTCGTCGGAGGTGGTTAGGGACGGCGGTCGCCTGATTCGGGCGGGAAATCCCAAGCGAATCGATCGCAAGAAACGCGATCTCTGGGGTGGGATTCTGCTTCGGCTAAATGAACCTGTTTCAAGGATTATCAGTGATGACAAGTCTGACGAACGCGGTGTTCGCCGCCATTGGCGGCGGGGTCATTTCCGCCGACAGCCGCACGGGGCTGGTCGAACTCTGCGGAAGTCGATTTGGATCAGGCCACATATGGCAGGTTCTCTATAGTTATTGGCTTGTCCATGAGCGTGCCTGGCTGAAGAAGTGCGCCTCTGGTGATCGACAATCTTTCATCGACCAATGAACCAACTGACCACCCATCTGGGGAACGGACAGGGTGGGATTCGAACCCACGGTAGGATTGCTCCTACACAGCATTTCCAATGCTGCTCCTTCAGCCGCTCGGACACCTGTCCAACAAAAGCATTTTACGACCTGCGCCTGGCGACTTTCTGCCGGGGGACTCGGCGATGAATCACCGGCGCGCAGAATCTTGAGGACATAGATGCAAGGAGATTGTTTCATGTATTATCACGAGAACAACACTGACTACATCACGCTTCGTACCAAGCAACCCATTACTGCGGTCTACGGAGGTAAAAGCCTCTGGGCAGACTGCGGTCCTCGCAAGACGGAGGTCCGCAAGATCAGACTGTTCATTGGGGGTGTTGACCTCTCGATTCGCAAGAAGTCGTGGTCTACGGCGACATTGGGTCAGCAACTTTACGTGGGGATTCATGCGTTCATCCCCAAGCGGATGTGGGACACATCCAAGTACGGACTCATCTATACAGACGATCGTTGGGAGCGGGAGTTCAGGGCTGGACTGAAGTTGTCGTTCCCCGTACTGAAGGCGATTCAGAGCGTCGGTTACACCGAGCAAGGGCAGCAAGGAGATGACTATGTAAGCCTGAGCGGGTCCATCTACGGCATGAAGAAAATGCGCGATTTTGCAGATGCTATCGAGGCTGGCGACATCCTTGACGACATGTTGGCAGAGGCAGATGAAGAGGAAGAAAGAGGCTTCAAGTGAACAGAGATGACAGCATTTTTGACGACGAGACTCACGTCTTTCGTCCTTCCACCAACAGGAATGCCCCTCCCATCGTATCCGTGGACAAGAAGATGGAACTGTCGCGCTTCACCAGCGGCGACTACATGTTCTACCCCCTGCCAGCAGATGAGGAGTGGGTTCGCCGTGAGGGATGGGACATGTCCCATTGTCTTGCCATCTGCCAGGACGACTACTGCCGCCGCATGAGGAAAGGCGAGATTGAGGTGTGGTCCATGACCCACATCCCGACCAACACCCCCGTTGTTGACATCGAGGTGGCGATCACCCGTTCTTCCTATGGCGGACCCGTCTTCAGACCAACGGTGAGCCAGATCCGTGGAGTTGCCAACCAATGTCCACCTGACGACGATCTTCTGCCCCACATCGTATCATTTCTCAACAGCGAAGTAGGGTCGGCGTGGCATGTGGGTGATCACGGGGTCAAGAACTTCGACAGACGCCTAGATGGTGACCTTGTGATGCGACGCATTGCGCAGCTCGAAGAGCGCGAACTGCGTGCGGACTAATCGGTGGACCAGCACGTGTTGAACCTGCCCAGTGTGACACCGGCGCGCAGGATTAGAAGAACATAAGCGTGTCCCGCGTGGGGCGCAACAACAGAAACAAAGAGAGGAAACCATGAACAGCAAAGAGATCAAGGATACGGGCGCAAAGACCAAGGACCTTGTGTCCACCATCAAGCGCAATCGCAAGACAGGAATCCCGACCTTCGTGTTCGGTCCCCCTGGTGTCGGCAAGAGTGAGATGGTTCATCAGGCTGCGGAAGGCGATGCTGTTATCGACGTCCGCTTGTCCATGCTGGACCCCGTTGACCTGCGCGGTCTACCCACCACCATCCCCGATGGGAATGGAGGTACGAAGGTGGCGTGGGCGTTGCCCGACTTCATCCCCGCAGATGGCAAGGGGATCATCTTCTTCGACGAACTCAACACAGCACCAATCGCGGTTCAGAACGCCGCCCTACAGATCATTCTCGACCGCAAGTGCGGTCCTCACAAACTTGGGGATGGGTGGTACATCGTAGCCTGCGGCAACAAGTCCGCACACAGGGCGCATGTGAATCCCCTGTCTGCTCCGCTCCGCAACCGTTTCTCCATCGTGGATTATGTCCCTTCCGTTGAGGCGTGGACGGGTTGGGCGATTCAGAACGGAATCCACGACCACATCATTGCGTTCCTCAACTTCAGTCCTGACCACCTCTGTTCGTCCCCCAACGACGAACACAGCAACTTTGCTTCGCCACGCTCCTGGGCGCGTATCTCGCGGTTCATGCAGATTTTTCCAGAGGAGACTGTCGGGAGGGACATCGAGGCAACAACTTCTCTTATTGGTCGTGGCTCGGCTGTGGCTTTCTCGTCCTTCTGCGAGGAGATCGAGGATATGCCAGACATCGACGCGCTGATCGAAGGGAAGCAGCAGTTCTCCCACACGGGTAAGCGCATCAGCATCTCCTATGCTGTCGCAACTACCATCGCTGGTCGTATGCTCCGCAGCGACTCCAAGAAGTTGACGAAGGGGTATGTTGAGCGTTGTACGGAGATCGCAGCCGAACTTCCTGCGGAGATCGCCTGTCTGTTCTTCGTCATGTGTCTAGGTGGCAGCAATGAGTCTGCAAAGACTCTCCGTCATAAAATCCTCGTTTCCGATGCAGGGCAAGCCTGGGCGAAGAAGCATCGTCCACTTCTTGAGAAATACAACGTCAGCAACCTCGCTGACTGATGGTTCTCTCTTTGCAGACCACCCGTACCACCCTGAGCATTTTGGGGTGGCGGGTCGGTTTGACGTAATACCGGCGCGCAGAATCTTGAGGACATAGACATGAGCAATGAAGAAACAACTCACAGTATCTCGCAGCATGATGTAAATGCAGCACGAGAGCGCATGAGCGGGATCACGTTCGCCATGTACCGCAACTTCCCGTTTTTCGCACTCCTAGCGGAGTCCTGCAACATCCGTATGTCGGATGATTGCCCGACAGCCTGCGTGGACAAGCATGGGAACATCACGTTCGGACGGGAGTTCATGTCCAAGTTGAACGATGGAGAGTTGATCTTCATTCTTGCACATGAGGTTTTCCATGTGGCGTTTGCCCACTTCGACCGCCGTGGTTCGCGTGATCCATTCCTATGGAATGTGGCTGGCGACTATGCCATCAATCTGCTCGTCAGGGATGGGATGTCCACGGTTATCGGCAGCGAAAGGCGTGTTCCTAAAGGCTGCATCCCGAAGGACATCTTGTTGGATGAGAAGTACGCGGATATGTCCACAGAGCAGATTTATGAGGACATCTTCAAGAATGTCAAGAAGGTCAAAATCAGGTGTTCGATGTCGGGTGACATGAATGATGACAGCGACGAAGATGATGGTCAGTCTGTCTCCATCAAGGACGCACGGGCCAAGATTCCAGAGACAAAAGAGGGTTGGCAGCAGGCTATCGCTACGGCGATGACTAGGGCAAAGCAATGCGGCAAGTTGCCTGAAAGCCTTGAACGTGCTGTCGGAGACTTCCTAAAGAGCAAGGTCGATTGGTCGGAGCAACTTCGCCAGATGCTTCGTCATGGGGTGTCGCGCATCAACAAGGACTTCTACACCTTCCTCCCCTGTAACCGCCGCTTCGTCCATCAGGGGCTATACATCCCCTCTCTTGTCGGCTTTGAGGCCCCCAAGATCGCATTTGCCATCGACACTTCGGGTTCGATGGGTCAGGATGCTGTGTTGCAGGCTCATGCCGAGATCGACTCCATCCGCAAGCAGTTCGGATGCCCTGTCTACATCATGTCCTGCGATGCCGATGTCCACAGCGGAGAGTGGGTCGGTCCCTATTCCGACCTACCCATGCCCGTGGGAGGAGGAGGTACGGATTTTCGCCCCGTGTTCAATCATCTGGTTGGCAACCGTATCCCCGTTGATATTGTGGTGTACCTGACGGATGGATACGGAGAGTTCGGAGATGATCCAGGGATCGAAACCATTTGGGTGATGACCACCCATGAATCCCCTCCGTGGGGCAGTCATGTTCAGATCGGAGTAGATGCTTGATTCACCCATTTCAGCAGATGTGCGAGGTTCCATTGTTCCGAAACGGGATGATGGCATCCTTGTCTATGCGACCAGAGGCATCAGTCTCCGACATGGCTTCTGCCATGTGCGTGTGTTGGCCCACGCTTGCGGAGATGTGGCCATCCGATACTGATGGTCGAGATGTGGTAGATGTCTGCCGACTTGCGGACAAGACCCGTAGTTTTATGGGTATTGAAATGCCTCCCTTCATCGGGGCTTCAAGGTTTGTCCTGCTGTCTATGGGCGTAGAGGCGGTTCACATCAGCAAGTTGATCTCACCGTGCGGAAAACCATCCATTGAAGTGAGCATTGGCGGCTTTCGTCTTGATGAGTTCGACGCAAAGATGGACGCACCGTTTGATGGTCGATGGCCTGGCTTCAACGCCGTAGTTGATGGGGCCATACTCGCCGGGGCTATGAACTTCAGCTCCCTCACTACTGACTGGCACCTGCCGAGTGGCAGGTTCTTCACTAACGTTGTTGGTCATCCTGGGTATAGCAGGATGTATGTGTCGTCTTCGGGAGAGAGTAGTCACACCGAATGGATCACCAAGAAGTTGAAGGTCGTGAATGTCTGACAATGCTACAGCCTTCGATTCCGCGTGCATCATGTGGACATCGCAGTTGATGATGGAGAGTCTCACCATGCTTGCGTATCCGTGGGACTCCTCCCTGGAGGTTATGAGATCCCCTACAATCTACCACGCCCTCAAGGCAGGGCTTTCTGTATGTCCAGACTACAGGCGCGAGGATCTCAAGTATTTTGCTCCAAAGGAGTTGTATGAGTCTGCCGTGAGTGGGGTGTCATCGGAAACTTTTCTCCTCAACTCAATCATCAAGGAAGACCCGATCCAGGTAGCGAAGTCAGCCTGCCGACGCGGGAACTCTCTTGCCTTCCTCGCGGCGAGGGGGGTTCATCGACTCCACTTCACCATTGATTTCCATCGCCTAGGTTCCCTGGCTAGCAAGCGGTCTGGTAACGCTGCGCCCGAACCTCCTCCTCTCGTGTTACAACGGGCGTGGAGGCAGGCATACGGGACCGTCTCCGGCACGCAGGTCACATCCCCACGCGTGCCGGTGCAGAAATTCGAGCTGCGGGTGTTTGGGGTCACCGCAGATAACTACGAATGGGAAAGGTTTGCCACCCTGAAATCCGAGTGGGAGTGTTATCTGCACAGACTGTTATCTAGGTCAAAGCGCTTCAAGGTTCCATTTTATCCCATTGGAATAGACTTTGAGGATTCGCTTGAACGCGACATATTGAATATGATATGCCTTGATTGGTGGGACAAAGAACTTCAAGATTCCGATTCAAGGCCTTCACGTTTCCATTGCAACTTCGACATGACCAACTGGGAAATGAGGATTTGCAAGTAGGAAACACCGGCGCGCAGAGTTAGGAGAACCCCATACACAGGAGACATTCACATGAACAGCATCGAAAAGATCATCGCTAGCACAATCACAAAGAGCACCATCGAAGCCATCCAAAAGCAGTTGGCAGAACAGTTCAGATCCATGACCGTGGGCGACATTCTTGGCGGCAAGTCCCCCAAGTTGAACGCTGCCCCTGCACGGCGCACCAAGTCCCGCCGCAATGTGCGAGACACCAACCTGGCGGTGGTCGGCGCCATCAAGAAGTTGCATGCAGCCGCCAATGACCAGTGGTGCACCATTGATGAACTCGCCAAGCGTGCTGGTGTGCGCAAGCCAGCAAGCCATCTGCGTCGTATGATGCTGCATGGTTTCCGTGCGGGCGGAAAGTTCCAAAAGCCTCTGTTTCAGGGTAATGGCTGCTACACGAACGCATTCCGCCTTCGTCGCTCGAAAGTGTGATATGATTTCGATCAAGCCAACGATCGTCGGAGACGTTGGTCGGATTATCGGGGCGCCTCAAGAGCACGGGGGCGTCCCGATATCCATTTTCGTCCTTGAAGGAAACCGATTGCACACCAGAATCGAGGGCGACTGCGGTAGCAAAGACATCATTTTGGAACACATGGAGGGTGTATTCAGCCAAGCCACGCTCTTTTGTCGTGGTGGGATGAGTATTGCCGCTCTCTGGATGCCCCCGTGCGGGTTTGTCGCAGCCATGTCAATACGGCTCAAGGATAAGGGTCTGAACATACTTCCAGGCGGACATATGGATATTGAGATATTCGCTTCAGAACCAATGTGCTTTCTGCGAAGTCTCCGCATGTCCGACTTCTCGATTGTGTTTGAAGATCAGCATGGTCTTGCAAGGATGCATGGCATGACGGGTATCGTTCCGTTTTCTGTGCTGTGCCGCCGGCTGCATTCCGAGGGTTTCAGAGGCGCCAAGCCTGGTCAAGATGCACCGGCGCGCAGAGTTTGGAGGGAATATGCATGATACACCCAAGCCTATCCATCAAAGCCGATCCGATGAACGACGACAATGTAATTGCTTATGGGGAGTGTAGTTGTTGTCAAAAGCAATTCTCCCACTCCTACAGCAAGGACGGGCTTCGCGCATGGATGAACGGAACCCTCATTCAGCGTGCCTTGCCTGAAGTCTCGCCCGCGTGGCGCGAATGGCTCAAGACTGTCATCTGTGATACCTGTTGGAAAGACCTTTTTGTTATGGAGGAGTGACCACCATGTCTATTAGTTCAGACAAGTTACGTTTTCGTCACGACCCAAATAGTCAAGAAACCGAGCGGTGGCTCGACCAGATGCGATCTGACATCGCCGACTGGATCAGGAGCGGTCTTGGTAGCGAAGAACCTTCTGTCGTGAACATGGCGGCGGTTGTCGCCTCAAAGTTATCGGGGCTTCTTGGCCCATACGACAAGATGATCCGCAAGGAGGCCGTGAAGGGCATGAACAGCATCCTCAAGGGCTGTCACCCCTCTGACTGGAGATCCAAGCACGCCGCATGGGACATCTACTGCGACATCACCACGGGTGTTGACCAGGACATGGTTGGTGAAAGATAAGGAACACAGCACAGAAGAAGTTTTGCCATGCCAGGAACCAAAATCATCTTCGACAGCCGCGAATCAGGGCAAACCATGAAGCAGGTTGCCAGCATCAATGGTTGCATCATCACCCTGTATGACGATGGGACTATGATCCAACACGCACCAGATCACGATGCTCCATTTACTCTGCCGCCTGACACTCTTGGGATCAAGCCTGTGGAGATTGCGACCACGGATGAATGGGGTGCGATCATCAAGATGTCGGACGGGTCCATCCTGAACATTGGACTTGATTGCGACTGGATGCGTGCGCACGGATATATCTGTTCAGAGGGAGGGCATTGGGTTATTCATCCCAATGGGCAACTCTGGTTTTATAGGCAGGTCAACAGCAGATGGCCTCGCAACCATAAATGGGATGTTCAGGAACATGTTGAAGGAGAAGCAATCGTCTTGAAGGGCGTGAAGAAGATTGTCCCGCTTGGAGAGGACATGTATGGATGCGCCCTCCTGATGGATAACGGACGCATCATGGTGAGACACAGCGATTTCGGCAGCGAACTGCTCCAGCCAGCACCCTGGCTTGACGATGGATGGGTCTACAGGGATGTTGTTGCGGGCAGATCTTTCGTTTATGGGATCAACCAACATGGTCAGGTTATCATGACCCATATGGATGCCAAGTCAAACAGGCAAGAGTTTGTTATGTGGCCGCTCCCCGACTCGAACGCAGTTGCTTTCCCCGTCAAGTCCCATTATTCTACGGAGGGGCCAAGGGAGGTGGTCTTGGAGGATGGAATAACGGTTTTCTACACCGAAAAACCCGACTGGAGGGGCAAGAAAACCCCGTTCATTGGTCTTTCTGACCATGTTCCATACAGCAAACACATCGCTGGCAAGAAGGGCGGTGAATGGCTTGAACATGCTGGTGTCATGGCATCCATGTTCTCCCCGAAGGGTAGGGTTGACAAATACATTCCCCACAATCTGAAGGCTAGGAATGACATGAAGGCGATCGTGGCACTGGGATCAATCTAGGTACCGGCGCGCAAAATCTGGAGGATATTGACATGAAGAAAAAGCCGAAAGACCCGAAAGACCTCATCCCTGCGTGGGCAGGATGGAACGATTACTTCTCTTCCGCAGATGGAAGGAGAAATATTTGCGTGATGCTCCAGAGTTGCATGAAGAACAAAGCCCGTAACAACGAATCTGATTACAGCCACGACATCGAGCCATCTGCACTAGCCATCGAACTTGTCACCATCTGTCCTGACCTGAAGGAACTCATCCCCGCAGATGTGCTGACCCAAGTTGGCGATTTTTCTGCCGCCATTGACCTAGCGAAGTTCGTGAATGACCCACACATGGTCCGCGATGCTCGTCAATGTGTCCGCACGTCCATCGTTTTGATGTCACGAGGGATAAGTCGTGTGGAGATCGCCTACACTGGCGGTAGCGACGAATGCACTACTGAAGGAACTACGGTCGTTCGCTCGCCAATCGACAGCGACAAGGAAGTGGCGTATTCGGATAGCGAAGAACTGTCTTGTTTCATGTCCGCGTGGGGCATCGACATTGACTGCTTTTGGATGTTCTGCGATGATTCAGGAGCAGGCGATGGGAGCGGGTATTGGACGGGAAGCGTTGTTGCCGAACTTGTGCCAGAGTTCAACGGCTATACAAGCGAACCAGAGTTCTATGAATACGAGTGCGAAAACTGCGAGGAACCATTGAGTCAATGTTCATGCACACGATGTTCTTCCTGTTACGAGCCGTTCACCCCAGATGAAGCAAAGCCTAATGAACTGATGTGTGACGGTTGCAGAGAACAAGAGAGCGACCGTCAGCCCAAAAAGGCGTAGACAGCGAAAAGAGGAGATACATAGACATGAGCCATCCGTACTACCACGCCAAGAGTTCATCCAAGCGTTTCGGAGGTAAGCCGAGCGATTATCAGGCCATCCACGACTGGTTCGACCAGACGAAGGCTCATGTGCCTGATGCCCGCCACCGTGCGCTGCTCCACTCGTCTTTCGGAATCTTTCTGTGCGAACAGGTGTTCGGTACAACCATCATGCGTAAGTCTGACGGCAAGGAGGTTCCTGTCAGAACGGTTGCCGAGCAGCACGTCTACGAGGACATGGGGTTCATCCCCACTCCAGACCAATGGCTACGTGGTCTGCCCCTCGCGGGGTGGATGACCCGTGGCGCACGCAAGTTGTCGGAGGAAACTGCGGATGTTTCCACCGTAGAAGATCAGAAGGTCACTAACTAGAGAAGAGGAACACATGCTTGTCATCTCACGAAAGGAAGGCGAAGAAATCATCATCGGGAGTAAAGATGCTCCGATTGGTATCATTCGTTTCGTGTGCATCAAGTCAGGGTATGTGAAGGTCGCTCTGGATTTCCCAAAGGATATCCAGGTGAACAGGGCTGAACTACTCAACGAGGACGACGAACAGCAACATACTTGACGATGCACGAGAGAACCCCAGTGTGACACCGGCGCGCAGCGTTTGAGGAACACAAACATGAGCTTTGACAGCGTATTTTACGAGATGAAGAAGCGTGGTTACAGGTTCTCCATGATGATTCTTGACCTGAACATTGCCAAGAAGTATGTTGGCTCTTGGGCAGACAATATTTCTATGAACGGCACGGTTCTTGTTCCCATGTGGATCTTGCGCGAGGAAGCCGATGGGAGTTGCACCGTGGTTCCAGGATCTGAACCCGACCCAACATCTGAACCCGTTACCATCCCGAAGGATGCCATAAAGGGTATATTGTGGGTACCAAAGGAAGCGAAACCATGATTGATGGAAAAAACATCGAAGAAATCATCAGACCTATGGGAAATGGACTTTCAATCGGCGGCAAACGACGTCTTGATGCCCTGTCAGGTCTGATTATGTCGATTTGCCATCAGAACTCCATGCATATGTCTGCCGAGGGTCGCATGGACGGAACCATCACAGGTTTTGTGCATGGTCTTGAGTGCAACCCTGTAAAGGTGGAAGTATCCACATCCACGTTGTCTTGCGAATCGGACAAGACTGAACTCATCAACAGAATCAACGAGCGGCTGGACACACGTTGCTATGATGCTGTTTTCATGGCTTTTGAGGCATGGACATCCTGTAGTGAGACCCCCATTCGGCCCTCCCTTGATCCGAACAGGGATGAAGTGGTTTTCACCCAGGTTGTGGTGAACATCAACTTTCAACCATACATCATCATGGTGAAGCAACAGATCATCAGAGATGGCAAAAAAGTTCAACTCGGTGAGCCTGACTTCGTTATGTGTGACAGCAGCCTAACTCGTGGTATGATGTCGATGTCATCGTTACGCCCACAAACCTGCCCGATCACATGAGCATGTTCGCCGTTGCCGTATGTCTTGCCCTTGCCACCGCTCAAGCGACGAGTGAAGCGCAGCCAAAGTTGCAGGTGGTCGTTGCAAGCGATGTCACCGCTGATCTCGCCGCAGCGGTCGGTGGCAGCGCGATTGAAGTTGTGCGA
>Ga0194129_10001804_pt1 | contig 33732 bp, 27 predicted proteins | sample TA2KigCa35mmetaG_FD_150862 | JGI IMG/M metagenome (GOLD analysis project Ga0194129, IMG submission 150862) | Freshwater microbial communities from Lake Tanganyika, Tanzania - TA2015038 Kigoma Deep Cast 35m | ecosystem: Environmental > Aquatic > Freshwater > Lake | place: Tanzania: Lake...
TTTGGGCAAATTTTAAAAAGAAGGTTCAGGCAAACTTAGAAATATTTAAGACTCTTTCAAAAGCTATCGATTTTTCATTTTCAATCGTAATGAGAGGTGCATGAAAATTATAATTTAATTCACTATATCAAAAAATTTAAGTGAAAACGTTTGGGGGATTTTTGAAAAATTTTTTTATGTGTTTTTTTATAGCTATGTTTTTTATTTCTTGCGGCTGCAAAGACAAAAATTGTTCGGATCGAAAAAAGAAGAGCGAAAATGAAACAACTTGTAAGCGTTGCAAGAATTCTACCCCATGTCCCAACTAACCTTTTTTAAAGGCTAGTTGTTTCAGGTGTTTTAGGGTTTAAGAAGGCAAGCTCTTGCTTTATAACGACTGCCATTAAGGCATTTCTATTCTTAAATAAGACTTCTTCTATGCTTGATAGGCGATCTTGGAGAAGGGAGACGATAGCCGCCTCTGTTGTTCTAAAGAATGGAATTTTGTCTAAGGGTATATTAATAGAGCTTACAGTTTCAAGATTTCTAACAGCTTCTTCTAGGGATTTTAATTTTGCTTTAAACTCATCTTCACATAAAGCTAGAGTCTTTCTCCTTTCAATAGGTGGTGAGCTTGGAGTAACAGCTGTTAGAGAATCACCTTCACCTGCACCCTGAGAAGTCCTAAACTCCATTAAAATCGGGGTGATTTTTTCTTCTATTTCACCAACATTTTCATCTATATTTGAAAATTTCTCGTTGTAAGAATCCCTTAATCTACTTTGTGTCGTTGTTAAGAGGGTTTTCAATTGAGAAAAATATCCTAAACTCTCGGATCTAGCTGTTTCTGAATTTTCTGCGTTTGCAATTGTTTCAAGAATTGATTTTTCTAATTTTTTAATTTCTGCTATTTCTTGAATACCTGAAAAATATGAGTCTTGGCTTTTAAATAATGCTGCAAGTCTACTTGTATTTCTATCAGTTATTGCTGCGGTTGCAATTTGAGATTCTAAGGCTATAATTTTTTGGACAGCTGTACTGAAATTTGTCACTTTAACTCTTTCTAAAATTAAGTCTCTTCTATAAGCAATTTTTTCACAAGATTCTATAAAACTTTTTATTTCCTCAGAGCATCTTCCATCAGGAAATTTAAGAGTGAAAGTAGCAAGTAGCTCTTTTATAGACTCAAGATTTGACTCAAGTTCTTCTGTCGATTGAGAATTTTGTAAATTTTTAATTCTAGTTAAGATTACTTGCATATCTTGTGCAATTTCATCTTTTCTAGGAAGTGTTTGCAAAACAGTTAAATTATAGACATCTAAAAAAGAGGTTGTGAAAAGAGAAAGAGCTTCTTGGAGATCGCTTAAATTTCTAAGGTGTATTTCAAGCGATTCACTACCCGCTTGCCCACTTTTAACTTCAGCTTTTAATTTAAGAATGTCGTTCAAGAGTTCTTGAGAGGCCTGTTTTGCCTGTTTAAAAAAGGCTTTGTTTATAGCTGATGTTCGGTCATCATGATTGATTGCTTCTCTCCATTTTGAAATAAGCCCGCTATCAGGATGATCTTGAGATCCTAAAAACATATGTTTAAGTTTTGTTATGTGCTCTCTTAAGGCTTTGTCTCTAATCTCTCCTTTTGAAATGGGTGTGTGTGCTAGGTGAGCTGCTTGTTGAATGACAATAGTTTTTAACTCTTGAATAACATGATCGTAATCAATTTCTAACTCAGAATCTTCAATTTCTTCACCTTCGTTAGCTTCCGTTGATAGCATACCCTCTTTTATACTTGTAAGGGCAAGCACAATCTGTTGATTTAAAATCTCTTCATCCATAAGTAAGTAATAACATCTTGCAAGAAGTTCTTTAGCAGCATCGGCTACTTTTGTGTCTAGATCTTGTTCGTCTTCACCAATGATTAAGCGAATCATATGGGCAAGTAATGGGCTTAATCCACTAGATTCCCTTATTTGATCAAATCTTTTAAGATCATCTGGCCCTTGTACAGTTTGGATAGCAAGAAGTTTTAAAATAGATTTAATTGTCCCGCTAAGTGCTGTTTGAGTTGCTTTTGAAATTGCAAATTTTTTCTCATCCTCACTTGGATCGCTAGGCTCTTGTAATAGCTGTGAGAGTTTATGAAGTAAGTTAACAATAATTTGGTTCATAACTTTTGTGGAGTGTCGTCCTTTTGTATCTTTTGGAAACATAGAATCTCCCAAAAGCTTATGAGCCGTTCCAACCGCATCAGTACTTTTTAGAATCATTTTTACAAAAGGGTGAGTAATTTTATTTACTACGTATTCGACAGGGAAAATAAATAGGTAGTTTACAAAAGTTAAAAATCCTGTAATTGGAAGTACGCTGAATCTTAAAAAAATTGAGGTGCTTGCCCAAGAAGAAATCTCTTCTGTAGCTCTATTGATTTTAGCAGTAGGTTCAAAAAGACCTAGAAACCGGTCTACAGCACTGTCACCGATTTTTGTGTAAGTCTCTCCTAACGTCTTACATCCTGTTTCTTCAGATTCTAAAAAGTCTCTATCTGTGCTACAATGCGTTTTTACTGCAGCATCGATATTAAGAGAGCTTCCTTTTGCATAGGATTGGCGGGCTAGGTAAAGGTGATCGATAGCAGCTTTAAGTCTATCAATAGGCTCTATAGAAACATCTCCTGCGCTATCTGATTTTGCATCGTTGATAAATGCTTTTAAACTTCTAAAAGCACCATCTTTAATATTCACTACACAATATTCTGAAAGCCATAGAATTTGGGGAGTAAAAATTTGAAGAGTCCATCTTTTTAAAAAGAAAACATCTGTTGCTTTAGAAATGTAGCTTCGAAACTCACGAATCATCATCTCTCGTCTTTCTGTTAGCTGGCTTTGTCTTGGGTATTGAGTCATTACTCTTTTCATAATATTAGAAAAAACAGGTCTATCTTGTTTTTTAATCCAAGAACCTCTCTCTTTAATAAAATAGTTGAAAATACCTTGAAAGGCTGCTTGATAGGAGCCGATTTCTGCTACTTCTGTTGCTAGTGTTTCTGCATCTTTTGCATACGAGTGATTCTCTTTTTTTTGTAGATAAGGGTTTCTTTTTTCAAATTCTTGGAGAGTAGTTAAGCTAGATGAAACTGGCTCAATAGCTTTTGGTCCAGGAAGACCTAAATTAATTACACTTCCAAACCAAATCGAGTGTTTGCTTAAAATCTCTTTTGTTTGAGAAACTGCACTTTTTAAATCTGAAATAGATTTGCCAGCCTGTTTTGCCTCTTCTAGAAGAGCAATCGCTCTTCTTAAGCTTGCAATCACGGGGTGGATATCTAAACTGTCAGTTGCGTCAGTTTCTGAAAGAAGATCTTTTCCATCTTCTGTTAGAAAAATTTCGATTTGCTTTAGTGATACAAGCAAGCCGATGCACGAAGAGCGTATTATTCCAGAGATATTCCCTCTTTTGAAAAGATCGAGGCATCCTTCAATAACACCTCCGAGAGTGCCTCCGTCCTCTGCGTAATTCACGACGATGTTTGTTTGGCCATCGGCATTTATAACTCTTTCAAATTTAGGTGTATCAATATCTTGAGAGGATGGTTTAGATAATCCAAGCGTATCTGTTACGAGAGATCTACCTATTTCAACTGCAGTTGTTAAAGTGTCATGAACAAGGCGATTTAATAAACCTTGCTGGGCGTCTCTAAAATAGAGGAGGGTTGCTAAAAGTCCCTGTGGAGGCTCGTTGAGGCGAATTTTAAAGTTGTATTTTTTTGCTTCTTCTGGGTGAAATAATGAGCCCATGACTGAAAAACGCAAGGTGGTAAGATCTTCTCTTGAGATAGACATTCTAACTTTACTAGAATCTATCTCCCGAAAACCTTCTAAGTATCCAAGGTAGTGAGAAAGTAGCTCGATTTCTGAACGAATTTTTTGATGAAGTTGTTCAATTAGAGCATCCGCTAATATCCCTGGATTTTCAGGTTCTGTTGGAAAACGAAAAGTGAAATAAGAGTCGTCTGCTTCGAGTAATTTTTGGAGTGCGTCGATAGATTGGGATAAAGCTCCTATTAAATGCATTCGATTAGGCTTTCTTTTAATCAATGTTTTATGCAAATTTTCAAGCTTTTGAGTCGCTAAAAGAAGTTCTTCGGAGGGTGCTGCATTAAGCTGTCCGATTGTTTGTGCAGTTGATTGGCTCGTAAGTGCACTTGAAAAAGCTGTTTCAAACCATCCACCAACTTTTCCCATCATGCCGCCTAAGCTACTTGCAGAAGCTAGTATTGGTTTTGTTGGTAGGGGTAATCTAGCAGGCATTCTTGAATTAGCAGCAGCCATGATGGACTGATGTCTTTCTTGTAATACATCTTCTTGAGAAAGCTCTCTCTCTTGGCGACCATGTCTACCTAAAACAGCAAACCTAGTGGCAGCGCTTAGGGGAGCACTACCTCGATGAAAAGCCCCTCCTTCGATACCTGTTCCTGCCCCAGCTTGAGTACGTATATGATCTGACCGGTCCATTAAAACCCCTAAGTTATTTTTTAATTACTTAAATTATAAAGGTTTTGTAAAAAAATCTCAAATGGATATGAGGTTTAACTAAATTTAGGTCATAAATAAATTTTTATTTTGATATACAGTGTTTATATGATTAAATTTTTATTTTTTCTTACTGGATTTACTTTTTCATCTCTAATCGCATACGAAGCAACGTTAGAGTCAAAAAAAAAGTTTGCAGTTGAGGCTGGGTACTGTGGCATGTGGCACTCGCCGCTAAAAAGTTTAGAATTTATTAATAAATTAGGCGATAAGTTTCCGCTCGATTCAAAAATTAGATTTAATTATGTGTCTGGTTTAAGAGCTCTTTTAGAGCTAAACCAAGGTCCTAAAAACTCAATAGAGGCTGTCTATACAGGTCTTTTTCATTGGAGAAATGATGCATCAAATACAGACATAAACAGTGGTTTATGGGTTCCAACAAATCCTTATACAAATACTGATTGGACAAATTTCTACTATTTTCATTATCAATATGCATCCGAGTTAAATTCAGGGGAACTCTCTTATTGGAGGCACGTGACTCCGAGATATATAGATTATTTTTCATTTTCTTGGCTTCTTGGATTAAGATACATCGATTTTAGGGATAGTTTAAAAATGAATAATCGAACGGGTGAAGTAGGTGATACAGCAAGTGTAAAAGTTGTGAATCAAATGTTCGGCGGACAGGCAGGTTTAGAAATGCAGTTTAACGCAACAAGGCGATTCACTTGGGCTATCCAGATAAAAGGTGGTGCATATGCTGATTTTGTCTCTAGAAAAACAGTATTCAATGATCTAGGGAATACAGTTGAAATAATTAATTCAAAACAGAAAAGAGTTGAAAAGGATTACACACTAGAGCTTATTCCTTATCTAATGTATAGGTTAAATCCTATTTATTTTAAATTAGCCTATGATAGGGTGATTCTTTTTAATCCTGTTTTTGCCCCTCTTCAACTTGATAAGAATAAATCAGTTGATGAGGTTTATAGACATAATTACATCAATTTTCAAGTTGTTTATGCTAGCATCGGTTTTTATTGGTAAGTCTAATAGATGAGAGAAAATTTAATCGACTCTAGGTATAAAAAAGGGCTGGAGACGAATCAGAGCCAAAAATAGACCCCTTAAGGCTGCTACCTTCCGGTCCTGACCTGGTTCGAGAAATTTTTATCTCTAAGGTCCCCAGCTAATAGTAAGAGTTTAGCCTATTTTGAGATATTCGCGCAAATATTTGGCAGTGTAGGAATCATTTTTTTCTAAAAAAGTGTCAAAAGTTGAAGAGGCCATAATTTTCCCCCCAAACATACCTGCATCTGGACCTAAATCGATAATATAGTCAGCGTTTGCTATAATATCGAGATTGTGTTCGATAATAATCACGCTACTTCCTTTATCGACAAGTGATTGAAAAATTGGGATAATTTTTGCTATGTCGTCGAAATGAAGTCCTGATGTAGGCTCATCAAAAATATAGATGGGGTGATCTTTAGTTGTTTTTGCAAGCTCTCTAGATAGTCTTAATCGCCCAAATTCTCCTGTTGATAGAGTTTGTGTCTCTTGGCCAAGAGTGAGATAATCAAGTCCTACTAATGAGAGTCTATCTAAAATTTTATGGATTTTTGGAATATCAGGAAGAAACTGTTTGGCCTCAGATACAGTGAGTTCAAATAATTTTCCAAAATGTTTGCCTTTGTATGAAATAGTTAAGCTTAATGGGTTTAATCTAAACCCATTGCAGCTATCGCAAACAACTCTTGCAGCAGCTAAAAATTCAAGTTCAATATTCTCGTGGCCAAGTCCTTTGCATTTTTTACACATACCACTTGGATGGTTGTAGCTAAAATGTCTTGGTAATAACCCCTTAGCTTTTGCTTCGGGAAGTAAAGAGTAAAAAGTTCTAAGAGATGTTAAAAGATCAGTGTAGGTGAGAAGGTCAGATCTACTAGTTGTTTTATGAGTTCCTTGGTCAATTGAGATGAGTCTATCGAAATCTTTTACATTCTCAAAAGTTGTACCTTCAAAAATAAAACTATTTGCAGGAACTCTTTTTTGAAGATTTTGGGTAAGACCTGGAACGATGATATCGTGTAAAAGGGTTGATTTACCCGATCCTGAAACACCAGTTACGCAAGTAAGTACTTTTTTCGGAATTTCGAGAGAGACATTTTGTAAATTGTGTTTGTTAGCTGATTTTATAGAAAAATACTCTTTCGGGTTTCGTCTTTTTTTTGGAAGGGGGACTTGTTTTTTTCCAGATAAGTAATTGCCTGTTAAAGACTCTTTGTTTTGACAAATCTCTTTAACAGTGCCTTTGGCTGTAATTGTTCCACCTAAGTTCCCGCTTCCTTTTCCAAAATCGTAAATATAGTCTGCTTTTGAAATAGTCAGGGGGTCGTGTTCTACAAGAATGAGAGTGTTTTTAAGTTTCTGAAGCTCTTTTAACGCGTTATTTAAAAGATGGTTATTATGAGGGTGGAGTCCAATTGTTGGCTCATCAAGGACATATAAAACCCCTGTAAGACCAAGACCTAACTGTTTTGCAAGTCTTGTTCTCTGAACTTCTCCCCCAGAAAGTGTTGGAGCACCTCTTTCTATTGAGAGGTAGTGTAATCCCATATTGCATAAAAGTGAAAGTCTTGTTTTTACAATTTGTAGAGCCTCTTTTAACACTTTTTCGCCTCTTAATGTTTCGATAAAAAAAAGCGCTTTATCAAGGGGCATTCTACAAAGATCTCCGATAGATACCTCATCAATACGTACGTTTCGAGCAAGTTTATTCAATCTTGTGCCATCGCAATTAGTGCAAAATGTTTGAACTAAAAAGGGGGCAACCTCCTCTTTCATAAGAGAGGTTCCAGTTTTTGCAAGTTGTACAAAAAGGTTATTGAGTCCAATCCATTTTAAGTTATTAATTACCATTTTTGAACCTTCAAAAATGGTTGCTTTCTCACTCTCTTTAAGCTCTTTAATCGGTTTGTTTATCGGAATATCGCATTTTTTAAAATAGGTTTCAAAGAGCTTAAAAGACTCTTTTGTAGAAAACTCTTTTAGGAGCCTAAATAATATATCAGAGAGAGTGTGAGAAATAATTGTTTTGTCTTTTTCTAAGTGTGCGCCCCATTTAAAACCAAGTCCTTCGCAGTCAAGACACATTCCCTCTAAAGAGTTAAAAGAAAAAGTGTGATGAGTGATCGATGGGTAGGATTTTCCCGTGCTTTCTACTGCAAATGATAGATTGAAAAAAAGATCTTTTTCATCGAGTGCAACAAGTACTAAATTTTTTCCAAAAGAGGCTGCTTGCACAATTGCATCAAGGAATCTTTTTTCGCTCCCTTTTTTTAAAACAAGCCTATCAATAACAAGTTCGAGTTGGTTTTTTAGCTTTTTATCATAAGGAATTTCTTGTTCCATCTCATACATCACTTTATTGAGACGAAGACGTACATACCCACTTTTTTGAAATGATTCTTGCACTTTTGAAAATTCTTCATTTTTTGAAAGGGTAATAGGAGCTAGGATTTGCATCTTAGTTCCTTCTGGGTAGGTAAAGAGTGTCTTTAAAATTCTCTCCGGTGTTATTTGCTTGATTTCTTCATTAGATTCAGGGCAGTACGCAGTTCCCATGCGGGAGTAAATAATTCGAAGATAGTCGTATATTTCTGTTAGAGTACCAAGAGTGCTCCTTGGATTTACGTTCTGTGCATGATGTTCAATTGCAATAGCAGGGGATAACCCCTCAATTTCCTCTACCTTTGCCTTTGGCATTTTCTTTACAAATCGCTTTGCATAGGTAGACAGGCTTTCAATGTATCTTCTTTGCCCCTCTGCATAAATAGTTTCAAAAGCAAGAGATGTTTTTCCCGATCCAGAGGGCCCTGTAAAAACGCACATAGAGTTATGAGGAACTGTTAAAGAGAGATTTTTTAAATTATTTTGGTGAGCATCTTTTATCTTAATTTCTGAAAGCTCTTTTTGTCTTTTAGCAGAGGCCAAAGTAAGAAAATCTTTTTCAAGATGTTTTTTTAGAAAAATGCCAGTACACGTTTTTGCTTCAATAATTTTTTCCGGAGTGTTTTCTGCAATCAAATAGCCGCCTTCACCTCCACCTTCCGGGCCAAGTTCAATAATCCAATCGACTGTTTTTATGAGATCGAGATTGTGTTCGATAACTAAAACACTGTTTTTTGCGTCTACAAGTTCTTGCAAAATCTCAATCAGCTTTTTTGTGTCATGAAAGTGAAGTCCTGTAGTTGGTTCATCAAGGATATAGAAAGTATGCCCTTTAGGGGGACGAATGAGCTCTTTTGCAAGTTTTATTCTTTGGGCTTCCCCGCCTGATAGAGTTGTAGCTGATTGACCAAGTTTCAAGTACCCAAGACCGACTCTTTTTAAAAGAGCCAATTTTTTATAGATCGAGGGGATTTCTGAAAAAAATAGGGAGGCTTCATCAATTGTAAGTTCTAAAATGTCATAAATATTTTTTTCTTTGTATAAAATCGAAAGGGTCTTTTTATCAAATCGTTCACCTTTACAATTTGCACAAGTTACCCATTCATCTTCCAAAAAGTCCATGTCGATCTTTGTCATTCCCATTCCACCGCATGCAAAGCAAGACCCTTCTTTAACATTAAAGCTAAAGTGACCTGCAGTGTAGCCGAATGCTTGACTTTGTGGTAATTTTGCAAAAAGATCGCGAATGTCATCGAAGAGTTTTACATAAGTTGCAGGGTTTGATCTTGGCGTTCTTCCAATAGGAGATTGATCAATTGCAATCACTTTATCAATCTGATCAATTCCTTCAATTTTACCTACAGATCCAACCGGCAATTTAGAGTGATTGAGTTTATTAGAAAGTGCTGGATGAAGAATGTCTGTAATAAGCGATGATTTTCCAGACCCAGAAACCCCTGTAATCGCTGTAAAAACTCCTAGTGGAATAGTAACACTAATTTTTTTTAAATTGTTATGGGTTGCATCAAATATCGATATTTTTTGATCTTTAGAAATTTTTCTTTTTTTTGTGATAGGAATTTCGTCTCTTCCTGAAAGGTAAGCTCCTGTTATTGATTTAGGTTCATTAATAATTTTTTCTAAATTCCCTATAGCTATTAGTTCACCACCATTAATCCCTGCTAATGGACCAATATCTACAATCGTATCGGCAGATCGAATCGTCTCTTCGTCGTGTTCTACAACAATTACTGTATTGCCTTTGTCTCGAAGGTGAATAAGAGTTTTAATGAGCATCTCATTATCTCTTGGGTGAAGACCTATTGAGGGCTCATCTAAAATATAGGCTACTTTTACAAGGCCAAATCCAATCTGTGAAGCAAGGCGGACTCGTTGTGATTCTCCCCCCGATAAAGAGGGGGAGTCTCTAGAAAGAGTAAGATAATCAAGCCCAACATTGTGTAAAAACAATAGCCTGCCATGGATTTCTTGGATGAGATCAGCACCTATAATAGTCTCTTTTTCAGTCAGCTGGAGCTTGTTAAAAAATGCAAGTGAATCTCTAACAGGCATATTGGCAAGCTCAAAAATCTGTTTTCCTTTAAATTTAACGTTTCTTGGATAGTCTTTGATTCTCGAACCGTTGCATGTATGACAGATCGATTTGTGCATAAGATCGTGCATTTTTTCTAAATAAAGTTCAGATGTCGCTTCACTTAGTCGTTTTTTAGCCTCGAAAATGACACCTTTCCAACCGACATAGTCGACCCATTTGGCTTTTGTCTGTGGGTGGGTAAAGATCATTTTTATCCACTTTTCGTCTGTTCCGTACAAAAAGATTTTTTTAGAATTTTCAGAAAGGTTTTTCCATGGTGTGTTTAGTTTAAATTTATAAAGAGATGCTAGATTTTGGTAGATATTTCCCCATTTCACTGTGTTGTAGGATCCAGCAATTAAACAGCAATCCTCTTCAATACTTTTTTCTTTGTCTATGATTAAGTTTAAGTCAAAATCTTGAATATAGCCAAGACCTGCACACTCAGAACACATCCCTTTTGGGTGGTTAAAAGAAAAATCTTCTGGTTCTAAGGGCTTGTAGTACATTCCTGACGATTTGCTGTACCCATACTCAGAAAAAAGTCTCTCTTCTTTTGTTTGGGGATCAAAGGTAAACAAAAGTCCCTTGCCTACTTCAAGACCTGTTTGAATTGCTTCTAAAACTCTTGATGTATCGCTTAAATTTATTCTATCTATTACAACTTCAATATCGTGAGCACTGCTTTTATCTAAGGCAGGAATCGTTTCTGATAAATAATAAAACTCTTTATCAACCCTGACTCTAAGAAACCCTTTTTTAATCAGGTCTACAAAAAGCTCTTTGTGCTCTCCCTTGCTCGACCGAATGAGGGGGGCTAAAAAAATAAGATGAGTCTTTTCTGGTTGTTCTAAAATCAGCCGTTCAATCTCTTTTTTTGAAATAGGCGATACTTTTTCGCCACTAATCGGGCAATAAGGCTCTCCAAGTCTTGCATATAAAACTCTTAGATAGTCGTAAATAGCTGTAATTGTGCCAACTGTTGATCTTGGGTTGTGAGAAGAGGTTTTTTGCTCAATTGCAATAGTTGGAGGAATTCCTTCAAGCAGAGTGGCATCTGGCTTTGGAAGATTGCCTAGATACCTTTTTGCATGCGCTGAAAGAGAGTCTATGTATCTTCTTTGGCCTTCCGTATAGATCGTATCAAAAGCAAGAGAAGACTTCCCAGATCCTGAAACACCTGTAAAGACGATGAGCTCTCCTTGCTTTAATTTCAAAGAGATACTCTTTAAGTTGTGAACTGACACGCCTTTAAGTTCTATCATAAGGAGGTAGTATAGAAGAATAGAGTTTTATACTGAATAAAATTGATTAGCTCTTTATCCTGAAAGTATGAGAAGAACGAAGATCATTTGTACAATAGGCCCCGCATCTCGATCAAAAGATATTTTGATTAAGCTAGTTGAGCATGGTATGAATGTTGCTCGTATTAATTTTAGTCACGGATCGTACGAAGAACATAAAAAAGTGATTCAGCTGATTAAAGAGGTCAGAAAAGAACTCCATAAACCGATTGGGATACTCCTTGATACAAAAGGTCCAGAGATTCGAGTAGGTGAAATTTCGCAAATCAATCTTAAGCACCTGGATGTTATTAGGATAGGAAAAGACATCCCGATCATCCCCGCTTTCATTGTCAATGAGATTAAAATCGGGGTGAATATATTTTTTGATGATGGGTATATTCATGGCAAAGTGATCGGAAAGGGAGAAGGGTATGCGGATGTTCAAATACTTAATGAGGGCGTATTACAAAGAAATAAAGGGATAAATATTCCGGAGCAAGTTTTTGATCTTCCGGATCTTACAGAGAAGGATATCGCAGATATTCAGTTTGGTTGCAAGGAAGGAATTGATATGATAGCCGCCTCTTTTATAAGAAGCGCAAAACAAGTTCTTGCTATTAAAGATCTTATTGAAAAAGAGGGCGCCCCACATCTTCTTGTGATTGCAAAAATTGAAAACCGGGAAGGGGTAAAAAATTTTGAAGAAATTGTGCAAGTTTCCGATGGGATTATGGTTGCAAGGGGGGATCTTGGAATTGAAATTTCGGTAACACACCTTCCGCCGATTCAGAAAAAAATGATTCGGGAGTGCAATTTGCGGGCAAAGCCTGTGATTATAGCTACCCAGATGTTAGAATCGATGATTAAAAATCCTATGCCAACGAGAGCGGAAGCATCTGATGTGGCAAATGCAATTTACGATGCAGCTTCTGCAGTGATGCTTTCTGGCGAAACTGCAATGGGTGCATACCCTGTACAAGCTGTAAAAATGATGCATGAAATTGCTTGTGAGGCAGAAAGAGATTTTGATAATAAAGCTTTTTTTCAAAAAATGATGGAGCACGATCTTTATGATGTCCCTTCTGGAGTTGCAAGAGCTGCTGTCAATACTTGTTACAATATCAAAGCGAGTGCAATTATTGCGTGTTCAAATAGTGGAGGGACAATTAGGAGAATTTGTTCGTTTAGGCCCAAAGCAAAAATCATTGCCGTAACCCCATCTTATCTTACCTACTATCAAACATCTATTATGTGGGGCACCGAAGGATATATAGAAAAGCATAGCGATATTGAAAAAGGTTTTGATGATATTGCTTGCTTTGCATTGAAACACGCTTGGGTAAATTATGGAGACCTTGTCGTAGTGACAATGGGTAAGCCCTACGGTATCAGTTTTACGACGAATACCCTTTTTGTGGAAAGTATCGGAAAAGTGCTTGTAAGAGGGCAAAAATTTAAAATTTCTCTAGAGCCTATTTTAGGAGAAGTGACGATCTTGTTTCCTGGAGAAAAAAAAGAGGTTTCTAATAAGATTGTCGTGACTACAAAAGTGTTAGAAAGTCAGTTACACCTTTTTTCAAAAGCCAAAGGAATTATTTTGCAAAATCATCCGTTAGATAAAAGGTCTGAAGACGAACTTGCAAAACTTTATAAAACACATCAAATTCCTTATATAGTAAGAGCCGACGCAGCAATTGGTTTATTAAAAGAGGGATTGCATGTCCGATTTGATGCAACGCTTGGTCTTATTTTCAAAGGGGAGAGCCCCAATGAAAAAGAGATGCTTCAAGCCTGTATAGTCCATTCGGTATAAACACCAATCATTTTAAAGTGAAATGACTATAACATATCAAATAATCTCGAAAAGAGGAGTTTTTTTTTCGCATATTCGATTAAATAGAAAGCTTCTTGCTCATCTTTTTCGGATAAAAGAGCTCTTTTTTTAGAGGTTTCTAAAGCAAGAAGAGAGTCCTCTATCGATTTTTCTCGAAGGGAAAAAGAGACTACTTTTCCAAGCTGCTTTGCATGTCTAGCAGCACTTTTTTCGTCATACCCTCTTTCTAAAAATCGTAAGAAGATACCAGTTTTTAAAGCTACTAATTGGGACGCTTTTGCGCAATTTCCTATCGTTTGATTTTTAAAGGGCAAAGAAATACGCGTGCCCGACTTTCTATCTATTAACTCTCTTGCATGAAGTAAGAGGGGAAGGTTTTGGTATAAATAGCTGTTTAAATGTTCACAGGCTTTAGTAAGGTCAGGGTAGATATAGGAGTAATTGGCTACTAAGTACGCTATAATTTCGAGGGACATTATTGAGGGGTCATATTCATAATATTTTATAATACCTGTCTCATTACCAAAACCGCGATTGCAAATAGCGAAATGAGTGCCAGAAAATATGATGCTTACGCTGTGTTCAATTAGCCCTAGAGGAAGAACTACAAATTTCCCTGATTGGATTCTTTCTACAGTATGACTATTTAAAAAATCAGAATTTGATGCGATTTCAAATGCTTCTTTTAGTTCAGCTTGATCGTCAGCAAAAAATCCTTCGATTGGAGATGTAAGGCTTTTTGCAATTTCTCTGGTTGCCGTATATACGGAGACATTTTCTAGGGAAGTATCTTGGTAGTAGGCACTAGGTAAACCAGAGAAATTAGTTAAAGATCTTAGATAGTAAGAGAGTTCTGACTCACTATTAGAAAGGTTTTCTATAGACTCATCTATATGGTATAACGCTTTTTGGCAATCAGTTAGTCCAATTAAAAGTGCGGGATAGTTCAAATAGGGCATAAAATCGGGATCTCTAAGCATTTTTTCGTCAATGCACATAATCATGGACTGATCTTTTTTTACAGCTTCTAATAAGATCTCTTTGTTAGATTGAAGACTTTTTGAAAAAAATCTGAGTAGATTAGGCTGCTTTCTCATGAGAGAGAGACAGAGCTCAAAGTTTGTAGAAAATTCTCTTGGATATGATGATATATAACTTTGATAAGCAATAAGAAGTTCAGTTGTTAGTTCGATTCTAAGATGAGGAGGGATTTTTTGAGTCTCTTCTAATATTTGAGGCATAAGCTCTTTTGCATCATCTTCTAAAAAAGGATCTAGCTTTTCTTTTAGGGACAAAAGTTTATGAGAACTCATATTTACAAATCCCCATGATCTCATACCATCTACAACTAGCTCTACTTTTTTCCAAGATGCAGGGAATAACTGGCTACTCTCTTTTGTTAAAGGGATATATTCGACCCGACCCAGATCAGATCCAGAACTGCTTATAACATGATATTGATCATCAATTGTTTGGATCTCAAAGAAAATCGACTCGTGTGGATTTATAGACATAATTACAAAACTTATAATTAAGTCTATACATGTAATAATTCCTTTTTATTTTATACAATAAAATAAAAAGAGCTCTTTCATGAGATGTTTATAGCGTTTTAAATTATCAAAGCGAATTTAAAAGAGTATAAGTATTACGAATTAAGCTTTTGGAATTTTTCTTTCAAGATAAGAGCGTTAAGGTGATATCTTCTGACTAAATTGACTTTGCGCAGTTGAAAAGAGACGACCCAGAAAAGGGCGTTTAATCCAAAATTAATAAAGAGCAAAATAAGAGTTAGCAAAGAAAACTGAGGCCAATAAAAAGTTTGGTTTAGTTGGCTAACCAGAGTTGCTATAGTTGAGATTGGGATAGTGATCAAGAGGAGTAAAAGAAACGCGCTACCTTGTTTTTTATATGCGCAGTGATAAGTAATCCAGAAAGAAAGCGCAAGTGAGATGAGATAAAAAAACAGTGTCAAAATTTTGGCTGCAATCGGTTGCGGAGTGCTTATATTTAACCAGATAGAAAATGTTGAAATAATTGAAAAAAGATATGTAAGAATATATGTGGTAAGCCATCTTTTTTTTGTTTTTGCTTCTTTTATTTCATCTATTGGTTTTAAGTAGATAGATACATTAGACGTGGGGAGTAAAATTCGGTTTTTAAGCGTTCTATTAATCTTTTTTACTACTAAGAATATAAGAAAGCCTATGATTAGGTAGACAGCAATTAGAGTAACAAATGTTAATAAAGTGCTCATAAATTCTCCAAATTAAGCTGTTAATAATATTTTAAATAAATTTATTTAACAAGAACAAATAAGGTAAGCTGCAACAATTGAGGCAGTTTCTGCTCTTAGGATATTTGATGAAAGAGTTGTTGAAGTGGCCATGCATTCTGTTTTCAAAAAATTAAGTTCCTTCTTTGAAAAGCCTGATTCTGGACCTATAATAAATCCTGCTGATTCTGAAGGTGGTAAGAATTTTTTTCCATTTGGATCTCCTATATAAAGGGGATAAGATAACTCTTTTAGATCATCTATCTTAAGAATTGAAATCGTGGGGAGATAGAGTCTTTTGCATTGTTTCATTGCAGAAATGGTAATTTTTTTCATTCGCAGAAGAAACGAATCAGAAATCTCTTTAATTTTACTTTTTTCGGCTGGAAAAAAAATAAAATCGGTAATTCCTATTTCGGTTCCCTTTTCTAAAATAAATTCTAGGTGACTTTTTTCAGGAATTGCCTGGATGAGAGAGAGTGTTTTTTGAGGAGTTGCTTGGCTATCCACTGAGAGAACTTTAATTGTATCTTCATAATAACCGATTGCAAGCTCGCCATTTCCATTCACAATCTCAATTTTTTCTTTGGGTCTTACTCGTAACACTTTTTTAAGGTGATGTAGTTCATCTCTATCAAGCTCTATATACGTGTCGATAACTAGGTCTTTGTCTGTGTAAAATCTATACATTAGGTTTGTTTGGCAATTGTTCTTTTAGAATGATCTCTTTTCCTTTTAACTGTGCTGTTAACTCAAAAGGCTCGTCATCTGCGTAAAAAAGGCTAAATCTATGCATATAATTTCGGAATCTATTTCGTAAATGCTCTTCTCTCAAAGTTGGGTGCATATCTTTAAGCTCATCATCGTTAATTTCTGTAATCATAGTGCTTACATAACGATCTTCTAATACAGCTGGGTTAATAAATTGAATCGACCAATCAATATTTTCTTCATCACTTCCCGGTGTCATGTTTACTGATATAAAAATCATGTCTTTAATGATTTTAACAAACAGCTCACTTACCCCTTTTGTGTAGAGTTGTTTATTTAAAATCTTAAGACCTTTTTGAGATGAGATTAGATCGCTATTTCCAATAGTGATATTGGTTGGTGAATTAGACCCTTTGTAATCAGGAGGAAAGTAGATTGATACAGGAAGAGAAAAATTAATCGGTATAATATCAGATCTTATAAAATCTATACGCAAATATTTAGCCTCGGGGTCATCAATTTTTAAAGGAATGTCAGAAATTGAGGGGAGGTTAATTGTTTTCCACTCTTCGGGAATAAAAAAGCTAACAACTTTTTTCTGTCTTGAAGAGGTAGCTCTTTCTAAATCACTTTTTGAAATGTCATTAAGGTTAAATGTAAGTTTTAACCCTCTTGTTTTCAATTTTTTGATAATTTCATCGGGACCACTTACACTCATATTGAGATGGTAGGGCCAGACATCTAAAAATTGAAAACCTTTAGGCGCTTCTCCGATCGGATGGGATACGTAAACCGGAATTTTCTCGTTTGCAAACGGTACAAGATTTATTACAAGTGTTTTAGCGATAACTTTATTAATGTGACTTGATATGCTGAGCTCAGGATTTAACGAGACTAGATGCTTCTTTTCGATATTCACTATATTTTCAGATGAAAAATCACTTCCATCAATGACAATTTCTATGTCATTCGGAGATATTTCTTCTAAGTGAGATTTTTTTCCCGTGATCGTTACAGAAAAGCGTCTATTTAATAGACCTGATGGTTGGAGTCCGTTAATTGTTTTTCCTTGGGGAAGGTTTATAACTCTAACGCCAATCGTATTGATTGTTTTAGTTGATGTAAGTGATTGATCAACAACAAACCATACTATAATAGCCAATATTAAAGAGATGAACTTTTTAAGCCAATTGTCAATGAATATGCTTTTTAAAAGAGAAATCACCTTTTTAGCCACTCCCAAATATTTTCTTTTTTATTTCCTTGTGGTTCTTGATCCTGGTAAAAAAGGCTACGGAGAACGCCTTTAAATCGATCAATTTTTATCCCTCTTGTAATGATTCCATCTCTTGCTAAAGAGACTTTTCCTTGCTCTTCAGAGACTATAATTACAAGAGAGTCAGTAATTAAGCTTAGTCCGATACCTGCTCTGTGCCTTGTTCCAAGGGATTTTTGAATATGTGGAGAGTCGGCAAGAGGTAATATAACAGATGCTGCGACTATTTTTTTATCTTTGATAATGACTGCACCGTCGTGAAGCGGGGCAGATTTTGAGAAAATTGTCTCTATAAGCTCTGAAGTAAAGTCTGCATTTAAAAGAATAGCTTTTTTAGCATACTCGTCGAGTAAATCATTTTTTTCTAAAACAATTAAAGCGCCTATTTGTTTTTCAGCCATTCTATAAGTAGATGTGGCTAACTGGTCTAAGAATCTGTCAAATTCTGTAATCTCTTTTGATCTAGTTGTTTTTAAGCTTAATTTGGATAAAGCAGTTCTAAGTTCAGGCTGGAAAATAACGATAAGGGCAATAGCTGCAACATTTGCAAGAAGTAAGATCAACTTATGCAAAACAGGGAGAGGAATATAAGAAGAGAGAGCAAAAAGTATTAAAAACGCAATAACTCCGAACATTAAGTCCATAGAGCGAGTATTCCAGAAAAAAGAGAGCAAATAATTGATGACCACAGTCATGATCAAAATTTCAAAAAAAGGAATCAGCATTTGCAACAAGTTCATAAATCTCTTGTGTTATGTCTCTTTTTTCACTGTTTTTTGATAAAATTTCAAGTAAAAAGTCCTCTAAACAAGAGTTAATCCAGGTGCTACTTTGTCTCTTGTGTGAAGAATTGTATAATTTAAGTAATTTCCAGCTTTTACTCCGTCTGTTCTTGTAATTCTTCCGTAATCTCCCATGCAAATACCGATGATGTTTATTCCTGATTTGCTTGTTTTTTGTATAAAACGAAGCATTTTATAAGAGTCTGAAAAAGAATTTGCTGTAGTGCATATTTTATATGCAAAACAGGGGTATATAGTCATCTTATTTAAAATTAAATCTAACTGTTTTGGTGTTGTTAGAAAATTGTGGTAAGAAAGAATTATTTTAGTGGGCATATCCAGCGTTAGGATTTCATGCAAAAATGTGGAGGGTGTATCTAGTTCAAAATCAAAATAGTCGGGTTCCAAAGCGAGTAATTCTTTTGCAAGAGATACTCTTTTTTCCTCGCTTCCTAAAAATCCACCTCCAGATCGTCTACTTCTAAGGGTAAAAATAACTTTTCCTTGAACGCGCTCTTTAAGCTCTTTTATCAAAGAAAGGTCGATTTCTTGAAAAAGGTCAAGTCTTAGCTCAACCCCATCTTTTTGGGAATTGGCTAAAATAATTCTGTTTGTTGCAGTTTGATAGGTGGGACCTGTAATAACTGCTATTTGCATAAACCACCCCACGGCTAGAGGGAATTAGTGTACTCTTTTTCTAGAATAAAGTAACGTAAATTTTAGCTAAGAGGGTATATTAATTAGATCATGTATGCGAAGATTTTAGAAACCTTAAGTTTTCAAAGAGGGGCAATTGTTATTGTCACTGATACAAACGTTGCTAGGTTGTATACAGAAACTTTTTTTGAAGAGCTCAAAAAAATAAAAGCCAATATCTTTTTAGTGAAAATTCCTCCTAAAGAGAGCTCAAAAAGTAGGTTTATAAAAGAAAGTATTGAAGATCAATTAATTAATTTAGGTGTTAGTAGGAATGATACGATTGTAGCTTTTGGAGGTGGGGTTGTTTCTGATGTTGTTGGGTATGTTGCAGCAACTTACTTAAGAGGTGTCTCGTACATGGTTGTGCCTACAACATTGATGGGTATGGTTGACGCTGCGATCGGAGGGAAAAATGGAATCAACCATGAAAAGGGAAAAAATTTAATGGGTAGTCTGTTAGCTCCAGACGATGTGTTTATCGAGCCCTCCTTTTTAAAAACTTTGTCATATGATGTATATCTCGAGGGATTTATGGAGGTGATTAAATATGGCCTAATAGCAGACGAGTCGTTTTTTGATTCGATATATGAAAAATCTCTCTCTATTCATGAATGTATTGAAAGAAGCATCGAGATTAAAAAGAGTATTGTTAAGCAAGATCCTAAAGATATTGGTTTAAGAAGAATCTTAAATTTCGGCCATTTGGTAGCTCATGCGATTGAAAAATGTACAGCTTATGTAGTTTCGCATGGAAGAGCTCTTTGGTATGGAATGCTCATAGAATCTTATTTAAGTTATTTGAAAGGGTATTTGTCTTTAGAAGGTGTTAAGAAAATTGTAGACCTTCTTTTAAGAGAAGAAAATCGGTTCGCTTTAATTGATGAGATTGAGCCTGAAGCTCTTTATAACGCAATGAAAGTTGACAAGAAAGCAAAAGAGAGTGTCCCGAGAGCTGTTTTATTAAAACGAATCGGAAAAGTTGTCTCATTTGGGGGAGAGTATTGTACACCAATTTCTTATAATGAGTTTGTGAGCGCTTTCTCTTGGGTTAACAACTTGATTGCAAATCCCTTGGACATTCGTTCTTTTACTGCGTAGTAATCATTTTCAAGTTTCTTATTAATGGAGGTTAAGCGAACAACTTTACCTTTTTCTAAAATCCATGGGTCGAATCCCCAAAATTTTGTTACTAAAATCGTATCGGATTCTTTTGGATCTACAAGAATGTAAAAATTTTCTGTATCTATGACCATTTGCATTCTCTTTTGAATAAACTCCTCTTTTGAAGAGGTAAGCTTATTCCAAACAACCTCATCTGTGCCAAAATGGAATTCATCATTAGTAATGAGTCCGATTTCAATTCCCTTGATAATAGCGTCGGCTAGCCATCTCGAAGATAGGTGATTTGTTGGACTTGCAAAGCAATTTTCGGTCATAAAAAGTGTGAATAAGACAATTTTTGTCATTATCTCAGGTTTGGAGCTAATCCATTTATCCTGAATAAATTTGCAGTCTTTAAAAAGCTCTACAGCCTCTTTTTTTGTGATAAAATTCTGATGGTAAGCTCCTTGTATGCTATAATCAAGTCTATCTGCAGATGGATTTGGTCTTTTTTGTTCGAGCGCCGGAGCTAAATTTTCTAATGGTAAAACATGTTTCGGATTAATTTTGTGTTTTCTTAAAATGTCGCTAAGTCCTGTTTTCTCTAAAAACTGTTCGTGAATACTGTTTTGATAGTCGATATCGCTGTGCTCTTTATGAAAAACCCAATCTCCTACATGAGAAAATACTGTATGAGAGACGTCGTGAAGAAGTCCTGCAATCTGCTCTTCTAAAGATCTGTCGCTATTTCTAAGAATGTAAAAAACCCCAAGAGAGTGGGAGTATCTCGTAAATTCTTCTCTGTGTGTTGTATAGTATGCAACTCCATATTGGTGTATTTTTTTCAGTCTTTGAAAAGCATCACTATCTATTAGTTCAAGAAGAACAGGTTCTTCAACCTCTACAACGCCATAGAAAGTTTCAATCGGTCTTCCAAGAAGATGTGTTGAAAAAATGAAAAAGGAAATAATAAGAAATCTAAACTTCATAAGACGAGAAATTATCTAGTTAGAGATAGTTTACGTCAATAGTTGTTTCGTGTAGAATTAAGTTGTTTTATTTGGGTTTGGTTAAGGATGAAATACCGAGTACAAAAAAGTGTGCTTTCTGGAGATGTGTTTATTCCTCCGTCTAAATCACATACACTCAGGGCAATTCTTTTTTCCCTAATGGCTAAAGGAAAATCTGTTATTCGAAATTATTTAGTCTCTGGCGACACATTTGCAATGATTGATGCAATTGAAAAATTTGGGGCTAAAGTAAAAATTGACCCAGAGTATTTAGAGATCGAAGGCGTCGGTGGTAGGCTTAAAAGACCAAATGATGTGATACAAGCAGGAAATTCAGGGCAAGTGCTTCGTTTTATTGCAGGGATCGCGGCTCTTATTGATAGTTATGTTGTTATTACAGGAGATGAATCGATTCGAACAAGAAGGCCTGTTAAGCCGATTTTAGAGGCATTTAATTCGCAAAATGTTTTTGCAGAGTCTCTTGCGTTAAATGGGCATGCTCCGATTATTATTAAGGGACCAATGAAACCTGGAATTATTGCGATCGAAGGGTCAGATTCACAACCAGTCTCAGCCCTACTTATAGCTACAGCTTTTTTATCTGAGCCTTCAGAGCTTTATGTAATGAATCCGGGAGAAAAACCGTGGATAAATGTAACAATTAGTTGGCTTTCCAATTTGGGTGTTAAAGTCATAAATCATGATTACAGACATTACAAAGTGTTTGGAAAAGCCTCCTATGATGGTTTTGATGTCACAATTCCAGGAGATTTTAGCACAGCTTGCTACCCTTTTGCAGCAGCTATCATTTCGAAAAAAAAGGTGCGTGTTTTCGGTCTTTTTATGGATGATCCACAGCCAGATAAGCAATTTATTGAAATCATCAAAAAAATGGGTGTGGCTGTGACTGTTTGTCCTGATCAAGAGTGGATAGAGGTAGATGGTAATTGTGAGTTGCAGGGAATTGATGTTAATATTAATGACTGCATAGACACTCTTCCAATACTTGCGGTTATGGCTTGTTTTGCAAATAGTGTTACCTATATCTCAGGGGCCAAAATTGCTAGATTAAAAGAGTCGGATAGAATTGCTTCGATTGCTAATGAATTAAGAAAAATGGGTGCCCATATCGAAGAAAAAGAGGACGGTCTTATTATACATCCTTCACAATTAAAAGGCTCAGAGCTTTCCTCTTATAAAGATCATAGGATTGCCTTATCGCTGATTATTGCAGCTATGGGAAGTCAGGGAGAGTCTTTAATTGACGGAGTTGAGTGCATAGGAAAAACTTATCCGATGTTTTTTTATGACTTTGTTTCATTAGGGGCAAAAATTGATTAGAAATATCTAGTTCTTTCGTCTTTTATCTCTTTCAAGGGCGCTTGCAACACTTTTTTTCTGATTTCATATAGTTTTCAATATCTTTGTGGGAGATATAGGTGACTAAACCTATGTAAGCAGCGAGTGAGATATAGCCAAAGATAGAGTATTGTGAAAAGATAAGAGCTGCTCCACCAACAAGAGAGGGGAGGGCAAATCTAAAAGCACAAAACCGTTCAATAGTTACCCGATAAAGAAGGGATAGGGGAAGAACTACTCCAAATGTAAAAAACGGGGATAGAGACATAAGTCCGTACATCATAATCGATCTAAAAATATGAGAGACGACAAGTGAAGTTTTATAAAGAGTCGGTCTTTTATCAAACTCTTTAGCAAAAGTATCGCATGTAGAATCAAAGCTTGTTTTTATACGAGAAAGAGTATCAATCATGAAAAAAAATTAACACAATATTAATTTTAAAGTCTATAATCATTTTTATGAAAATTGTGCTCTTAGGACTGAAAGGCGTTGGTAAGACAACATTCGGAAAAAAACTTGCAAAAATACTTAACTGTCCCTTTATTGATACAGATAAAGAGATTGAATTAAAAGTTGGGAAAAAACCGTTAGAAATTTTTAAAGATGAGGGCGAAAAAAAATTACGAGAAATAGAGTGTCTTATTTTGCAAGGTTTGCAAGAAAGAGAAGATTGCGTGATTGCAGTTGGTGGGGGTGGATTCATGCTAAGCGAAAGTCAAAGAATTTTAAAAGTTTTGGGAATCCTTATATGCTTGCATATGAGCAAGGAATCTCTTTTAAAACGATGGAAAAGCTGGCCTGCTGTTTGTAAAAAAAAGGAAGAATTTGATCGGTATTACGACAAAAGAATAGAAAAGCTTTGCATGCTTTCTTGTGTTTGGATTGATGCAACAAGAAGCGATTTGATTGATTTAGTACTAAGAGTTACTCATGGCAAGTAATAGATTTGGAAATCTCTTTACCATTACTACATTCGGTGAGTCTCACGGAGACGGAATCGGAGTAGTTATTGATGGTTGTCCTGCAAATTTAGAAATTTCAAAAAGTGAGATTCAATTAGAGTTAGATAAGAGAAGGCCTGGAGTTTTACCATTTACATCACCTCGAAAAGAAGAGGATAGAGTAGAAATTTTGTCAGGAATTTTTCAAGGGAAGACAACGGGCGCTCCAGTTGCTTTATATATAAAAAATCAAGATGCAGATTCTTCAAAATATGAGTCAGTAAAAAACCTTTATAAGCCGGGTCATGCAAATTTCACCTATTTAGAAAAGTATGGGATTTATGATTATAGAGGCGGAGGAAGATCTTCAGCAAGAGAGACAGCTGCACGCGTTGCAGCTGGAGCTATTGCTAAGAAATTCATTTATCCTATGGAGATTTCTGCACGAGTAGAAGATATAGAAAAAATTTTATCTCTCTTAGAAGAGTTAATGAAAGAGGGTGATTCTATTGGTGGTGTAGTTAGATGTGAAGTGAAAAATGTAATAAAAGGCCTTGGTGATCCGATGTATCAAAAATTAGAAGCTCTATTAGCAAGTGCTATGTTATCGATACCTGCGTCAAGAGGAATTGAGTTTGGCTCTGGATTTTCTTCTGCAAACATGAAAGGAAGTGATCACAACGATCTTTATTTAAAAGAAGGTATGAAAACAAATCATCACGGGGGGATTTTAGCAGGGATTACTACAGGATCTCCTATTGTTTTTCGTGTCCCTTTTAAGCCGACGTCGAGTATAAAAAAACCTCAGAAAACAATAGATTTTGAAGGAAATGAAGAGGTTTTTTGCATCCCTGAAGGTTCTAGGCACGATCCTTGCGTAGCACTTCGTGCACCTGTTATTGTAGAGTCTATGACTGCAATTGTTTTAGCAGATGCTCTATTAATGAATCGTTGTTCAAAAATCTAGCATCATCTACGATGAATTTTTTAAGAGGGCATTATGGACGTTATGATGTTATCCCGTATTCAATTCGGATTTACGGCGACTTTTCACTATTTATTTCCTCCTATGACAATAGGTTTGAGCTGGATGATTGTTATAATTGAAGGTCTTTATTTAAAAACCGGAAATAAAATTTATAAGCAGATGGCTCAATTTTGGGTGAAAATTTTTTCACTTTTCTTCGCTATGGGAGTAGCAACTGGGTTTGTTTTACTTTTTGCATTCGGAAATAATTGGTCTACTTTTTCTAAATTTGTTGGAGATGTGTTTGGAACTGTTCTTGCAGCAGAGGGTGTTTTTGCATTTTTTCTAGAGGGAGGATTTTTAGGAATCATGCTCTTTGGATGGGATAAGGTAAAGCCGTCGTTTCATTATCTTTCAACTATTTTGGTCACAATAGGGGCAACTTTTAGTGCAACTTGGATAGTTATGGCAAATTCTTGGATGCAGACTCCTGCTGGTTATAAAATTATAGGGGAAGGGGCGAATAAAAGAGCTGTAATTACTAATCTTTGGGAGGTTTACTTTAATCCCTCTTTTGTAGATAGATTAGTTCATGTTCTTTTAGGATGTTGGTTAGTTGGTATTTTTATCATGGTGAGCGTTGGGGCTTACTATATGCTCAAAAAAAAGCATATCGAGTTTTCTAGATTCACTTTGAAATTATCTTTGGTAACAGCTTTTATCGCTTTAATTTTGCAGCTAATATCTGCTGATTCGACTGCAAAGGGTGTTGCTAAAAATCAACCTGTAAAGCTAGCTGCTATGGAAGGTGTTTATGAAACAAAAGAGTATACCCCATTTGTAGTTATAGGGCTACTCGATGAAAAAAATGAAAAAGTTAAAGGAATTAGCATCCCCGGTCTTTTAAGTTTTCTTACCTATCACGATTTTAAAAAAGCAATACCTGGTCTAAATGAGTTTCCAAAAGAGAATTGGCCTCATATTCCATCTGTCTTTTATAGCTATCATGCGATGGTTTATGCGTGGGGTTTAATGATGCTAATTGCTGTTATCGGTCTTATTTTATGGAAAAAAAATCGCTTAGAGACAGCAAACTGGTATTTGTGGGGTGCTGTTTTTTCTGTTCTCCTGCCCTATATAGCAAATACAGCAGGTTGGTTTACTGCTGAATTTGGACGTCAGCCTTGGATTGTTTATAATGTTATGAGAACTGTAGAAGGAGCGTCAAAAGTTGTTAATAAAAGTCAGGTTATGGGCTCTTTGATCATGTTTGGAGCTATTTATTCTCTCCTTTTTGCTCTTTTTATTTTCTTGTTAAATAGAAAGATTCAACACGGGCCTCCTGAAGAGAGATCTTTTTCTGGAGATAAAGATTACACAAAAAGCTTTTCTAAAGGAGCTGATCTATGACGCATGAGATACTACAAGTTTTATGGTACATGGTAGTTGGAGCGTCGGTTATTTTTTATGTGATGCTTGATGGCTTTGATTTAGGGGTGGGATCGATTCACTATTTTGCAAGAACAGATCATGACAGGAGAATTTTTCTCAATTCAATAGGACCTTTTTGGGATGGAAATGAGGTCTGGTTGATAGTGATTGGAGGAAGTTTGTTTGTAGGCTTTCCAGATGTTTATGCTGTTTCATTTTCAGGGTTTTATAATATTTTGATGATTCTTCTTGCTGGAATTATTGCAAGAGTGTGTGGAATAGAATTTCGCTCAAAATACGAGTCAAAGAAATGGAAAGCTTTATGGGACACGGTATTTTGTTTAAGTAGCCTTGCTATGACATTTGGGATTGGAGTTATTTTAGGTAATTTGGTACAAGGTGTTCCAATTGATGGAAATCGTGAAATGAACCTTCCCTTTTGGTCTTTATTTACCCCATACACAGTTGGAATTGGGATACTTTCTATTGGACTATTTGCAATGCATGGGAATAATTTTCTTTTAATGAAAACAGAAGGAGAGCTACAAAATCAGTTAAGAAAATTAGCGCCCTATTTTATATTAGCGTTTAGCTTTTTATTAATTGCTATGACCCTTTGGACTTGGTACTCGCATCCATATATGGTAGAAAGATACTTTGTCTATCCCTTCTTATTTTTAGTTCCGGTTATGTTTTTCACTCTTTTAGGGCTTATGACAAAAGCGCTCCAAAATTTTAAATATGGATTAGCTTTTATCTATTCAATGCTTTCAATTGCCTTTTTATTTAGCCTTTTTGCTATTGGCACTTTCCCAAACGTTATGATTTCTTCTTTAAATAAAGAGCTTTATAGTCTAACTGTTTTTAATGCCTCTGCTTCATTGACTACATTAAAAGTTGCTTGTACGATCGCTGTAATAGGTGTTCCACTTGTCTTAGCTTATGGTTTTTGTCTCTATTATATTTTTCATGGAAAAACCAAGCTACATGATCATAGTTATTGACCAGTAATTATTAAGTTATTTATATTCATGCCTTTTTAAAAAAAAGGATGAATTATGAGAATGATATTTGGTCTTATTTTGGGGTTTTCTCTAAATGTTGCTTTCGCAGATGATATAAAGCCTCTCATAAATGAAAAAAAGATTGGGGGTATTTTAGAAGAAAATGTTGATAGAGTGTTCTACCCTTATCTAGGATTAGGTGGTTCTGCCTTTGTTTTGATTCCTTACGCTGCTAATATCTCTCTTGGAACAAGAGTAGTAAAAGAGGGGCAGATGATTGGCTTAGATATTTCCGGCAATTATACAGCGACATTTATATCGCAATATGTGTTTGGTAAAATCATGACTCCTTTCTATTTTTCAGAAAATAGTAAAAACAGTTATTTCATGGGGCCTTTTATAACTTTTGGGCTTGAAAATATTTTTGAAGGTTATGAACAGATATTTGCGCAAAAAAGAGACTCTCTGCTTGCTATAACAGGTATTTGTATTGGCAAAAATATTGCAACCGATAGCAAACTTTCATTTTGGCAAATAGGGGCCAATATGAGACGATTGAACATGAGTCATAAAGAAAATTCTGCAATTTGGCCAACTATGACGTTTCAATACGGAATCGGTTTCTAGCTTTTACCTTTCCAGTGAAGTTTTGATCGCAAAGTAGCAAAAAACGTGTGTCTTTTAGCAAACGAAATGAGTTTAAAAGTTTTTGGACTTAAAGTTAAACAGACGCTCTCCTCATAGCCGATTGGATATGATTTAAAGCCATCAGCGATCCCTTCAATCGGGCCGTGGTGGCTAAAATACCTCACTTTTATTCTGCTATCAGGAGGGAGAACAAAGGGTCTACTAGTAAGGCTGTGCGGGCAAAGGGGCGTAAGTACAAACGCCTTTAATTTAGGATCAATAATGGGTCCGCCTGCAGCAAGAGAATAGGCTGTTGATCCTGTTGGTGTTGCAATTATTAATCCATCAGAGTGGAAGGTGTTAAAATAGTGATCATTAATATGAACTTCTAGAAGAATCATGTTTTTGATTGTATGTCTATGAAGAACAAATTCATTGATTGCAAAAAATTTCTCACCGGTGTCAAGAGTTGCTTCGAGCATGATTCTCTCATCAATATCATAATCATTATTGATAAGGTCTTTCAAGTAGAGTTCGAAATCTTCCATTCTTACATCAGCCATAAATCCTAAGCTTCCTAGATTGACAGATGTAAAAAGGGCGTTTTCATTGCAGGCGTACTTATGTTTAAATGCAAGAAGAGTACCATCACCGCCTAGTGTGATATAAATATCTATAGGGGTTGACTCATCCATGTAAGGAAGTTTGGTTGTTCCTTTGTAGTCTTTGTCAATAAATGCTTGAAACCCATTTTTTGCAAAAATATCTGCAATAGGATTTATAAATTGTGGGGCAAGTGCTTTAGATGCACTAGGACAAATTCCAATGTTTTTCACGCGCGCTCGCTCCTTGTTTTAAAGAAAATCTTTCAAGAATTGCCTTAGCGATTTTTTCAGGAGTAAGGCCAGCTTCTTTCATCAAGCTTTCATATGATCCATGTTCAATAAATTGATCAGGAAGTCCGAAATTTTGCACTTGAATGTCTGAAAAACCGCTTTGCATCACAAATGAATTAACGCACATCCCAAGGCCTGCATAAACTGCATGTTCTTCTATTGTAACAAAGTAGTGATGGTCTAGCATTAATTGAAAAAGTAAATTTGTATCAAGTGGTTTGATAAAAATAGGGTCAACAATTGTAGCTTCGATATTGCTTTCAAGTAAGATGTTTCGTACTTCATGTGCGCATTTACACATATGGCCAAGCGCTATAATAACAACGTCTTTTCCTTTTATAAGAATTTCGCCCTTCCCGAGATCTCTTTCTATAATTTCTCGTCCTGTCTCTTCTGTTGTCATGTTTGGATAGCGAATGCAAGCTGGTTTATTCCATTGAAAGCAAGACTCTAAAAGATCTTTTAATAAATCACCATCTCTTGGTTGTGCAACAACCACATTAGGGATTGCTGTAAGGAAACTAATGTCAAAAATGCCATGGTGGGTTGTGCCATCACTAGGAGAGAGTCCTGCTCTGTCAAGAGCAAAGACCACAGGAAGGTTTTGAAGAGCGACATCTTGAAAAAGGTTGTCTAACGCTCTTTGAAAAAAGGTTGCATAGATAGAGCAGATCACTTTTTGCATGCCGCCATATGCAAGACCCCCTGCAAATGTGACAGCATGACCTTCTGCAATTCCAACATCAATGCATCTATCTGGATATGTTTCCATAAAAGCATCAAGGCATGAGCCTCCTGGCATTGCTGGCGTAATAGCGATTAAAGAGGGGTCTTCATTTGCCATTTTTAAGACCTGTTTACCAAAAATTTTTGGAAATGTCTCTTTAGAGAGAGGAGATGGGTGAAATTTTCCAGATTCCGGATCAAATGGTTTTACCCCGTGATAGGTAATTGGGTCTTCGTAAGCTTTTGGCATGCCACAACCTTTTATTGTTAGTGCATGGACAATTACGGGCTGATCACTTGCCTTTGCTTTTAAAAGAAGAGTGATCAAATCTGCAAGATTGTGTCCGTCTACAGGACCTAGATATTTTAGATGAAACTGATCAAAAAAGGTTTCTGTCTCTTTTTTAGGCTTGTCCGGGGATGTGAATTTGCCTAAAATATCGTTGTGAATGGTCCCCACACCATGGGAAATGGCCATGCCGTTATCATTTAAAATCAGTATAAACTTTTTTAGATCTTTTGGAATGTGATTGAGAGCTTCTAGAGTTAGGCCACATGCTAAAGGAGCGTCGCTAAGTATGGGAATTACGTAACTATCTTCTTTTTGTAAATCTCTTGTTTTTGCAACTCCGAGACCAAGTGATAGACCAGTTCCTGCGTGTCCTGCATAAAAATGATCATGTATAGATTCAGTAGGGGATGCGAAACCAGAAAGGCCTTGAAATTTTCGAATTGTAGGGAAAAGATCTTTCCTTCCTGTAACAATTTTATGTGTGTAAATTTGGTGGCTTGTGTCAAAGATGAATTTATCTAAAGGAGAATTAAATACATAATGGAGCGCAAGCGTAAGTTCAACACTTCCTAGGTTGGAGGCTAAATGACCCCCATTTTTGGACATCACTTCAATAATCAATTCTCTGATTTCAGAGCTAAGAACTTTGAGCTCTTCTATAGAGAGTGACTTTATGGCTTCTGGAGATGTGATATTAGTTAAGATTTTCATCCCTCATCAATACGCCATCTAAATTAGGTTGAAAATCTTTAGTTAAAGGGCGGTTGTCCGCATCAACTACGATCGATCCGTCTCGATTTTTAGTTAAAATTTGAATTTTCTTTTCAGCCTCTTCCAATTTTTGGCTACAAAGTGCTAAGAGTTTATCTGCATCTTCATAATATGAAAGAGCTTTATCTAGTGAGACATCGCTTTTCGACATTTTTTCTAAAATTTCTTCAAGCTTTGCATAAGCTTCTTCAAACGAGTAAGTTTTGCTCATTTTGAATTGTTACCTCTGTTGTGGTTGTACGGACCTCTCCATCGTAAAAAAGAAGAGAAACTTTTTGTGGTACTTTGATCTCTTTGGCTCTAATGATAGCCGAATCTTTGTTTTCAGAAAAGCAAATGCAATACCCTTTTTTTAAAGTAGTTTTTGGATGAATTGCATAAAGGTGGTCTTTTATGTAGGTAAGGGCTCTTCTTTTTTTCTCAATAATTTGTTCTATATGGGTAAATTGTTTCTTGATTCCGTGTAGTCTCGCCTTTTGCATAGCTATCTGTCTTGCAGGAAGAAGACTTTCCAAATGAGATCTTTTTGTTTTTAAAAGAGTTTTTAGTCTACTTAAGTGGTGTCGCCAAAGTTGATCTAAATTTTCTTTTGCATCATCTGTTTTTTGGTAAGAAATTTCTAAAATATGTTGTAAGGTTTGAGCCAATGAGCTTTTTATTTGAAGAAAATCTTTTTCAAAAGAGGCGCTCTCTTTTGAAACAATTTCAGCGGCAGCAGAAGGGGTAGGAGATCTTACGTCTGCTACAAAATCGGAAATGGAAAAGTCTGTTTCATGTCCCACAGCAGAAATGATTGGGATTTCAGATTGATAAATAGCATCAGCAACCGAGCGTTCATTAAAAGGCCAAAGATCTTCTAAAGAGCCACCACCTCTCCCAATAATGAGAACATCTGCGAGTTTATAACGGTTAAAATCAGAAATTGCTTTTGCAATTTCTAGCGCTGCGCCCTCTCCTTGGACTTTTACAGGGTTGAGGATTAAATGAAACGACCTAAGTCTTCTTTTTAAAACATTTAATATGTCTTGAATAACAGCACCTGTAGGGCTTGTAACAACACCTATTTTTTTAGGGAAATGGGGGAGAGATTTTTTTCTAGAGGCATCGAAATAGCCAAGCTCTTTTAATTCTAATTTTAATTTATGTAATTTGATTAAAAGATCGCCAAGTCCATCAAAGTGCATCGATCGAATAATTAATTGATAACTCCCTTTTGGCGGATAGACAGAAAGCTCTCCTTCTACAACAATTTGATCACCCTCTCTGGGCGTTTTTTCTAACGATTTAGCATATCCTTGAAATAAGACTGCAGAAATTTGAGAAGAGGCATCTTTTAAAGAAAAATAAATATGGCCTGAGGCCTGTTTTCTTAAAGAAGTTACTTCACCTTTGACTTTAACTAAAGTAAATGAAGTTTCTAGTTTTTTTTTGATTTCGTGAGTTAGCTCACTGACAGTATAAATTGACATAGAGTATGATTTTATGTGATAATCTCTTTTTATGAAAAAGATTTTGATTGGAAACTGGAAAATGTGTGATAAAAGCGCTCTAGATGCGCTTCATTTTCTAAAAGATCTTCCGGGCGCTCAAAAAAAAGATGTTCGTATAGCAGCTCCATTTACCCTTATTCGAGAAATGGCAGGAAATTCTTTGAAAATAAGAATTGGAGGGCAAAACATGCACTCTTTTGGCGAAGGGGCGTTTACAGGAGAGATTTCTGCTAAAATGCTAAGAGAAGCCGGGGCTGATTTTGTCTTATTGGGACACTCTGAAAGGCGACACCTCTTGGGGGAAACAAATGAATTTATTCAGGGAAAGGTCGAAAGAGCTCTAGTTGAAGGTCTTAGTTTTGTTCTTTGCGTTGGGGAGACTTTAGAGGAGAGAGAATCTGAAGAGACTTTTGATGTGATCCAAACGCAGTTAGAAAGTGCATTTGATGGGATTTCAGACGATCAACTTGAAAGCTGTAATGCATTAATTGCATATGAACCTGTTTGGGCAATTGGTACAGGAAAAAGTGCTGAGATGGATCAGATTATTAAAGTGCACGAATTTATTAAAAGTAAGTACGATCTTCCTGTTTTGTATGGCGGATCTGTAAATTTAGAGAATTTTCAAAAACTCGTTGGCTCTAGATCTATTGATGGAGTTTTAGTAGGAGGCGCTTCTTTGGGCGCTGCTACATTTAGCCAAATGATACAACTACTACCAGAAGGTTAGAACATGATTGTTTTATTTTATTTAGCGATTGTTGCATTCTTTTTTGTATGCGTTGCTTTAGCGTTTTTGATTTTAATTCAAGAAAGTAAAAGTTTAGGTTTTGGTGCCTCATTTGGGGGTGATGCAGGCGCTTCCTTATTTGGAACATCTACACCACAAGTGTTGAAAAAGATAACAGCAATGTTAGCAATTATTTTTTTTGCAGGTTGTCTAGTTCTCTCTTATTGGGCTCAAGGCATTAGTCATCAAGAAGTTTCACAGGCAACCTTCATTGAAGAGGTTAGCTTAGAATGAAGCAAATGTGTTACATTGGCAATAAAATCTTAAGGGAAAAGTGTAAGGCAATTAAAGAGATAACGCCTGAAATTGTCCTTATTGCCAAAGAGTTAATAGAGACTATGCAAGCTCATAACGGTCTTGGGCTTGCAGCTCCACAAATTGGGTATAATTTACGGATGTTTGCCATTCAAGTTTCTGATGAAATTGATGAAGAAAATTACCCAAAAGATGCAGCTCCTATAGTGCTTATCAATCCAGTTATTACAAGATTTTCAAAAGAAAAAATAGTTCTGCCTGAAGGGTGTCTTTCTATACCCGGGCTTCATGAAGAAGTAATAAGACCTCAATCAATTGATATAGAGGCGCTTGATGTTAATGGTAGGGTTATAATTGAAAAAGATCTTAAATTTTGGCGTGGTAGATGTATTCAGCATGAATGTGATCACCTTGATGGCATTTTATTTATTGATAGACTTCCTTCAGATCTAAAGAAAAAACATGACGCTGAGTTAAAAGAGATTGAAGCTCGTTTCAAAAAAATCTAGTTTTTATACCTTGTTTGACTACTTATTTCATTTGGGCAAGCCTTGTCAAAATAGAGAGATGTTTTTTGCCTTTCATGCAAAGCGCAATATGAAGAAAACCAGATTTTTAAGTTTTTTCTAATTCTTTTAAGGCATTTGGTTTGTAATCTGCCCAGACAGGATGTTGAGGATCTGTAAGATGAATTCCAAGTAAGGTTAGTTTTTCAAGTGCATCAAGCATAAACTCTGAAATATCAACTTCTTCAGGATAGGGTGGGTTTGTATTAAAATATGTATCAATAGAGACAATATTAATAACTTGCAGCAAGAGCTCTTTTTTTGATGTAAGTTTTTCTGCATTAGATTTCACTATTTCGTAGAGAGCTAGTGCCTCATTTTTTGAAGAGCAATCTATTTCAGGACTTGTGGTAGAAACTAAAGAAGCAGCCTCTCTAATAGTTGTTAGTGATGTGGGTCTAGGGTGAAGGGGAGGCCTTTGTAAAAGATCTAACTTTTTTTGCGCCTGTATAATCCGTTTTTTTAAGCTTTGTTCAAGATCAGGTCGTGTTATAGTGAATTAAATTATAATTTTCATGCACCTCTCATTACGATTGAAAATGAAAAATCGATAGCTTTTGAAAGAGTCTTAAATATTTCTAAGTTT
>Ga0194129_10001805_pt1 | contig 33726 bp, 36 predicted proteins | sample TA2KigCa35mmetaG_FD_150862 | JGI IMG/M metagenome (GOLD analysis project Ga0194129, IMG submission 150862) | Freshwater microbial communities from Lake Tanganyika, Tanzania - TA2015038 Kigoma Deep Cast 35m | ecosystem: Environmental > Aquatic > Freshwater > Lake | place: Tanzania: Lake...
GGCGGCGTTCACCGCCGTCCAGCAGGCCGAGGGTGCTGCGGTCTACCCGCAGGTGACCTGCCGTCCGCTCACCTTCCAGATGAACCTGCGCGACCCGTTCACGTTCAACACCCGCCCGATGTGGGCTGCGCTGATGGACCGCCCGATGGAGGAGCGTCTCGCGGCGTACCGCGACCCCGACTGGCGGCGCCGGGCCACCGAGGAGCTGGCCGCGGGCACGTTCATGCCGAACTGGGCCACCATGACCGTCGACGACTCGAGCGACCCGCGCGTCAACGGCCGCAGCGTCGCCGAGATCGCGGCCGAGCGGGGGCTCGCGCCCCTCGACGCGATGCTCGACGTCGCCCTCGCCGACGACCTCGAGCCCCGGTTCCGCGACACCATCGCCAACGACGACGAGACCGTGATCGCCGACCTGCTCCGCCAGGACGGCCTCGTGCTCGGCCTGTCCGACGCCGGGGCCCACGTCGGGCAGCTCTGCGACGCCTGCCTGCCCACCGACCTGCTGGGCAACTGGGTGCGCGAGCGCGAGGTGCTCACCCTGGAGCGGGCGGTGCACAAGCTCACCGGCGAGCCGGCCGGCATCTACGGGTTCGCGGGCCGGGGCGTGGTCGCCGAGGGCGCCCACGCCGACCTCGCCGTGTTCGACCCGGCCACGGTCGCCCCGGGGCCGGTGCGGCGGGTCCAGGACTTCCCGGCCGACGGGGCCCGCCTGGTCGCCGACGCGCCCTCGGGCATGCGCCACGTCGTGGTCAACGGCACGCCGATCCGGGTCGACGGCACGCCCGACCCCGACGCCCTCGCCCGCAAGCCCGGCACCGTGCTCCGCTCGGGTGCGCCGGCGTAGGTCCGCTTCCGTCTCGCACGCCAGGGAGGACCCCCGATGACCAGCACCGACGCCCGCCCCGGCAACTGGGGCCGCTGGGGTGACGACGACGAGCGCGGGACGCTCAACCTCATCACCCCCGACCGCGTGCGCACCGCCACGCAGACGTGCCGGACGGGGAAGGTCTACAACCTCGGCCTCCCGGTGGCCCGGCACGGCACGCCCGTACTCCCGTACCGCGGGGCGCCCCAGCGGCTCACCCTCACCAGCCAGACCGACGACGGCATGAACGCGGTCTACGGCTGCCGGCCCGGCGTCGGGTCCAACGAGGACGTGCTCGTCATCGCCGCGCACAACGGCACCCACATGGACGCGTTGTGCCACGTGTACGCCGACGAGCAGCTCTACAACGGTCGCTCCGCCCACGAGTTCGCGTCCCACAACGGCGCCCCGGCGTGCGGCATCGAGAAGGCCGGCGGGTTCGCGGGGCGGGCGGTAGTGCTCGACGTCGCCGGCCACCACGGGGTCGACTGGCTCGAGCCCGGGTACAACGTCACCGCCGACGACCTCGAGGCCACCCGGGCCGCGGCCGGGGTCGACCTCGGCCCCGGCGACATCCTGCTCGTGCGCACCGGCTGGCTCGACCAGTTCGCCGACCACACGGCCCGGTTCGAGCCGCCCCCGTTCCTCCAGCCTGGCCTCGGTGCGAGCACGGTCGACTACATCGCCGACTGCGACCTCGCCGCAGTGGGCTGCGACAACTCCGCGGTCGAGGTGATCCCCTTCGACGGCGAGTTCCTGTCGCTGCACATCGCGCTGCTGGTGCACCGCGGCGTCACGCTCCTCGAGCACCTCGTGCTCACGCCGCTCACCCGCGACGGCGTCACCGAGTGCCTGCTCGTGGTCGCCCCCCTGCTCGTGACCGGTGGGACCGGGAGCCCGGTCAACCCGATCGCCATCGCCTGACCCCCGATCCGACCCCGCCCGACCGCCGACCGAACCCCCGGAGGACCCCATGGACGCGGCGAACCCCGCCAAGGCCCGCAAGGGCGTCAAGATCTTCCGGGCCACCGAGTCGGTCGACCTGCACACGACCGACTTCATGGACGCCCCCACGATGTCGGACGCAGCCCGGGCCGGCCTCGGCACGCTCGTGAGCACCGGGTCCGGCGACGGCGCCGTGGTCAAGGTGCTGAACCGCAGCACCCCGGAGTCGGGCGGCTTCAGCCTGGTCCACTGCTGGTTCAAGTCCGAGTTCCCGCTGCCCCGGCACTCACACGACGTCGACTGCATGTACTACGTGATCTCGGGTGAGGCCCACATGGGCAACCAGGTGCTGCGCCCCGGCGACAGCTTCTTCATCCCCGCCGACGCGCCCTACGGGTACACCCCGGGGCCCGAGGGGGTCGAGATCCTCGAGATCCGCAAGGACTGCGACCGCTTCGACATGCAGATCGCCGACGTGCCCGAGTCCCGTTGGGAGGCGATGGCCGCCACCAGCGAGGCCCGACGGGCCGAGTGGGCGGCCGCCCGGACCAGCCCCACCTTCGCCGCCAACCAGGACTGACCAGGACTGGCCCCGCCCGATCCCCGACCCGTCCCCCACCGGCCTCCGGTCACCGGGGAGACTGGATCCCGGTGACCACGCCGACCGATCCCCCCCGTCGCGATCCCCCCCGTCCCGACCGACCCGGGCCGGACCGCCTGCTGCGGGCGCTCGTCGACGCGGCCGAGGACGCCATCATCCTCACCACCCCCGACGCCGTCGTGACGGCGTGGAACGCCGGGGCCACCCGGCTCTACGGGCACACCGCCGGCGAGATGCTCGGTCGCCCCCTCACCGAGGTCACCGCCGCCGAGGACGCCACCGCGCTCGCCGAGGTGCTGTCCCTCCTCGGGCGCGGGGCCCGCTGCGACCCCTTCGACCTCCGTCGGATCGACCGCGACGGGCGGGTGGTGGACGTCTCCGTCAGTGTGTCGGCCATCACCGACCCCGACGGCACGGTGGTGGCGATCGGATGGATCGAGCGCGACGTCACCGGCCGCCGCCACGTGGAGCGCATGATCAGCCACCTGGCCTTCCACGACCCGCTCACCGGGCTGGCCAACCGCACCCTGCTGCGCGACCGGATACAGCACGCGCTCGCCCGCACCCGGCGCTCGGGCGAGCTCGTCGCGGTGATCTACCTCGACCTCGACGCCTTCAAGCTGGTCAACGACCGCTTCGGGCACCCGGCCGGTGACCGGGTCCTGCAGCTGGTCGCGACCCGGCTCCGGAGCCTGCTCCGACCCGAGGACACCCTCGCCCGCCTCGGAGGCGACGAGTTCGTGGTGATGTCGGACGCGGTGCCGTCGATGGAGGCGGCCCTCGCCATCGCGGAGCGGGTCCTCGGCGCCCTCGCGCCGCCGTTCGAGTTCGACGAGCGCCGGGTCGAGGTGGCGGCGAGCGTGGGCGTGGCGGTCGGCAACGCCGATGTCGACGCCGACCGGCTCCTCGCCTTCGCCGACCGCGCGATGTACTCGGCCAAGGCTGCGGGCGGCGGCGCCGTGGCGCCGTTCGTCACCCCGGCCTGAGGCCGGCGCCCGGCGTCAGCCGCGCACGCGCACCGTTGCGTCAGTCGCGCACGCGCACCGTTGCGTCAGCCGCGCACGCGCACCGTTGCGTCAGCCGCGCACGCGCACCGTTGCGTCAGCCGCGCGGGAGGCCGAGCACCCGCTCGGCGATGATGTTGCGCTGGATCTCGCTGGTGCCCCCCGGGATCGTGCCCCCGAAGGACCGCAGGTACGACGTGGCCCACGACCCGGTCCGGTGGACCTTCGGACCGCCGGCGGCGTCGTCGAGCGACGCGACCCCCTGAGCCTCGGTGCCCGTGAGCATGATCCGCTGCACGGTCTCGCCGCCGAAGAGCTTGAGGAGCGAGTGCTCGGGCGCCGAGCGCCCCTTGAGGAACTTCGAGAAGCCCCGGTAGCCCATCAGCATGAGGCCCTGCGAGTCCACGTACAACGACGCGACGTCGGCACGGAACTTCGGGTCGTCGCGCAGCGGCGTGCCGTTGGGCCCGATCTGGTTGCCGAGGGCGACGAGGTGCTCGATCCCCTGCGCGCTGTCGTACGCGTAGTCGATCCACAGCATCGCCCGCTCGTGCGCGAGCGAGCCGCCGGCGAGGGCCCAGCCCTGGTTCATCTCCCCGAGCAGGTTCTCCTTCGGGACGATCACGTCGGTGAGGAAGACCTCGTTGAAGTCGGTGTAGTCGGGGTCGGTGAGCTCGGGGAAGGGTCGCGGCTCCACACCGGGGGACTGCATGTCGATGATGAGGACGCTGATCCCCTTGTGCTTCGGCGCGTCGGGATCGGTGCGCACGAAGCACATGTTCCAGTCGGAGTGGTGCGCACCCGAGGTCCAGACCTTTTGACCGTTCACCACGAAGTGGTCCCCGTCGAGGATGGCCTTGGTCTTGAGCGACGCGAGGTCGCTCCCGGCCCCGGGCTCGCTCATGCCGAGCGACCAGGAGATCTCGGCCTTGAGGGTCGGGAGCAGCCACCGCTGCTTCTGCTCCTCGGTGCCGTAGTCGAGCAGCGAGGGGGCGATGATGCCGAGCCCCTGCGGGTTGTAGCTGCGCGGGATCTCGCGCTTCTTCATCTCCTCGAAGTAGATCATCTGCTCGGTGGCGCTGGCGTTGCGCCCACCGAGCTCCGGCGGCCAGCCGGGCACGAGCCACCCGTGGTCGAACAGGGTGCGCTGCCACTCCCGGGCCCAGTCAGGCAGGTGCGCGCTCGAGAGCCGCGGGATCGCCAGCAGCTCCTTGGCCGGTGCGTTGGCGTCGAGCCAGGCGACGAGGTCGGCCCGGAACGCCTCTTCGGACTCGCTGTACTTGAGCTTCACGGGCTGCAACCTACCCGCGTCACGGACTACGTTGCGCAACCGTGAACTTCGAGTTCGACGACGAGCAGGAGGCGCTGCGGGCCTCGGTCCGGCGATTCCTCGAGGCACGCGCCCCCCTCGGGTTCGCGCGCACGGTGTGGGACGACCCCCGCGGCACCACCGACCCCGTGTGGAAGGGCCTGGCCGACCTCGGCGTCCCCGGCCTCCTCGTCCCCGCCGCCGCTGGGGGGACCGGTGGCGGGATGGTCGACGCCGCCGTCGTCTGCGAGGAGCTGGGGCGGGTCGCCCACCCCGGGCCCGTCGTGGCCTCGGCGGTGGGGGCGGCCGGGCTCGTCGCCGACCTCGATCCCGCCGACCCCCTGCTCCCCGACCTCGCCGCCGGCACCGCGATCGGCACCGTCGCCCTCGCCGAGGCCGGCCGCCGCAGCGACTGGCGGGGGGCCACCACCGCCGCGACCCCCGCCGGCGCGGGCTGGTCGCTCACCGGGACCAAGGTCCACGTCCCCGACCTCCCTGCAGCCACCGTCGTGCTCGTGGTGGCCGCGGCCGCCGACGGCCTCGGGGTGTTCGCCGTGGACCCGGCCGCCCCCGCCGTGGCCCCCACCGCGCTCGTCGACGGCACCCGACGGGCCGGCACCCTCACCCTCGCCGACACCCCGGCCCGCCGCATCGGGGCGGGGGACGCCACCACCGCGGTCGCGGTGACCGTCGACCGGCTGCACACCGCATGGGTGGTCGACGGCGTGGGCGCCGCCGAGGCCGCGATGACCATGGCGGTCGACTACGCCCGCGACCGGCGGCAGTTCGGAGCGCCGATCGGGTCGTTCCAGGCCGTGCAGCACCTCTGCGCCGACATGCTGCGCAACGTCGAGCTCGCCCGCGCCGCGTCGTACTACGCGTGCTGGGCCCTCGACGTCGCCGACCGCGCCGAGGCACACCGCGCCGCCACGATGGCCATCGCGTTCGCCGCCGACGGGCTCTACCGGGTCGGCGCCGACGTGGTGCAGGTGCACGGAGGCGTCGGCTACACGTGGGAGCACGACGCCCACCTGTACTACAAGCGGCTCATGACCCTCCAGGGCCTCGGCGGCGGCGCGACCGAGCACCTCGAGGAGCTCGCCGGCCTCGTGCTCGACTGACGCGGCCGACCACCCGGGGCGTCGATCGGCGGGTCGCCCGGCGCAGCGACCGGCGGGTCGCCCGGCGCAGCGACCGGCGGGTCGCCCGGCGCAGCGACCGGCGGGTCGCCCGGCGCGGCGGTCAGCGCGAACGGGTGAGCAGCAGCGAGCCCGCCAGCGGACCGCCGCCGGCGCCGGCCACGCCCACCTCGGGCGACCCCGGCACCTGCCGCTCCCCGGCCTCGCCCCACAGCTGCACGCAGGCTTCGTGGAGGAAGCCGAACCCGTGGAGCCGCCCGGCCGACAGCTGCCCGCCGTGGGTGTTGAGCGGGAGCACGCCGTCGCGGGCGATGGTGTGCCCACCCTCGACGAAGGGCCCCGCTTCGCCCTTGCCGCAGAACCCGAGCGCCTCGAGCCAGGCCATGGTGATGAAGCTGAACCCGTCGTAGAGCTCGGCCACCCGCACGTCGGTCGGCACGAGGTCGGTGCGGGACCACATCTGGGCGGCGGCGTCGCGCAGCGCCATCGTGGTGAGGTCGTCGAACTGGTCCCACGACGGCCGGCCCCGCAGCGCGGTCCCGACCGCCTCGACCCGGATCGGGGGCTTGCGCAGGTCGGGCACGGTGTCGACGTGCGACACGATCATCGCGGTGCCGCCGTCGCACGGGACGTCGCAGTCGAACAGCCGCAGCGGGGTGGCGATGACCCGCGACGCGAGGTAGTCGTCGAGGCTCATCGGATCGGTGTAGATCGCCTTCGGGTTCAACGCGGCGTTGCGACGCGCGTTCACCGCGATCTGGCCCAGCTGCTCGGGCGTGGTCCCGAACTCGTGGAAGTGACGCTGCGCCATCATCGCGATCCAGGGCGCGGCCGACGGGGCACCGTAGGGCAGCACCCACTCCATGAAGCCCGAGGCGCGCGGGGCGCTGCGGCCGCTCGAACCGCCGGGCATGACCGCGGCCCGGCCCCCCGACCCCTGGGCGCTGCCCTCCCAGACCGAGCGGAAGCACAGGACGTGGCGGGCGAGGCCGAAGGCCACGGCCAGGCAGGCGTCGATCACCGCGCCGAGCTGCCCGGGGCGCTCGAGGCCGCCGCTCCACCAGCCCAGCTCGAGCCGGAGGGCGTCGTGCACCTCGACCGCGCCGGCACCGGTGAAGCCGGGCGGCTCCCCGGCCGCGCCCGGGTAGGTCGAGATGCCGTCGATGTCGCGGGTGGTGAGCCCGGCGTCCTCGATCGCGGCCACGCAGGCGTCGAGGGTGAGCTCGAGCGGGTCGCGGAACAGCCGGCGGCCGATGTCGGACTGGCCGACCCCGCTGATGACGGTGAGGTGCTCGGGTCGGGTCACTGCGACTCCCGGATCGGCTCGAACATCGGGATCCAGATGTTCTCGTCCTCGTGGGCCTCGAACGTCACCTGCACGGGCATGCCGATCGCAACGTCGTCCAACGGGCAGTTCACGATCACCGTGGTGAGCCGGAGCCCCTCCTGCTCGGGGAGCTCCACGATCGCCAGGGCGAACGGCAGCTCCGGCACCGGCATCCAGGGCTGGTGGTTGACGGTGAACGTGTGCACGACCGCCCGACCCGACACCGCCTCGTAGGCGAGGTCCTTGCCGAGGCACTGCGGGCACAGCACGGAGTGCGGATGGATCCAGTACCGGCACAACCCGCAGCGCTGGAAGCGCAGCCGGCCGTCCTGGCCCGAGGACCAGAACGCCTCGTTGCGCTCGGTGATCCGGGGCAGGATCCGGAAGGGCGCGTCACTCATCGTCGGCCTCCACCTCGGCGGCTTCGTCGTACCCGGCGCGGGCGTGCGTGATGGCCTCGACCGCGGGGCCCACGCCGAAGGCCACGCAGGTCAGCATGATCGACCCGAGGACGTCGTCCCACGACGCCCCCACCTCGCGGGCCAGCCGGGCGTGGCGCCGGATCCCGACCGGGTTGCGGGCCACCACCGTGCACACCATGCGGATGAGCTCGTGGGTCTTGCGGTCGGGTGCGTGCAGCGAGTCGATCTGGCTGAGCCACGCGGCCTGGGCGTCGTGGAGCGCCGGGAAGACGTCGTGGATCGGACGCTCGTAGGCGAAGCTCCACTCGGGCTCGGCCCCGGCGGGCGGGACCCCGCTCACCCGGCGCCGTCCCGGACCGGGCGGAACCGGGGCAGCTTCACGAGCGGGTCGTCAGAGACCTGCTCGTAGACGACCTCGAGCGCCATGTCGGCCGTGAGCTCGTCGAAGGCGCACTCCACGACGTTGGTCATCATGCGCAGCCCCTCCTCCAGGTCGACGAGGGCGGCCACGTAGGGGATCCGCTCGTTGAAGGGCGGGAGGTCGTTGTTGTGCACGACCGACCACGTGTAGAGGGTGGCCCGGCCCGACGCCTCGTACCACTCCACAGCGCCGCTCCAGCAGTGCGGACAGAAGGGGCGCGGGTAGAAGTGCGACCGGCCGCAGTCGCGGCACCGCTTGATCCGGAGGACGTCCTCGTTGACCCCGGACCAGAACGGCTCGGTCTCCTCGTCGGGGGTGGGGAGGTCGAAGCGGGGCGGCACGGCCCGGATCAGCGCGTCGGCAGCACGGCGACGGCGCTGCCCTGCACCTTCGGGGCGCCGTCCTGGTTGACGACGGCGCACTCGAGGTCGACCTTGTGGACGCCGTCCTCCTCGAACGTGCGGGTGACCGTCACCTGGGTGGCGAGGGTCTCGCCCGGCCAGGTCTGCTGGGTGAACCGGACCCCGAAGCGCTCGAGGTTGCCCACGCCGACGTAGTCGGTCACCGCGTTGCCGAGGAGGCCCATGGTGAACATCCCGTGCCCGAACACCGACGGCAGGCCGGCGGCGGTGGCCTGCACCTCGTCGTGATGCATGGGGTTGAAGTCGCCCGACGCCCCGGCGTACATCACGAGGTCGGTCCGGGTCAGCTCGTGGCGGAACTCGGGGGCCGTGTCGCCCACCGCCACCTCGTCGGCGTACCGAATGCGCTGCGCCATAGCCGATCGTGCTCCAGTCGGGTCGGGGACGGATCCGTCAGCGTTGCCCCCGCCTGACACGCGTGTCAATTCCAGGCCATAGTGTCGCCATCGGCGCCGGGGGGCGCCGGACCGAGCCGGGGGGAGACGTTGGCGCGTACGGAGTGGACCCTGCGGGAGACCGCCCCGGACCTGCGGGCCCGCTACCTCGCCGAGGGCCTCTGGACCGACGACACCCTGACCACCCACGTCGTGCGGGGCCTCGACCAGAACCCCGGGCTCGAGTTCCGGGTGTGGTCGCACACCCGGCCCGCCCGGTACACCCTCGCCGACTGCAACCGCCTGGCCCGGGGCCTCGCCGCCGGCCTCGCCGCCCGGGGCGTACGCGAGGGCGACGTCGTCGCGTTCCAGATGCCCAACTGCTTCGAGGCCGCGATCACCTTCTACGGCGCGGCCATGCTCGGCGTGGTGCTCGTGCCGATCGTCCACTTCTACGGGCCCAAGGAGGTCGGCTACATCCTGCGCGAGTCGGGGGCCAAGGCGTTCCTGTCGTTCGACCGGTTCGGCTCGCGCGACTTCGTCGCCGACCACGAGCGTGCGGTTGCGGACGCCCCCGCGCTCGAGCTCACCGCCTTCGTCGGCCAGGGCCCCGGCGGCACCGTCGCCTTCGACGACCTGGTGCTCGAAGGCGCCGACTTCACCCCGGTCGCCCCCGATCCCGACGCCCCGGCGGTGATCGGCTACACCTCCGGCACCACCGCCGACCCCAAGGGCGTGATCCACACGCACCGGACCCTCAACGGTGAGATGCTCCACATGACCCGCATGGGCGGGGGCAACGACCGCCCGATGCTGGTGGGCGCCCCGGTCGGGCACGCCATCGGGATGCAGAGCGGCCTGCTCGGTCCCGTGCTGCGGAACCTGCCGATCTTCCTCATCGACCAGTGGGACCCGGGCATGATCCTCGACGCGCTCCTCGAGGTCGACTGCACCGCGGGCAGCGGCTCGACCTTCTTCCTCACCTCGCTGCTCGACCACCCGAGATGCACCGAGGCCCACCACCGGGCGATCCGTCAGGTCGGCATGGGCGGATCGGCCGTCCCCGCCGCCGTCGCCGACCGGGCCGAGGCGCTCGGCATCAAGCTCCTGCGCTCCTACGGCTCGACCGAGCACCCCTCGACCACCGGGTCGAGCTTCGACGACCCCCGCGACCAGCGCAACCACACCGACGGCGTGCCGCTCGCCGGGGTGGAGCTCCGTCTCGTCGACGAGGACGGTCACGACGTCCCCGACGGCACGCCCGGCGAGATCTGGAGCCGGGGACCCGACCTGTTCGTCGGGTACACCAACCCCGGACTCACGGCGATCGCAGTCGACCGCGACGGCTGGTACGCGTCGGGCGACATCGCCGTGCGCGACGAGCGCGGCGCGATCACCATCACCGACCGCAAGAAGGACATCATCATCCGCGGCGGCGAGAACATCTCGGCCGCCGAGGTCGAGGAGCTGCTCCAGAAGATGCCCGGGATCAGCGAGGTCGCCGTGGTCGCCGCCCCCGACGCCCGGCTCGGCGAGCACGCCTGCGCGTTCGTGCGGGTCATCCCCGGCGCCACCGTCCCGTCGATCGACGAGGTCCGGGCCCACCTCACCGCCGCCGGCCTGGCCCGCCAGAAGTTCCCCGAGGAGCTTCGGGTCGAGGACGAGCTGCCCCGCACGCCGTCGGGGAAGATCCAGAAGTTCGTGCTGCGGGATCGGCTCCGGGCCGAGGAGGCCGGGTGAGTCGCCCGCGCGTCGGGTGAGCCCGTCCGGGTCGACGCCGCCGGAGGCCGAGCGCCTGCGGGCCCTGGGCTGGACCGAGACCTGGGCCGCCGCCGCGGCCGCCGCGGCCGCCCCGGGGACCGCGCCGGCCCGGGTGGTCCGCCACGACGGCGTCGCCGTGGTCGTCGCCGGCGCCGACGGGGCCTCGACCCGACCGCTGCGCCCGGCCCTGCCCCCGCTCGCCGTCGGCGACTGGGTCCTGGTCGACGCCGAGTCGGTGGTCACGGTGCTCCCCCGCACCTCGCTGCTCCAACGCCGCGACCCGACGCGCGGTGGTGGCCAGGTCATGGCCGCCAACGTCGACTGCGTCGGGATCGTCGGGGGGCTCGACCGCCCGGTCAAGCCGGGGCGGATCCAGCGCTTCGTCGTGCAGGTGCGCGCCGCCGGGGCCGTCCCGCTCGTCGTGCTGACCAAGGCCGACCTGGTCGACCCCGCCGCCGCGCGCGCCGCGGTGGCCACCGTCGCCCGGGCGGCACCCGGGATCGCGACGATCGTCACCTCGGTCGCCACCGACCGCGGGCTCGACGCCGTGCGGGCCGCGGTGGCCGACCGGACGGTGGCGTTCGTGGGCGAGTCCGGGGCGGGCAAGTCCACCCTCGTCAACGCGCTGGCCGGACGCGAGATCGCCGCGACGCGCGCGGTGCGACGGGGTGACGCCAAGGGTCGCCACACCACCACGGCGCGCGCGCTGCACGTGATCGCGGATCCCAACGGGCCGGGCTGTCGGATCGTCGACACCCCGGGACTGCGTGAGATCGGGATCTACACCGACGTCGGTGTGGTCGACGACGTGTTCGACGACGTCACGGTCCACGTCGACGACTGCCGCTTTGACGACTGCACCCACACCAACGAGCCCGAGTGCGCCGTGCTCGCCGCGATCGCTGCGGGCACGCTCGACCTGGAGCGGCTCGCGGCGTGGCGCCACCTGCGAGACGAGGCGGCCGAGGGACGCGGGCCCTGAGCCGACCCCGCGCCGCCACGGGTCAGGGCATGCCGCCGTCGACCCGCAGCAGCGCGCCGGTGGTGAAGCTCGACGCGTCGCTCGCGAAGTAGAGGGCGGCACCCACGATCTCGTCGGGGTCGCCGATCCGACCGAGCGCGAACCCGGGGAGCCCGCCCGGGGCGCGCATCGCCGGGTCCCACGCCTTGGTGACGTCGGTGTCGAACGGCCCGGCCGAGATGCAGTTCACCCGCACCTCGGGCCCCAGCGCCTTGGCCAGCGCCTCGGTGATGTTGTTGAGCCCGGCCTTCGCCGCGGCGTAGGGGACGAACGCAGGGTCGGGGCGCAGCGCGCCGCTGGTCGAGATGTTGACGATCGAGCCCGTGCCGGCCGCCTTCATCCGTGTGCCGACCAGCACCGAGAGTCGGAACGGCCCCTTGAGGTTGAGGTTGAACACCGCGTCCCAGAGGCCCTCCTCGAGCTCGAGGAGGCTCGGGTACAGCGGCGACTTGCCGGCGTTGTTCACGAGCACGTCGACCCGGCCGAACCGCTCGTAGGCGGCGTCCACGAGGCCGTCGAGCTCGTCCCAGTGGCCGACGTTGCAGCCGTACGCGAGCGCCTCGCGACCGGTGGCGTCGCGCACCTCCTGGGCCACCGCCTCGCACGCCTCGAGCCGACGGCTGGCGACGACGACGTCGGCCCCGCAGCGGGCCAGGGCCAGGGTCATGGCCCGCCCGAGGCCCCGGCTTCCCCCGGTGACGAGGGCCACCCGGCCGCTCAGGTCGAACAGTGCGTCGGCGAACCCCGGTGCTCCCATGCCCCGGGGTCTACCACCGCCGATCCGCACCCGGCGCCGTCGGGGTCGGGGATCCGGGCGACCCGACGCCCACTCGGGCCGGCTCGGGGCGGCTCAGGGCAGCAGGTGGGGCCGGGCCGTCGCCTCCACCCGGACCACGAACGGGCGCCCGCCCCGGACCAGGCGCAGGAGGGTGAGGTCGACCACGCCGGTGACCGTCACGGTCACCCGGGCCGGGTCGGCATCGACGACCACGGTCCGCAGCCCGCCCCGGTCGTCCTGGGCGGCGGCCGAGCCCCGGGCCCGGGCCGCGGCCGCGTCCGGGTCGAGGGCCACCTCCCCCGACGCCCGGTAGCGGGCCTCGTCGAGCGCCCCGGCCCCGGCGAGGGCGGCGGCGTCGGCGGTGGCCGCGAGCGCCCGGCGGGTCGAGACGGCCCGGCCGAGATCGACCCCCAACCCGCCGAGGGGCAGCATGCAGCACGCGAGACCGAGGATCCACAGGGTGACCGTCCCCCGCTCGGCGCCACCCCGGGCCCGCCTCACGGCCGGCTCCCGTAGGGATCGACGGGCTGGCGGTGCACCGCCGTCCATCGCCACCCGGGTCGCGCGCCGAGGGCGGGGACCACGAGGGCGGGCATCGTCACGGTGACCCGGGCGGTGACCGCGCCCCCTCGGGCCAGCGGCGCCCCCGCGACGCAGTCCAGGTCGAGTCGCGCGGCGTCGGCGGGCAGGTCGCCGGTGTGGTCGGCGACCACGGCCTCGGCCCCGGCGCGGTCGCACCACCCGACCAGGGCCACCCGCCGCGCCGCGTCACGGGCCGCGACCCGGGCCAGACCCTGGCGCTCCGCCCACGTCGGGAGGAGGGCGACGAGGAGCACGACCGGCAGGAGCAGCAGGGCGATGCCGGCGCTGCACTCGACCGCGGCGGAGCCCGCCGCACCCCGGGCCCGCGCGGGGCACGGCGTCACGGCAGCACCTCCAGCACCGCGCGCCGGGTCCGGGCGTACGACCATCCCGGCATCCCCGGGACCCACGCGGCCCGCGTCACGGTCGCCCGAGCCCGGACCACGGGCGGCGTGCCCGCGGCCCCGCAGGTCACCACGATCCCGCTGCGCGCCGCCGGCCCGAGCAGTCCGGCGAGGACCGCCCGGGCCCGGTCGGCGCACACCGCCACCGGTGCCTCGGCCCGACTGCCCGCCCGCACCGCCTCGTCGAGGGCGGCGTCCACCGACTGGCGGGTGTACTGCAGCGTGACCACGTCGGCGAGGACGACGAACACGACGCAGGCCAGCGCCGCCGCGACGACGAACGCGAGCGACGCCATCCCGGACTCGGCCGGTGTCGTGCCGACGGACCGGTTGCGCACGCTCACACCTGGAGCTGCACGCGGATCCAATCCATGACGTCGAGCCCGATCGACTGGAGCACGGCCCAGATCGCGACGAGGGCGGCGATGCCGAGGGCGGCGTTGCCGAGCAGCTCGGCGGTGGCGAGCCCCCGCTCGTCGGGGCCCGTGGTCGCGGGTCCGGCGACGTCGGAAGCGGTGGGGTCGGGCGATGCGGAGTCGAGGGACACGGATCCTCCAGGGTTCGGGCCGCCGGGACCCGGCGGGGGTGGGTGCTCGCGGGTGCGAGACAGGTCAGCGGCCGAGGACGAGCGACGGCAGCGGGGCGATCACGAAGCCCAACATCACCGGGGCGAGCACGGCGATGGTCGGGACCAACATCGCGGCCCGGCGTCGGGTCGCCCGCCGCCGGAGCTCGTCGCGCCGCACGATGCGGAGGTCGGCGCTGAGGGCGCGCAGCGCGGTCCCGAGGTCGGCGCCCTGCTCGGCGGCCAGGGCGAACAGCCGGTACGTGCGCGCGGCGTGGGGCTCGGCGGTCGTGGCGGCGGCGAGCCGGAACGCCTCGGCCTCCGAGCGTCCGGAGCGGACGGCGGCGAGGACCCCGCGCAGCTCGTCGACCACGGCGCCGCGCCCGCGCGCCACGAGCCGGGTCACCGCCTGCACCGGGCCGGCGCCGGCGCGCACGTGGATGGCGAGCACCTGGTCGATGGTGACCAGCTCGAGCCGCATGCGGGCCCGGCGGGCCTCGGCCTCGCGGGCCAGCGCGGCCGGCGCCCGCGTGATCCCGAGGAGCCCGCCGACGCCGGCGAGGAGCAGGGCGAACGGCGCGGAGCCCACCAGCAGGGCGCCGGTCACGAGACCGGCGGCGACGCCGGCGCCGGCCTGGGCGAGCTGGCGGACGCGGAGGCGCTCGGCGTCGGCCGGCGAGCGACCCGCCGCCCGCAGGCGGGCCGCGAGCCGGTCGTCGGACCGGGCGCGTCCGGTTCCCGGGCGATGGGCCGGTCGCCAGGCCGATCCGGCGGTGGGCGCACCTCCGGTGTACGTGCCGATCCGGCCACGACGACGCCGACGGACCCGGGTCACCGCCCGCTCCAGTCGTCAGCAGCGCCGCCGAACACCCGGGGCTCGGCCGGTTCGGCGCCGAGCCGACCCAACCACCACGCGCCGGCGGCGCTGCAGATCCCGGCGGCGACGATGACGAGCGTCCCGCCCGGGGAGGTGTAGAAGTCCCGGAACGGTCCCGGCCGCAGGGTGAGGGCCACGAGGACGAGCCACGGGAGGATGAGCACCGCCCGCCCGTTGATCCGCATCTCGAGTCCCTCGGTGTCGATCTCGTCGAGCACCTCGAGGTCCGCGGTGGTCGCGACCACGAGGTCCTCGAGGATCTCCCGCACGATCACGCCCCCGTGCTCGTGGGCGACGAGCAGGACCTCGATCACGCGGTCGCTGGTCGGGTCGGCGAGCCGGGCCTGCACCGCTTCGAGCGCACCCGCGGTGCCGAGGACGCGTGCCCACGCCGGGAAGTCGTCGAACACCGCGCGCAGCGGCTCCGGACCGGTCGCGCCGAGCTGCGTGAGCGCCTGGCCGAGCGAGCGGCCGGCGGCCAGCGTGGCCACGAGCTCGCGCAGCGCGTCGGGCCACGCCGCGAGCACCGCCCGGCGGCGCCGGCGCCGCCGGTGCCCGAGGATCGCGACCGGCACCGCGACCGCGGCGCCCGCCGGGGCGACGGCCACCAGTGGGCTGCGGGTGGCCGTGGCGACCAGCAGGAACACCAGCACCGCCCCGACCCCGATCCCGATCGCCACGGCCCCCGGCGCACGGTCCACTCCGGCCTCCCGCAGCCACGCGTCGACCCGGGCGACGATCCGCGCCGCGACCGGCACCGCGACCGGGCCGGCGACCGAGCCGACCGAGCCGACCGGGCCGACCGGGCCGACCGGGCCCGCCGGCGGATCGGGGACCCGGCCGGGTCCCGACGCATCGGGCGCCGGCCCGGCGAAGCGGGACCACAGCAGCCAGGCGATCGCCGCGCTCGCCGCCGCCACCGCCACCGCAGCGACGAGGGTCATCGGTCCGCCCCCGCCTCGACCAGCGCCCGCAGGCCGCCCGGTCGCCCGAGGGCCCGGTCGGCGCGCTGCTCGAGCCGCTCCGGGACCACGCCGGTCCACCGCAGCGGCCCGTCGGGGTGGTCGCGGACGAACACCGGCTCGCACGTGAACCCGTCGGTGAGCGCGGGCACGACCGCGGTGATCTCGGTCACGACCCGTCGGATGCCGCCGCGATCGGCGTCGACACCGGTGCGCTCGACGTGGACCACGAGGTCGAGGGCCGACGAGAAGACGCGTTGGACGACGCGCTCGGTGACGTTCTCCCCGGCCATGAGCGCAGCGTTGACCAGCGCGTGGAGCGCTTCGGGCGCGCTGTTGGCGTGCACGGTGCAGAGGAAGCCGCACCCGGCGTTGACGGCGCGGGTGAGCTCGAACGCCTCGGCGCCCCGGACCTCACCCACCACGATCCGGTCCGGACGCATCGCGAGCACGAACTTCACGAGGTGCCGGAGCGAGATCTCGCCGCCGCCGTCGAGGGCGGGCGGCCGGGTCTCGTAGTAGGCGCCGTGGGTGAACGGCACGGCCAGCTCACGGATCTCCTCGCAGGCCCGCACGCAGTGCTCCGGTGGCACCGCGGCGAGCAGCGCGGCGAGCAGCGTCGTCTTGCCCGCTCCGGGCTCCCCCGATACGGCGACGCGGCTCCGGAAGGCCATGACCGCCTCGAGGAACGTCGCCGCCCGTGCGTCGAGCGAGCCCCGGTCGGCGAGCTCCCGCAGCGTGACGGCCCGCACCACGTACCGACGCAGGGTCACCGACAGCGCGTCGGCGACCGGGGGGATCGCCGCGGTCAGGCGGGCCGCACCCCCGAGCACCCGGGCCTGGACCAGGGGCGACGCCGTGTGCAGCTGACGGTCGCTGGTGGCGAGCAGCTGCTCGACCAGGCGCCGGTTCTCCGCCTCGGTGGTCGGGGTCACCAGGCCGCGCAGCCGGCCGGTCCGGTCGAGGTACGACACCCGGGCCCCCTCGACGAAGATCTCCTCGACGTCGTCCCGGGCGAGCAGCTCGGACACCGCACCGAGGTCGGTGAGGGCCCGGACCACCCGGTCGCGCGCCGCGTCGGGGTCGTGGAGGAGCGGTCGACCGGCCTGGCGGGCCGACCGCTGGTACTCCTCGACCGCGCGGGTGGCCGCCGCACGGAGGCGGTCGGGATCGGCCATCCCCGCCGCGTCGGACCCGCCGAGATCGGCGAGCACGCTCCGGCGGATCTCGTCGGCGGCGTCAGCCACGCCACCCTCCGGTCTCCCGCGGTGCACCCGGTGCACCCGGCCCGACCGCGACGAGCGGAGTGCGGGACCCGCCCGATCCACCCGGTCCACCCGGTCCGCCCGGACCGCCCGGGACCAGGCGGTCGCGCAGCGTCGCGCCGAGCTGCTCGGTCGCCCGGGCGAACGGCCCCCGACCGACGAGACCCGCCGCCCAGGCGGCGTCGTCCACGCGGGGATCCGCGGGAACGAAGGTGCACCCCGCCACGCCACCTCCGCGCTGGAGGGCGCCGACGATCTCGGCCCGTCTCGCCCGGCCCGCCGGGGCCCGGTTCACCACGACGTGCACGGTGGCCCCGGGGGCCAGCGCCCTGACCGCGTCGATCCACTCCACCAGACGCACCACGCCGACCGGGGTCGCGGCGCCCACCGCGACCACGGCCCCGGCCCGGGCCAGCGCCGCGCTCGCCGGCGCGCCGACCCCGTCGGGGCCCGACGACACGTCGACCAGCACCGGCGCGTACCACGCCGCGAGCGCACCGAGGACGGCGCCGAGCTCCGCAGCGGTGAGGACCATCGCGGCCTTGCGTCGGGGTGCGCCCACGAGCACGACCGGCCAGCCGTCGCCGAGATCGAACAGGGCCCCCGGGACGGTGTCGGGCCCGGAGGCGGCCGCATCGACGGCCGTGCACAGGTTCGGCTCCACCGGCAGGCCGAGGCGCACCGCGACCGCGGGGGCCTCGAGGTCGGCGTCGACGAGGACCGCCCGGGTCCCGCCGGCGGTGAACCAGCCCGCCAGGGCGAGGGCGACCTCGGTGGAGCCTGCGCCACGCGGGCCGCCGACCGTCACCACCGCCGGCGCCACCGACCCGGTGGTCGGGACCACCGGTGCCGGGGCCGACCCCCGACGTCCCCCGGATCGCTCCGGGGCGGGCACGAGGGCCCGGACCGCGTCGACCAGCTCGGCGGGCGTGGTGGCCGGGCCGACGATGCCGTCGACACCGAGCCCGTGGGCCGGACCGGGCCCCGCGCCGGCGTCGCCGACCACCAGGACCCGTTGGTCCCGGCGGTGGAGGGCGTCGACGAACGGGCGGGTGAGCGCGGGCCAGCGGGCCCCGGCGATCAGCACGTCGAAGTCCTCGTCGAGCGCCACGGCCGGGTCGAGCACGAGCGAGCGCACCCGCGCGCCGCCGTGGTCCACGCAGTACCGGTGGAACTCGTCGACCCACTCCTCGGCCGACAGGACCAGCGCGACCTCGGGCTCGCGGGTCATCGGGCGACCGTCCCGGTCCGGCCGACGCCGATCGGCGCAGCCCCCGCGCCCGGCGCGGCCCCGGTCACCCGGGTGAGGACGAACTCGCCGTCGGCCAGGGCGCCGGTCAGCCGCTGCGACTCGGCCACGTCGACCGCGAGGGTCACGGTGAGGCGGCCACGCGACGCGCCGAGGGCACCGTCGGCGTCGTCGGCCACGGCGAGGACCTCGAGCCCGGCGGCGACCACGGCGGCGGTGCCGTCGAGCGCCTGGACGACGTCGACCCGGTCGCCCGGACGCAACCGTCCGTCGACGGCGCGGGCCCGGTCGACCGGGATGCTCATCACCCGCCGCCCGTCGTCGGTCGCGGCCGGGCGCAGGCGGGTCCGGGTCACCGGCTCGCCCGCGGCCACCGGCGCGGTCACCACCCGGCCCCGCCACGCCGCGTCACCGGCCACGAGGTGTGCGAGCACCGATCCCGGCGCCGCGACCGCGACCACCTGCACGTCGCCGGCGGTCAGGCGGGCGCCGGGCACCAGGTCGCGGGCGGCGACGACGACCGGCCGGCCCGCCGCCTCGGACCGCAGGGCGACGAGCGCGCCCACGAGCCCGAGCAGGGCCGCCAGCGCGACGACGAGCGGCGCGCGACGCGAGTGGCGTCGCTGCAGCCGCTGGGGGTGTCCGGGACTGGCGGGGTGGGGCCGATCCACGTCGGGGACCTCCGTGCGCTCGGGTCGGACGGCCGGGGCTCCGGTCCGCCGCCCGGGACACGCGGTGCCCCTCCCGTGACGCGCCCCCGTCCGCCGTCGACGGCCTTCCCGCGCGCACCCCGCCGACGCGCCGACGCGCGGACGCGTGGATGCGGCCCGGGGCCGGGGTGGCGTAGCGTCACCCCGTGCCCCGCGACCTGCGAGCGCTCCTCGATCCCACCCACACCGCCGTGTGCACCATGGAGCTCCAGCGCGGGGTCGTGGGCGACCGCGCGACGATCCCCGATCTCCGGGCCGAGGTCGACGCGAGCGGGATGCTGACCCGGGTGCACGACCTGCTCGCCGCGGCCCGCGCGGTCGGCGCGCGCGTCGTGCACTGCACCGCCGAGTTCCGCCCCGATCGGCAGGGATCGGGCACCAACGCCCCGATGCTGCGGGCGAGCGCGAAGGGCGGCGGGTTGCTCGTGGGCACCCCCGACGTCGAGCTGGTGCCCGAGCTCGACCCGGCACCCGGCGACGTCGTCGTCGCGCGCCTGCACGGGCTGACCCCATTCACCGGCACCACGCTCGACGCGGTGCTGCGCAACCTCGGGGTGACCACCGTGATCGCGACCGGTGTGTCGCTCAACGTGGGGATCACCGGAATGGCGATGGAGGCGGTCGGGCTCGGCTACGAGGTCGTGGTGCCCCCCGACGCGGTGGCGGGTGTGCCGCGCGAATACGCCGAGCAGGTCCTGGCCCACACGATCCCCGTGATCGCCACCCGCATCCCGACCGCGGAGATCATCGCCACCTGGGCGGACGTCGACGCCACGGGCCGACCGCCCGGCTGATCGCGACCCCGGTGGCGCCGACGACCTCGGTGGCGCCGACGCCCTCAGCCGCTCGGCGGCAGCAGCTGGAGCTGGCGGGACTGCGCGACGAGCACGGCGCGGGCGTCCCAGACCTCGCCGTCGGTCTCGAGGTAGCCACCGGCGATGTTGCGGGTGACGAAGGCGCACGCGAGCCACCCCGGCGCGGGCCGGGCCCGGACGTGGGCGGTGAGCTCCACGGTCGGCGTCCAGGCCACGGGGAGGTCGGCGTTGAACGACGTGGGCGGGAAGGCGTCGACGGCGAGCACCAGACCGAGCCCGTCGACCGGCTCGTCGTCGTGCAGGCGGAACCACCCCCGGACCCGCGGGCTCCCCGACCGCCCGCCCGCCCGGAACGGGACGTCGTCGGGATGGAGGCGGACGTCCACCTGGGCCATGAACGGGGGCGGGAACGGGTCGCCCGGCTCGGCCGGGACGCAGTCGTCGACCGGGGGCAGGTCGGGCGGGTCGGCGTCGACACGGACCGGACCGGTCGCGCCGGCGAGGTCGGTGGTCGTGCACACCCCCACGAGGTGGACCACCGGGTCGCCTGCGGGGCCCGAGGTCAGCCGGAACCCAGCGGTGGCGTGCCGCCGACCCCGGCGCACGAGGTCGACCGTCACGGTGACCGGACCCGGGCGGCCCGGCGCGAGGAAGTGGGCGGTCACGGTGACCGGATCGGGCGTGCCGGTCGCGGCGGTCACCGCCCGGGCCGCGATCGCCATCAGGTAGCCGCCGTCGGCGTTGCCCGCGATGTCCCAGCCCGCGGCGACCTCGGCCGCGAACCGCCCGTCGCCGAGCGCGGTCACGGCGCTGGCCCGGCCGAAGCGCCCGGGACCGGCGGGCGGGCTCGGCGGGCTCGGCGGCGCCGGATCGCTCACGTCGGCCCGGAGGACCCGGTGGGCCCGGTGGGCCCGGAGGACCCGGAGGACCCGGCGGCCTCGGAGGACCCGGCGGCCTCGGAGAAGTAGGCGAAGTCGCCGAGCAGGGCCTGCTGGCGACGCTCGACCATCGGGCGGGCCTCGGGATGGGTGAGGATGTGCGCCCGGTCGCCGAGGATGCCCCGGACCACGATCGGACCGACGGCCTCGTTGGGCATCGCCCCGGGCGGCTCGGACCCGTCGGGGGGCCCGGCGAACGCGCCGCCGAAGCGGGCGGGACGGTTCCGGGCCGACGTCGCCGCCAGGTTGCTCGACACCCGGCCCGGGCACAGCACCGACACCCCGATGCCCTCGTCGGCGAGCTCGCCCCGCAGCATCTCGCCGTACCCGACGAGCGCGTGCTTGGCCACCGAGTACAGGCCGGTGTTGACCCCGCCCGTGTGCGCGGGCGGGAGCGCGAGCAGGCCGGCCATCGAGGCGGTGACGACGATGTGGGCGTCTCCGGGGTGGCGACGCAGCTCGGGCAGGAACGCGTTGACCGTCCGGACCGCCGACAGCAGGTGCAGCTCGAGGAACCACCCCCACTCGGCCTCGGTCGCCGCGGCGAGCGGAGTGCCGGCGATGACGCCCACCGTGTGGACCAGCACGTGCACGGCGCCGAGGGTCCCGATCGCCGTGCGGGCGAGGTCGGCCAGGGCGTCGGGGTCGGTGGCGTCGACACCGGCCGCGACCCCGGTGCCTCCCGCCGCGACGATCTCGTCGCGCACGCGCGCTGCGTTGGCCTCCTCGATGTCGGCGACGAGCACCCGGGCCCCCACCTCGGCGAGTCCCCGGGCGATCCCCCGCCCGACACCGCTGCCACCACCGACGCACACCGCGCCCCGCCCCGCCAGCGTCTCCATCGTCGTCCGTCTCCCGTCCGGTCCGTCGGTTGCCGAGTCCCGCGATGGTGGCACGGACCCCGGGACGGTGGCACGGCGACGCGACCATGAGCCCGATCGGTGCCCCCCGGTGCCAGGATGCGGGGATGCCGGCCCCCGGGAGCGCCCTCGTCACCGGCGCCAACCGCGGCATCGGCCGGGCGGTGGCGCTCGAGCTCGCCCGCCGGGGCTGCCCGGTGGTCGCGACCGTGCGGGACCCGGCCACCGCCGGTCCCCTCCTCGACGCGGCCGCGGCCGAGGGCCTCCCCGTCACCGTCGCCCCACTCGACCTCGAGGCCGTCACGCCCCTCGACCTCCCCGACGACCTCCGGGTGGTGGTCAACAACGCCGGACTGCAGACGGGCTACCTCCCCGTGGAGGCCGTGCCGCTCGACGCCGTGCGGGCCCTGGTCGAGACCAACTACGTCGGCCAGATCGCCGTGCTGCAGCAGGTCATCCCCGTCCTCCGCCGTCGGGGCGAGGGGGTCATCTGCACCGTGACGTCGGCGGCGGTCCTCCTCGCCTCCCCCTTCTACGCGGCGTACCGGGCGTCGAAGGCGGCGCTGCACGCGCTGGTCGAGACGCTCGCGGTCGAGCTGGCCCCGTTCGGGATCCGCGTGCTCGAGGTGATGCCCGGCCCGGTCGCGACCGACGGCCTCGCTGGGTCCGAGTACCTGCCCGCGGTCGAGCTGCCCGCGTACCGCGCCGTCGCCGAGCGGATGATGGCCGGGCGCGACGCCACCCGATCGCTCGCGGTGACCCCCGAAGCGGCAGCGGCACGGATCGTCGACACCGTCCTCGACGACGACGCGCCGATGCGCACCGCGTGTGACCCGGTGGGCGACGACCTGCTCGCCGCCTGGCGGTCGACCACCGACGCGCAGCGCCTCGCCCGCGACCTCGCCCGCTACCGGCCCGGAGTCGACGCGTGAGCTCGCCAACCCCGGGCACCGACCTGCCGGTCCGGTGGGTCGACGACGACCGCAGCCTGGCCGAGGTGGTGCGGATCCTCCTCGACGAGCCGGCCTACGGCCTCGACACCGAGTTCATGGCCGAGCGCTCCTACTGGCCCAAGCTCTGCCTGGTCCAGCTGTCATGGCGGTCCGGCGTCGCGCTCGTCGACCCCTTCCCGTGCGACGTCCGCGCCCTCGGCGAGGTGCTACGCAATCCCGCCACGATGATCACCCACGCCGGGGCGAGCGATCTCCCGATCCTCGACCGCGCCATCGGCGAACGTCCCGCGGGGCTCTTCGACGTGCAGCTCGCAGCCGGCTTCGTGGGACTCGGCACCCCGTCGCTCGCGTCGTTGGTGTCGGTGCTGCTCGGCATCCGGCTCGACAAGGGGGAGCAGCTCACCGACTGGAGCGCCCGACCCCTCAGCCCGGCCGCGCGCCGCTACGCCGCCGACGACGTGGCCCACCTGCTTGCGCTCACCGCAGCGCTTCGCGACCGACTCGAGGCGCTCGGGCGGGAAGCGTGGGCGACGACCGAGTGCGAGCACCTGCGCGTGACCCCACCCAAGGCCGCCGATCCCGACACCGCGTGGTGGCGGATTAAGGGGGCCTCGGCGATGAAGGGCGAGGAGGCCCGCATCGCGCAGACGGTGGCGGCGTGGCGCGACCGTCGGGCCCGCCAGCTCGACGTCCCCCCGCGCTTCGTGCTCTCCGAACTCGCCCTCGCCGCGGTCGTGCGGCGACCGCCGCGCAGCACCCACGACATCGGGCGCCTGCGCGGGGTCTCGGGGCTGCCGGCGCCCGCCGCCCGCGAGCTCCTCGCCGCGGTCGAGGAGGGTCGCTCGCTCGACCCCGAGCAGGTGCGCCGCCCACCCCGCCACGAGGACCTGCCCGAGCTCGACGCCGCGGTCGCCCTCCTGTCGGCCTGGGTCACCGAACTGGCCACCGCCGACCGGATCGACAAGAAGCTCCTCGCCACCCGCGACGACGTGAAGGACCTCGTCTACGGGCGACCGTCGCGCCTCGACGACGGGTGGCGGGCCGAGCGCTGCGGCCGGGAGCTCCGCAAGGTCCTAGAGGGCCGGGCGGTCGTCCGCCTCGTCGACGGGGGACGGCGCCTCCGCCTCGAGGAGGACTGAGCGTCCGTGGCCCGGTGAAGCGCCTGATCGGCGCCACGGTCAAGACGATGCGGACCGTCCGCACGGGGGTGCGGACCGCACCGCGCGTGCGCCCACCGATGGACCCGGACGTCCGGGCGGCCCTGACCGCCCACTACGCCGACGACCGGCGCCGCACGGCCGCGCTGCTCGGATGGGACGACTGGGCCTGACCCCGGCTGGCCCCGGCTAGGTTCGAGCGATCCGGCCAGCGTGGGCCCGGTTGGTCGAGACCCACACCGAGATGGGCGAGTCGATCCGCCCGTGGGTCCTGGCGATGTTCCTCGCCCTGCTCGTGGTGATGGTCGTCGACCGCCTGCGGGCGCCTCGCGCGCCGACGTCTTCCGCCGCGGGCGCCACCGAGGCCCCGGACGCGGCGGGGTCCGGCACGACCGATCCCCAGACCCAGCGCCTACGCATCGTCGGCACCGTCGCCCTGGTGCTCGGTCTCGTCTTCTCGGTCGGTGCGACGGTCACGGTGATCCGCATCGGCCACTCCGGGGCGAAGGCGGTCTGGAACGACACCCAGCAGCGGATCGACCGCGGGGTGGAGGTCGGCGGCGGCGAGGGCGGCGAGCGGGGCGAGCGCGACGACTGACCCGCCCCGGTCAGCCCGTCGCGGCGCCGATCACCGCCTTCGGTGCGGCCGCACTGCGCAGCCTCCGATCGACCGGGCCTGCCGGGCCTGTCGGCTCCTCGCTTGACTGTTGTCGTGCTGCGGCCGCTCCGCCACTGCACCACGATCGCTCAGCCGCTCGGTCCGCGGGCCTGCGCCGCCCCCCTCGGTGACCGGTCGGGACCGAGCCGACCGAGGAGCGCATCGGCAGGCACCAGCCGCAACGCCCCGACCCGACGGGGAGCACCGTTGAGCGCCCACCGACCATGGGGCACGAGCTGGCGGTGATGCGGCGCACACACCACCACCAGATTGTTCGGATCATCGGTGCCGCCCCACGACCGTGGCACGAGATGGTGGATCTCCAAGCCGGTGGTGCGCGTGCACCCCGGCCACCGGCAGTGCACGTCATGGGTGCGCACCGCCCGCATCACCCGGGTCGGGATCAACGTGGTCGTCGGCAGCATGGCGACCGTCGCCCCGTCGCCGTCGACGACCTCCACCTCCAGCGACGCGTTGGCGAGCAGCTGCTCGAGACGCTCGTGCGCGATCGGGACCCCATGCACCTCGGCAGGTCCCGTCACCGGAACATGGACCAGCACGTGCGCCCGGGCTGGTGGGCGTTCGGGACCGTGGCCCGTGACCGACTCCACCAGGGCATCGGCCAGTCGCACGCGCAGCGGCGCCCACGCATCACCCTTGGCCGGGCGCATCTGCTCGGCGCGGGCCTCGAGCACGGCCATCACCGCCGAACCCTCCAGGTCGGGGAGGACGAAACCACCGTGCCAGGCACCCTCCCGCTCGTCGAAACGACCCCACACCGCACGCGCCGCGTGCCGACGGCGGGACTCGTCGACGGTCGGCACCGTGCGCGCCCGGACCGCACGCTGCAGCTCGGCCGGCGCACAGTGAGGTGCCCGCTCGGCCCACTCGGCATCGGAGTCGACATCGGCAAGACGGGTGACCGCCGTCAACTGCCCGTCGCTCAACGCACCGTCGGCGGCCACCGCCGCGACCCGAGGCAACGACTCGCGCGCCCGGGCCGTCTCGACCGCAGCCCGCACCTCACGCACGCTCACCCCGTCGGCCGCCGCCAGGGAATCGTCGATCGCGTCGCGTTCGTCGAGCACCCGAACGATCGCGAGCTCCCGCATCCGCCACCGACGCTGCTCCCGCACCGCCTCCACCCGCGCGTCACGCAACCACTCGAGGGAATGGGTCCGCAGCTCGTCGACCTGGTCGCCGAACGACACCTCGGCCGGACCCCCCGACCCACCGAACCCGACGCCCGGAGCAGCATCGGGGGCGGTGCGCCAAGCAGCGGGGTGCGGATCCGTCATGGACCGATCATGACGGACGGGTACGACACCCAACGGCCCGGCACGCCCACTCCGGTTCCGTCGACGACGCGCCCGGCGCAGGCCGCCCGCAGCGTCGCGCGAACGGCCCTCAGACCCGGCGGGACTCCATCCCCGAGCAGACCCCGAAACCGGACTCACCCAGCGCCGGGGGGCGGAAGGAGCGACCGCGCACGCGACGGAGCCACCGAGGATGGAGGCGGTGGCGGGAATTGAACCCGCGTCCAGGGTTTTGCAGACCCTTGCCTGAGCCACTCGGCTACACCGCCGGGTCGGTGCGCCTCCGGGGAGCCGCACCACCAGGAGCGTGAGGTTAGCGACCCCACGCCTCGGACGGCCGGGGACGCGCGCCCCTCGGTAGGATCCCCGCGTGACCAATCCCGCGCAGATCATCGCCGTGGGCGCCGCTGCCCCGGCCTGGCGCCTCCCGGCGTCGGAGGTGGCGGCGGCCTGGGGCCGCAAGGGGGGCCGGGGCCAGGCTGCGGTCTGCCCGGCCGACGAGGACGTCCTCACCCTCGCCGCCGACGCCGCCCTCCGGGCCCTCGCCGCCAGCGGCCTCCAGACCGACATCGTCGACGGACTGTGGTGGGGCACCAGCCGCCCACCGTTCGCCGAGGGCCCGAGCCACGCCTTCCTCGCCGCGGCCATCGGCCTGTCGGCGAAGTCGGGGGGCGCCCTGTGCGCCGGGTCGACCCACTCGGGGATCGACGCGCTGATCGGCGCCGCCGACGCCGTGGCGGCGGGCAGCGCCCGGGTCGCGCTCGTGGTCGCCTCCGACGCGGTGGTCCCCGGCGCGGGCACGTCGTTCGAGGAGCGGGCCGGGGCGGGTGCCGCCGCGTTCGTCCTCACCAACGACGACGGCGCGGCCACGCTCGGGGCCCGGGTCACCCGGACCCACCCCTACCTCGACCGCTACCGCGGCGACGACGAGCTCGAGACCCGCGACATCTACGACGGCCGCCTGTTCCGCGAGGAGGTCTTCCTCCCGGTCATGCGCGACCTCGGCGAGCAGCTCTCCGCACTCGAGGTGACCGGCTGGTCGCTGCCCGACCCCGACGGTCGCCTCGGCGCCGCCGCGGCCAAGACCCTCGGTGCGGGCACCCCGGCGTCGGCCGGCGTGTACGGCGCACTCGGCGACACCGGTGCCGCCGCCCCGCTGCTCGGTGCGATCGCCGCCCTCGACGTCGCCGGCCGGGTCGCCGTCGTCGGCTTCGGCGGCGGTCGGGCCACCGGCGTGGTCGTGAACGCCGACCGCCCGGTCCCCGGTGCGGCCGGCCTCGCCGCCGTGCTCGGCACCGGGCGCAGCGCCACCTACACCGAGGTGCTGCGGGCCCGCAACGTGCTGCAGCCCAACGGCGAGACCGTGGCCATGGCCGTCCCGCCGCAGAGCGCGCAGCTCGTACGGGGCGCCGACGAGATCCTCGGGATGCTCGGGGCCCGCTGCGTCGACTGCGGCACGATCAACACGCCGCCGACCATCCACCCCCACTGCATCAGCTGCGGCTCGTCGAAGTTCGTGCTCGAGCCGGTGGCCCGCCACGGCGTGGTGCACACCTACGTGATCAACCACACGATGCCGGCGCCGTTCCAGGCCCCGCTCGGCCTCGCCGTGGTCGACCTCGACGACGGTGCCCGGGTCATGCTGCAGGTCGCGGGCGACGGCTCGACCCTCGAGATCGGCGCCGAGGTCGATCTCGTGCTGCGTCGGTACGCCTACGAGCGGGGCGTGCCCGTCTACGGGTACAAGGCGACGGTGCGGACCCCGGACACGACCGAGGAGGCCTGATCATGGCGTGGAACAAGGTGGCCGTCGTCGGCGGCGGGCTCATCAAGTTCGGTGAGCTGTTCGAGCAGTCCTACGAGCAGATGGCGTCGGGTGCGTTCGACGCCGCGGTTGCGTCGGTCGACAAGGGCTTCGACCCCCAGTTGGTGGAGGCCGCGTTCGTGGCCACCCAGCGGGGCACGCTGTGGGGCCAGGAGGGCATCGGTGGCAACACCGTGCCCACCGCGATCGGCCTCGCCGGCATCCCGTGCACCCGGGTCGAGAACGCCTGCCCGTCGGGCAGTGACGCCTTCCGGGTCGGCGCGATGGCCGTGGCCAGCGGCGTCCACGACGTCGTGCTCGTCATCGGCGTCGAGAAGATGCGCGACAAGTCGGGCGACGAGGGCCTGCTCGCCCGCGCCGCCGCCGGTCACCCGGTGTACACGCGGGGCGAGACCGCCCCGGTGCTGTTCGCACCCTTCGCCACCCGGCACATGCACGAGTTCGGCACCACGCGCGAGATGCTCGCCTCGGTGGCGGTGAAGAACCACTTCAACGGCGCCCGCAATCCGAACGCGCACTTCAAGAACGAGATCACCATCGAGGACGCGCTCAAGTCGGCGCCGGTGTGCCACCCGCTGCACCTGCTCGACTGCTGCCCGCAGACCGACGGCGCGGCCGCGGTGCTGCTCGTGAACCCCGATCGCGTCGCCGAGTTCACCGACGACCCCGTGTTCGTGGCCGGCTTCGGTGTGGCCACCGACCACCCCTACCTGCACGAGAAGAACACGTTCACTGGGCTGCGGGCCACCACCATGGCCGCGGAGCGCGCGTACAAGATGGCCGGGGTCGAGCCCGGCCAGATCGACTGCGCCGAGGTGCACGACTGCTTCACCATCACCGAGATCCTCGACATCGAGGACCTCGGCTTCGTCGAGAAGGGCAAGGGTGGGGTCGCGTCGCTCGAGGGCGAGACCGCGATCACCGGGCGCATCCCGGTCAACACCTCCGGCGGCCTGCTGGCCAAGGGACACCCCATCGGCGCGACCGGTGTGGCCCAGATCGTCGAGTGCTGGCTGCAGCTGCGCGGGCAGGCCGAGGAGCGCCAGGCCGAGATCCGCAACGGCTTCGCGCTCCAGCACAACGTCGGGGGCCGGGGCTCGGGCGTCTCGGTCATCAACATCCTGACCACCAACCGCTGACCACCAACCGCTGACCCTGACCCTGACCCGAACCCACGACACGCGAGGAGCGACGTGATCCGCTACGAGATCGGTGCCGACCACGTCGGGCGCATCACCCTCGACCGTCCCGAGGCCAAGAACGCGCTCACCGTCGAGATGCGCGACGCCATCGTCGACGCCGTGCGCGACGCCCGCCAGAACGACGCCGTCCGGGCGGTGCTGATCACCGGCGCGGGGGACGCGTTCTGCTCGGGCATGGACCTGTCGGCCTCGACGGTGGTGAAGGCGGCCGAGCCCGGCTACCGCACCCGCAGCACCGCCGAGGCCCTGCGCATCGGCGTGCAGTCCTACATCCGCGAGCTCTGGGAGCTCGACAAGCCGACGGTGGCCTGCGTGAACGGCGCCGCCGTCGGCCCCGGCGCCCACCTGGCCCTGGCCTGCGACTTCGTGCTCGTGGCGCCCCACACCCGGTTCCTGTGGACGTTCGCCCGCTGGGGCCTCGTGGTCGACGCCGGGGGCGCGTACCTCCTCCCCCGCCTCGTCGGCCTGCCCCGGGCCAAGGCCATGGTGATGCTGGGCGAGGGGGCCAAGGGCCAGGAGGCCGTGGACCTCGGGCTGGCCTACCGCTGCGTGGAGGCCGAGGAGCTCGCCGCCACCGCCGAGGCCCTGGCCCAGCGCCTGGCCGCCGGGCCGACCCGGTCGCTCGGGCTGTCGAAGCGCCTCCTCAACGACTCGTTCGAGACCGACCTGACCCGGTCGCTCGACCTCGAGGGCGCCTACCAGTCGCTGGCCGCCACCTCCGAGGACCTGCGGGAGGGCATGGCCGCCTTCACCGAGAAGCGGGACCCGAACTTCACGGGCGGCTGACGGTCCCGGTACGCTCCCCGACGCTCGGCCCGCAGCCGCGGGCCGCAGGCACCCCCGGCGCCGCCGGCCGGTGCACACGTCGCCCACAGGGGAGTTGCAATGGGTCTGTTCGACGGCAAGGTCGCCATCGTCACCGGGGCCGGCCGCGGCATCGGCCGCGAGGAGGCGCTGCTGCTGGCCAAGGAAGGCGCCGCGGTCGTGGTCAACGACCTCGGGGGTGCCCGCACCGGTGAGGGGTCCGACGGCGGCCCCGCCCAGCAGGTGGTCGACGAGATCGTTGCCGCCGGCGGGCGCGCCGCTGCGAACACCGACGACTGCTCGAGCTGGACCGGCGCCGAGGCGATGGTCAACCAGGCGATCGAGACGTTCGGCACGCTCGACATCCTGGTCAACAACGCCGGGATCCTGCGCGACAAGATGAGCTTCAACATGACCGAGGAGGAGTGGGACGCGGTCGTCAAGGTCCACCTGAAGGGCCACTTCGCCCCCACCCGCTTCGCGGCCGCCTACTGGCGCCAGAAGAGCAAGGACACCGGCGAGCAGGTGAACGCAAAGGTCGTGTGCACCGCGTCGGAGTCGGGCCTCTACGGCAACGCCGGGCAGGCCAACTACGCGGCGGCCAAGGCCGGCATCGCGTCGATGACCATCGTGCTGGCCCGGGAGCTCGGGCGCTTCGGCGTGCGGGTGAACTGCATCGCCCCGGTGGCGCTGACCCGGCTCACCGAGGACCTCATGGGCGGCGACAACGCGGAGCGCGCGGCCAAGCTCGACCCGGCCAACATCGCGGCCGGCGTGTGCTGGCTGGCCTCCGACCTCAGCGAGGGCGTCACCGGCCAGGTGCTCAAGATCCAGGGCGGCGTCGCGCAGATCGTGCAGGGCTGGCGACCGATCACCGAGATCACCTCGACCTCGGCCTGGACGATCGAGGCCATCGCCGCGCAGCGCGACGCGCTGTTCGCGAAGTCGGACCCCGGCGTCCCGCCGTTCCTGCTGAACATCGGCGACCCGACCGCCTGAGGCTCCGGATCCTCCGGCCCGTCCGGGATCCCCGGGCGGGCCGGCCGGGCCCGGCGGCGTCGGCGCCAGGTCAGATCGTGCCGGTGTCCCAGTGCTGCTCGCGCAGCACGCGCTTGAGCACCTTGCCGTTGGGCTGGCGGGGCAACTCGGCGACGAGCTCCACCCGGGTCGGCACCTTGAAGTCGGCGAGCCGCTCCCGCAGGAACGCGGTGAGCTCGTCGGGGGTCACCGCGGTGCGGACCTCGACCACGGCCATGAGCTGCTCGCCGAGGCGCTCGTCGGGGATCCCGAACACGGCGCAGTCGACCACCGCGGGGTGGGTGTAGAGCACGTCCTCGATCTCACGCGGGTAGACATTGACCCCGCCCCGGATGACCATGTCGGCGGCCCGGTCGGTGAGGAACAGGTGGCCCTCGGCGTCGACGTAGCCGACGTCGCCGACCGTGAACGCGTCGTCGCGCCAGGCGCCCGAGGTCTTGTCGTCGTCGTCGTGGTAATGGAAGCGCATCCCCCCGGCCGGGCGTACGTAGATCAGCCCGGGGGTGCCGGTGGGGACCTCGTCGCCGAACTCGTCGAGGATGCGCACCTCGGTGCCCGGCCATGGCGTGCCCACGCTGCCGGGCCGGGCCAGCCACTCGACCATCGTGATCTTCGTCGCCCCACCCTCGCTCATGCCGTAGAGCTCGGAGATCTCGCAGGGGGCGAGCGCCTCGATGATCCGGTACTTCACCGGCACCGGGCACGGCGCGCCGGCGTGGACGACGAGGCGCAGCGACGACAGGTCGAAGGCGGCCCGCTCGGCCTCGGGCACCTCGAGCATGCGGATGAAGTGCGCGGGCACCGCGAAGGTGCAGGTGACCCGGTGCCGGTCCACCAGTCGGAACCACTCGCGGGCGGCGAACGCCGGCAGGACGACGGTGGTCGCGCCCACGGCGAGCGCGGCCATGGCCCAGCCGCCGGGACCGGCGTGATAGAGGGGTCCGGTGACGATGTAGACGTCGTCGGTGGTCCACCCCCACAACAGGACCTGGGCCTCGGTGGCGAGCGACGCCCGGGCCGGGTCGATCGGGCCGTGCACGACGCCCTTGGGCCGGCCCGTCGTGCCCGACGTGTAGAAGATCGGCGACTGCAGGGCGACGAGCTCGAGTGCGGGCTCGGCCACCCCGCCCGCGACCGCGGCCTCGTAGGCGTCGCCCCGCCCCACCACGAGCAGTCCGCACCCGGTCTCACGGGCGGCGGGCTCGGCGAACTCGAGCAGGTCGGCGTGGGCGACGAGGAGCTTGGCCCCCGAGTCCCCGAGGATGTAGGTGAGCTCGTCGCGCTTGAGGTGCCAGTTGACGAGCACGACCGGGGCCGCGAGCTTGCTCGCCGCGCCCCAGACCTCGAGGAACTCGATGCAGTTGGGCAGCATGATGGCGACACGGTCGCCGGCGCCGATCCCCCGGACCTCGAGCGCGTGGGCGAGGCGGGTGGTGCGGGTGTCGTACCCGGCGTAGGTGACGACCCGGTCGCCCTCGAGCAGCGCGGCCTTGTCGGGCGTCTGCCGGGCGTGCTCGCTGATCCCGATCGTGGCCGTCATGGGCGCCGTTCTCCTCGTCGGTCCCGGTCTCGTCGGTCCCGGTGGTCACACTGGTGGACTCCGGGCGCAGCGGCGGACTCCCGTGCGCTGCCACCAATACTGACACATGCGTCAGGTCGCGGGGTGGAGCGGTAGCGTCCGGGCGTGCCCGCGTTCTTGACCCCCGACGAGCACCGCGTCCTCGCCGCCGCCTGCGACCGCCTGATCCCCCCGGTCGACGGTCACCCCGGCGCCGCCGCGCTCGGCGTGGCCGACTACGTCGATGGGCTGCTCGGAGCCTTCGCCGTCGATCCCCCCCGGATCTGGGCGGGCGGGCCGTTCTCGGGCCGGGCCGGGGGCGACGCGGGCTTCCACCGGTTCCTCGCCCTCACCCCGATGGAGGAGCTGGCCTGGCGGACCCGGATCGAGGGCTCGCAGGGCGACCCCGCCCGCGAGTTCAACGGGCCGGTCGTCGGCTGGCAGGAGCGCTACCGGACCGGGCTCGCCGCCCTGGGCGCCGACTTCGCCGACCAGGACCCCGACGAGCAGGACCGCCGCCTCGCCGCCGACCCCGGGTTCCGGACACTGTGCTACGAGCACGCCTGCGAGGGCGCCTACGCCGCGCCCGAGTACGGCGGCAACCGCGACGGCGCGGGGTGGCGGGCGATCGGGTTCCCGGGCGACTCCCAGCCCCGCGGGTACACCGGTGCCGAGGTGAGCGGTCGTGCGTGACTTCGACGTGGTCGTGGTCGGGACCGGACCGGGCGGCGCCACCGCCGCCCAGGTGCTCGCCGAGGCGGGCCGCTCGGTGTGCATGCTCGAGAAGGGCGCCAACCACCTCCTCGCCCTCGACGCCCCCTACGGCCCGCTCGGCCACGTGAGCAACGACGAGCTCAAGTTCAGCCGTCGGCACTTCCTCGGCCCCGACCCGCTGCTCGAGCCCCGCACCTTCCGGGGCGACGAGTCCGCCGACGACCACGAGTTCGTGGGCGACGTCAACAACCTGCCGTCCACCGTGGGCGGTGGCGGCTTCCACGCCGACGGCAAGCTCCCCCGCTTCCGTGAGGAGGACTTCCGCGCCCGCTCGACCCTCGGGCCCGTCGACGGCGCCGACGTCGTGGACTGGCCGTTCGGCTACGCGGAGCTCGAGCCGTTCTACACCGAGGCCGAGCGGCTCGTGGGCGTGGCCGGCGACCACACCGCCAACCCGTTCGCGGCATGGCGCTCGGGCCCCTACCCGATGCCGCCCGGCCCCGACATGTTCTGCGCCACCCTGACCGCGGCCGCGGCCGAGCGGCTCGGCTACCACCCGTACCGGGCGCCCACCGGCGTCAACAGCGTCGAGTACGACGGGCGGCCCGCCTGCAACAACTGCGGGTTCTGCGCCGACTTCGGCTGCCCCATCGAGGCCAAGGGCGACCCGGTGGGGATGCTGCGGGCCGCGCTGCGCACCGGCCGGACCGAGATCCGCCCTGGGGTACGGGTCACCGAGATCGTGCTCGACGCCACCGGTCGGCGGGCCCGGGGCGTGCGGTTCGTCGACGCCGCCGGGGAGCCGGGCGAGATCCACGCCGAGACGGTGGTCGTGGCGGCCGGGGCGTTCGAGACCCCCCGCCTGCTCGCCCGGTCGGGCAT
>Ga0194129_10001806_pt1 | contig 33717 bp, 21 predicted proteins | sample TA2KigCa35mmetaG_FD_150862 | JGI IMG/M metagenome (GOLD analysis project Ga0194129, IMG submission 150862) | Freshwater microbial communities from Lake Tanganyika, Tanzania - TA2015038 Kigoma Deep Cast 35m | ecosystem: Environmental > Aquatic > Freshwater > Lake | place: Tanzania: Lake...
ACTTTTTATCTGTGTAGCAATAATAGTTCCCTGGTTTACACCTATTCCTCTTTTTTTCCTCGTTCATTTCTTCTGTTTTCTTTTTCATTGAGTTAATAAATTTTCTAAAAATAGCAGCTTCAGAAGTCTTTCCCATCACTCTTGCTCTTTGTTCCATAGCAATTGCTGCTTGAATTTTGTGAGCATGAGATCTTCCAGAGTTTCTTATTTTTGAAACACTTTCTTTTGCAGTTGCAACATCCTTAAATCCCAATCCATGAATTGTTCCTTTCGGATCTTCATCTGTATAGAGATCAGAGTGTTTATCAGATTTGTTTGGTTGTCCTGGTTTTTTGGGTATGCGAGGATTATTCATTTCATTGAACGGTGATTTTGATTTAGTCTCTTCACCCTTTGCTCTTTTTTTGCGAGCAGCACAATGAGCTTTCTGAGAAAATCCACTAGGATTATCACAGTTTATTGATCTTTTATATTTGTTAGACCAACTCATTTTATTAAGAATCTTCTTTATTATTTAGAAAACCTTGCTTTAGTAGTTTTGATAATTCAGCAGTGGACCCAACAAATAGAGCAGTATTATTAACTGTGTTGGTTGTCTTTGTTGATGTCTCTTCAACATCTTTTAATTTTTTCTGAAGATCCATCAATTTATCACTTACATCTCCAACACTTTTTATGAGTTGTCCTGCAACTTCATAAGCTCGTGGTGAATCACTTTCACCAGCAAGTTCTAAAATTCCATTGATAGCTTCTTGACCTTTTTCTATTAGAGAGTAAAGATTAGCCCTTGTATATTCATAATCTTTTTCAATATCAACTGAATTTTTACTTTTTTCTATAGTAGTTATTTCATCAACAACATCAATTTCCAAAGACTCTGGATTAACCTCTACAATATCACAGTCCGTATTAAGAACCTTATCTATGGCATCAAAATTTTTATTCATAATTATGAATTAGATATCTACTTTTTGCGTTGGACTATATTCTTTTCCATCAAAGAACATTTCTAGCGATTCATCAAATCCAAAATTATCATCAGGACCAGCATTAATTGGATCTGGTTCTACGGTATATCTCATTTCTCTCTTCGCATTTTTAGTATCTGTGCTGCCATAATAATCAACTTGAACCTTACGAATAAGACCATCAGTTGTCGCTGCAACAGGTCCAAACAAGTACGTTTTAGCAATAAAATTAAATGTATAAATCAAAGTTCTTCTTGTTGAAAAGTCACCTTCATAGTCATCTTGAAATGAAATATTTTCTAAAACAACTGGAATATCTCTCTTTTCACCGATGGAGTCAACTAAGTCTACAGTTAGATTGAAAGACGGTTGAAAAAATGGTAAAATTTGTTCCGCAACTTGAAGGGCATCATCGTTTAACTTTGCAATAAGACTTAATTGAAATCCTATGTTGTATGGAACTGGCATAAAAACTTTTTTCAAGTTTTGTCCATCACTTGCTTTGAATGTCTGTGTAACACCTGCTTTTCTAGTTCCATCATATGAAATTGATGTCATCTCAAATGACATTCTAGGTAGCGTCACTGCTATTGGTCTTTCTAAATCTTTTTGTTGTTGTACTTTAGCTAAAAATTTCTGTATGGGTCCATACGATAATGGAACTTTTAAGTCAGAAATAACATCATCATCAGCATTTTGATGTTGAATATGAATATCATTGAATAAAGTCCCAAAAGCAATGATTGTTCTTCTAATAATTTGATGGTAATAATAAGTTCCTAACATTAATAAGTACCAAATGGATTTCCTTCTGAAAAGTCTAAAAATGTATCAGCTGCATCCTCTATTTCTTCGTTTTGTCTATATGGATCATATATATCGTCATCTAAGTAAGATTTAACAATATATGAAGCAGAGGAGGCAGATCCGACAACTAGCTCTCCAGGAGAGAAAGTACCACTATTTAGTTGTATTTTGAGTGTGCTTGTACTGATACCTGCTTTGTTTATCCATTCTTTTACAATAGCAATTGCTCCAGAAGTTTGACCAATTACAGTTTCCGTTGCAATGAATGTTCCTACGCCAACAATTGGTGGTGCAGCAAAAGTAACCGTTGGTGAAGTATATCCAAATCCAGTATTTGTAATTAGAACTGCTTGAACCTGACCATTAGAAATACTTGCAATACCAACTGCAGTTGTTCCCGCTCCAGGTGATGAAAAAGTTACCAGAGGCGCCTTATAGTAGTTGTTACCACCGCTTGTAATATTGACTTTATAAACACCACTACCCGTGCTTATGCCAGCCGTGGCTGCCGCTCCAATGCCTCCACCACCACTAATAGTAATAGTTGGGATTGTTGTATATCCATATCCAGCATTAGTGAGTGCAATTTCCCTGATTGCAACTTTACCTCTGCCAATGGAAGTTGTTATAGCAACTGCTGTTGCCCTTACACCACCTGCAGGTGGTGCTGATATGGTAACTGTTGGAATACTAGTATAACCATAACCATCGTTGTTGAGATAGATTTTTTGAACACCTGTTGATAGTCCAACTAGTGCGGTTCCAGTAGCAGTTGAACCAACTCCAACTAAAGTAAGGGTTGTGATAAACCCAATATCTTTTGTTCTTTCTTCTATTTCTGAAATACTGGTATTAATTTCTTCATCTTCATACTCGAAGAGTTCACATTGCAATTCATAAACATAATTTTTACCAAGTTGATAAAAAGGTCTATCAAATTCAATTTTTTTTATTTCAAATATTCTTTGCCCTAATGGAAAATAAATTAAGTCTCCTTCTTTTGGTCTAGTTGCAAATAATGCGGAACCTTCAGTATTCTTTGAGGATTCATCACCTTGTATAATACTTTGAAGAATAGGCGCAATAAAATCTTCAAATCTTTCCCTTGATATTGTAAGAGTCAGTTCATTTTTTAATGAAATGCCAAATTTTGTCATAATATCAGAACCTGGTGCATATCCTTCATAATTGTTTAGGTATGCTTCAATAAGAAAAGAATCATCAAAAGTTGACGATTGTACTTCTTTAATAATATTATCTGTTTTGATATATTTTCTTGGGATATAGTAAACCTCAATCCCAAACATCCTCAAATGTTCGTTAATAATATCTTGCACCAAATTTTGTTCATTTGGCGCTCCGTGTAAAAAATAAGGATTGAGTGCCATATGTTAACCAATGAAATCGTATGGTGGAAGTTCATAGTCAATTGCCATTCTAGATCTCAATGATTCTATTTCTTTTTCGGCATCATCATAAATTTCTCTCCCATTTAGTTCAATTCCACCAGGGAGTTTTACGCCTCTAAATTTTATAAGATTTTGACCCCATTGTTTTTTAATCAGAGCAGTAAGATATCTTTTCAAAAAACTGTCATTGTAAACTTTAGTAAAATTATCTGGATCTAAAATTCTATAGCAATCAATAACCAGAAATGAATTGGATTTTTGAGCACCCCAGTCAATATCAAGATACATTCTATTTTGTCTTCTGTTGAATCTAATCTGTTTATCAGTTGAAAGTAAAAAGTCAATATCTTCTAGATATCTTTTTACCATTGCATACTGAAGAAGTTCAACAGAATCGAAATAAAAAAGATCATTCAAGAACAACTGATACTTTATACTAAACATTCCTCCTGAAATATCACTTGTATCAAATTTCAAGACCTTTTCAATACCAATTACTGAATCTGGAATTTGAATGTAGTTTGAAGTTTCGTAAAAATTAAATGTTGTAGATCCATATCCCGTTATATTAGATGTTCCAGTAGTTGTGACAATTCCTATGCCGCCTGTATTTTTAGCAGAACCTCTATCAATATCTGCTTGTGTGATTTTATATTTCAAATACATTCTTTCAACACCATCAAAGTGTCTTTCTTGAAAAAATTGCAGTGCGTCATCAACACAATCGTCGATTTGATCATCATCAACATTAATTTCCAACACAGGAGCACCTAGGCGTCTTAGGCAATAATCAATAAGTTCTTGTCTTGATGCTGGTTTTGCCATTATCGTGTTACTCCTGGTCTTACTAATGCAGTTCCTTCAACTACTTTTAGTTTATCACTATTGGAAGAAAACCCCCCATATTGAATAGCAACATCATACACATGTCTACCAGACTTCAATTGTGATGTTTGAGTATCAGTTAGTGAGATTTTGATTTTACCGTTTGCCTGGTCAGTAATTGTAGAAGCAAAAGAAACAGAAGTTGAACTAGTATAATTTTTTCTAATTTGTGCGGTAATCCCGTATCCAACCAAATTTAATGGTCCGTCAGTTAGTGAATCTGCAAGTTCAAAAGTTGCTGCAAAATCATACCCCTGTTCAACAACAATATTTGCTACATAAACTGCCATTTTTAATTATTTTATTTAGAGTTATTTATATTTCTGCAAGGGATGCAATAACTTCTTGCTGCTTGAAATACAATTTGCAATAAAATTTTGCAACCTTAATCAATTCGTCCTTACTTAAGTGATCTAAAGTACGACAGTGTTTTTCATATTCGAATAATTTATCAATTGATTCTAAACTAATTTCTTCTGGATTCATTTATCAACTCCATCAATAAGGACTTAATTTCATTAACATCATTTTTTAAGTTTTCGATTTCTTGTTTTTGTGAGAGTTTTTGTGCCTCCTTCAAATTTTTATTACTTATATAATTTTGATATCCTGTATCATTACAATTCAATATAGCACCTGTGTTTTCATCCCGATATAAATCAGGGTGTCCTTTTACTGGTATCATGCTAATGCAATCGCCCTAAGGTCTTTAATGATTGGATAATAAACCTGATTTGTTCCTGCAAAGATAATTTTAATTGTAAATCCAGTAAACGGTCCAATGTCAGAGGCAGTATATTGATATTCCTTAAATTCACCATTTAAACTAGATGCAACTTTAAAATCAGATAATCCGTTATTCTTAGATGGATCTATAACATCAAGGAAACCATCTTGATCATTATCGATAGTTAAGTTATCATATCCTGGGAATAACTCAAAAGATTGTTCGACTTCACTTGAATCTGGTCTAATCAAATTATAAAGAACTCTAATATCTGCAGACGAGTGTTTGAAGGTTGATAATATAACTCTTAAACTTGAAGATGGTTGCTCAAGAAGAATGGTATTTGAAACATAATAAGCAGCATTAGGATCATCAGTTAGTGAATTTACTCTTGGGTCTAAATCATAATTTGTAACTGGATTATTAAATCTAGCACTTCTAAACTCACTAAAGCAATTATTCACAAAAACTAACGGTGACAATATTGGATTAGTGGTAGATAATGTCAAGGCGGTAATCAAAGATTTATTTCTTGGCATGGCGCTTAAATATTCGGTTTCATTAACTTTTGAACACACTATTCTTGCTGAAGTCAGTAAATTTTCTCTGTTTATTGAGACATCCTCAAAACCTTGATCTACAAACGATACTTCATTTCCATCAACACTTGTTCCACTTACTGTTCTTATTTTTGCAGTAATTCCAGTAGAAGTTCCTGGGATAATATTTTCATATGCTGGAACAATAGAAGTATAAAGGAGATTTTTAGTTGCAGTAACTTCATCTCCACCAAATGACCCATTAGATTCAAAATTGACCATAGGACTACTTGGGAGAGTGGCATTCAAACTATCTTTATCACTAGATCTATCAACAGAGCCGCTTACAAGTCTTTCAACTTGAATATAATAATTATCAATATCAACACCAAGAGAACTAATACTGTGAGTTTTATTAATTCTTCTCAGAGAAATACCATTTAATTCATATTTGTAAATAAGCGAACCCAGATTATGAGGAACAGCTATTGTTGAATCTATACCTCTAGTTATTCCACTGATTGTGCCAGTTGCATCTACAGATTCATACTTAACAATTTCATTATCAATTTTTATATATCCTGGGTTTAAGGCAGATACACGATGACCTTCAAAACTACCAAAGTTAGTTGTGCTTCCAGCAGAAACTGAAATTGACGTTGACGATATTGTTAATGGTGAAATTATCTTAACAGGTGGAACAGTGCTTTTTGCATTGTTTATTGTAATCTTATTATTCAATGCATACATTCCATGTCCTAATTGATCAATTGCGATTACATTTCCAGAACTTAACGAATTAAGAACACTAGAACTAGTGAATAATGTTGATGCCCAGGAGACTCTTACATTGCTATCATTATAATAGATAAGATTAGAAGATCCATCTGTAGTGAAACCCTCTCCGATAAAGTTTCCTAAGTATAGAGTATCAACAAAACTGGCAGCGTTAACTGTAAGTTGGGCTCCAGTTCCAGTGTTTGTACTAACAGAACTGGTCACAATGCCAACAACATCCCCTTGTTGATATCCACTTCCCGATGAAACAACACTAACGGCACTTATTCCACCTACAGAGTCTGTTGTTATACCAAGAACCAATCCAGTCCCATTACCTGTTATTGATATTGTGTTGACTGATGCATCACTAGTATACCTAGTTCCTGCTGTTGAAATTGCAACTGAAGATACCGAGGATCCAACACCAGTTATGTATCCAAAAGTGAAATCATTTTTACTCTGTCCAATCTTTCTACCAACATTTAGTTGTGCTATAGCGGCACTATCTGTTACAGTGCTTATACCAACTTTTAGAGATCTTGAAATAGTTCTTAGTGGATTTTTTGATAGTGTATCAACATATCCATTACTTGGATCAAGTGTTGTATTTTGGAAAAATGCAGTTCCAGATGATGCTGTAAAATTAGCTTTATAAAGCTTGAATTTCATATCTTGATAATCATTTGGTGTCCATTCAGAACCATTTTGAGATTTGTAAAGTCTTCCAATAGCAAATTGCCTTGTATACCTTACATTTTCTGCCCCACCAACAGATGCAGCGTTGACGGTATTTTCCCCCATTTCTGCAATCCAAACTTCATATTGATCACTTTCTGGCGCTAATAAAACAACTGCATATTGATTTCCTGGTTCTAAGAAAATTGGATATGGGAAAGTAAATTTAGTGGCAACGCTAGCATCAGTAGAAGTATTAACCTGACTTGGATTTAATGTCACTGGTTCTCCAAGAATTGTTCTCGTCGGTGTTCCCAATTCTATAGTTCTGATTTCGCAAGTAACTGGAGCATTTCTTGGATCTTTTTTTGCAAAAAATACATCAACCGCAGTCAAAAATGCTCCATTAACATCTTCACTTTGATTTATTGCACTTGGTGCTTCTATATTACCACCAACAACAAATGATTGTGCTAAAGGATCATAAAAATTTGTTCTAGTCGTTACATTATTAATTACTAAGGTTCTAACATTAGTTCTAGTAGTGGTTTGAGTTTCAATTCTTCGATAGTACTCAATAGTTCCCTCCGAAACGTAATTAGTTTCTCCAGATGAAATAAAAGTACTTCCTGGTAGTGGAGACTCATTTGTTGGACTAGAAGATAGTTTGAATGTTTTAGTCCCAGCGGTAATTCTCACTGTTGGGGTTGGGGTTTGATTTGGATTTTCTAGGAAAAATGATCCAACTACGGATCCAAAATTATCCGCAATTAGTTTTAGATCTTTTACATATGCAATTGCTCCGCTAGTTTGACCTACAAGAACTGCTCCTTTTTTTAGATATCCTGAATATTTTCCTTGCGCTTCTTGTGATAGTGAAAAAGTATCTATGTTAAGAATTTTTGATGATTGGCTATACTCAATAGGCACAATCTCAGAAGTAATATAAGGATTCTGAGTATAAATTTGATCTGGATTTGAAAATAATCCAGATTTATGATTTGATTTCGCAACTCTAAAACTTATAATATTTTTATCATCATATCTACCAATAACAGTTTCACCTACAGTGAATGCAGCAGATGCTCCGTAATTAGATAATGATGCATCAATTGCTATCTCCAACAATTTAGGTATGAAATGCACTCCGCTACTGCCATCCAAAAATTGATAATATCTTTCATTTGGCCTTAAGTTTACTGCAGAAAATTCAACATTTCTAGACCTCATAAATGTTTCTGGTGCTGTTGATTCTAATCCATTAATAACCACACTAGCCACATCAACTTCTTGAGAATTTTCTACAGATAAACTTTGAGATGTAGAAACATCTGTCTGTCCTGCTCTTCTAGGGTTTGGAACCCTAGATTCAATAGTGTTGAAGTTTTCTCTCACATCAGTTCTTGTTCTGGTATTGGTTACAAAAACTCTTCTATCTGGTAATTGTATTGTTCTAACCCAACTATCCCTTTGTGGTGATAATGTAATTTTTCCAGCATACACTACAACGTGGAATGGATTGACATTTTCAACTTTTGTTGCTAATTTTTGCTCAATCCACCCAATACTTTCATATTTCAGTGTTACTACATTTCCAGTTTTTTGAACATTTTCGTCCAATAGCGCAAAATTAGTAGATAAATCTAAGTTTTCATCTGTAATTTGTTCTGCTGGTATAATTTGATTAGCAAGACTATTTTTAGAAATAAATGGTGTCAATACCTTGAGATTTTCATTAACTTCTACCCTTGACACTCTACGATTTAGTCTAGAATTATCTTTGAAATCATCAACAAAAAATCCTGTTCTAAATCTATCTGTATTATTGGCATCTCGTATTTGTAAAGTTGATGTATTCAATTCTAATAGAGACAAGGATGTTACCTTTTCTAAATTTTGAACTCTACCTTCAATTTTTCCAATATCTCTCATAGTATATCTTCTATTATCAACTAAAGAGAATTTTATGTCCCTGTGTGAATAAAGATATGGTGGAAGAAATATTGTTGCTAATTCCATTACATCATCAGCAATAATTGGTGGTTTTGGATCTCTAGAAGAGGTACCTTTTTCTACAATAAATTCACCTAGTTTATTCAAGTAAATCTTATCAATTCTTGGTAGATAATAACTATAACCAATAATAGTGGATTCTCCAGGAGATGCAATTACTTTTAATGATGATGAAAAATTTCTAGCCTCAAAGGCAAATGGTGATGTAGTAATTCCAGAAAATACATCAACATAAGGTCTAAAATCTATAGTATCAGATGCTCTAATAGATTGATTTTCTATAACAGGAATATCCTTTCCATAATCACCACCACTATTTGCATAACTAAGAACTGTAAACGCATGACCATTATCAGATGATGGAACTGAATAATAATCAAATATTATTGTTAATCTTCTAGATGGTTCAAAACCACCTGGATTTCTTTTTATTCTAGCATAATCATAATATTGACTTCTTTGCCCCTTATCTAACGTATAGTTATTAGTTATATCTGTGTATGAACCTAAAAGAACGGTTTTTATATCAGTTGTAATTTTAGACTGCGTAAATGTTACTATTTCACCCTCAAGAAATCTTTCTTGATTTAAGTAAACAAATTCAACATTATTTGGCGATCCAGCTGGTTTAGAAACAATTCTAGCTATAGCTCCACTAGTGGCACCAATAATATTTTCACCAATTATAACATTTGTTGTAACATTTATAATTACAGAAAACGATAATTGATCGAGAACTGGTGAAGAATTATCTAGGGATTCTAAAATAGCAACAACATTTGTTACATCTGGATAATTTAAGGAGATTTCATCGTCTTGAACTCTTAGTCCATAAAATTTATTATAGGTCAATCCATCATTTATGTTATTTCCTGCCGTTGTTCCAGATCCAACATATTTTGATCTAGTTACATTTAATACTTGACTTCTATTAAGATTTTTTATTTTAGTAACAATCGATGGTTTTATAAAAGATGCCGTTACTGCATCCACAGTTTTTCCAACTGTAAGTCCGCTGAAAGATACTTGGTTAAGATTCAAATTAAATTTATCTGAAGTAAGTGTCTCTACAGTTCCATCACTATAAGTAATAGAATATCGTTCTACATCAAAAGGTTGAAATAAAGCACCAACTAAATTAGTTGGGAGATTAAAATCATTTACACTCAATGATAATGTGGCTACACTAAGTGTAGTGTTTAGATTAGCTTGGGCTGTAAATGATAGCACAGAATTATTAAGATTTATACTTTCTATACTATTATTAGGTAATATGGAAAAAAGATATCCATTCTTTTCATTTATTATTTTAGGTGAAATAATACTAAATGGACTTGAAATTGTTGTTGTAGAAATTCCACCATCACATACATTACTTACCGAAAGAACAGTTGCTACTCCAATGGATCTTCCATCTGGAGATATTGAAAGTATAGAATTGAATGTAGGTAGAGTAAATCCTGGTCTAGAATATCTAACTATATCTCCAACTTTTAATCCAGAAAAAAGTTTACCATTAGCAGTTATAGTTGCTGGAACAATGGTCGTTCCTGCGATTGATACAAATTCATTTCCAGAAAATCCCCTTACAGGTTGTGTGAATAATTCCGTATCTGCAGTAAATGGCGCTGAATATCCAGAGATAGAAGTTGGTTGTATTACGGATTTTATATCTTTAGTGTTATATGCTCTGACTGTCTTAATACTACGGACGGTTGTAGTATTTCCATTGATTAATATTTGTTCTCCAGATATAAAAGTTCCCGAAGTTTGTGACAAGTAGATAATCACTCCACTTCCAGCGGATACTGAATATCCGCTTGCACCACTACTCATTCCCTTAATATAAGCAGATATTGGAACTTCGGATGCGTTAACAGATGAATTTAATTCAATTGATGTATATGTTTGAATATCGAATAAGTACAAATCCCAAGATGAACTAGGAGACAAGTATGGGGCATCCGTTAGATTATGATTATATACTCTCGCATATCCTATTGTAGTACCAGCGGCTACGCTGTCACCAGTTTTTCTTGCATCCTGCAAATAAATCACATTTTTTTGTAGGGGACTTCCATAAACATTGTTTATTCTAATCAAATTTCCCATTTCAAACGGAACTAGGGATGAAGGAACTACTTCAGTATCTCTAGGTTTCTCAACATCTATGATTGTAGATCCTATTCTTTCAATATCGTATCCTCTAACGTAAGCTTTTCCTGGAGAAAGTTTTATGCACATCAAATCATCTGATGGCTTGTTTCCAGATTCTGTTTTTTCGGTATCGAAAAATAATCCATCATTTCCTAATCTGTCATTTAGAGATTCATGAGCAGATATTTGAAATGGTTCAACAGTGTAATTACCAGACTCATCATAAGTTCTCTGTGCTAGATAATCCTTAAGAATATTATATTGTGTTTTATTCTCTACTTTTTGTAATTTTCCTTTTTTTACCCTTAAGATTTCAATAAAATCAGTATCATCTAAATCATCTAAAGATTTTTTAGTTAACGTAGTTGAAATTTTTAATCTATCTGCTCCAGGAGCTGCAAAGTTTGTAAATCCCTTTGCATTATCATATAAAGAAGAATCATCCTTAGAAGATGTAATTTCCTCAGACACTTTTAGTCCAATTCTATATGAAGAATTATTGATATATGGATCTAAAACTAAAGTTTGTTTATTTACCCTTACAAAAGTTCCTCTGATAAAATAAATCCCATCACTGATTGAAACTGCTGATCCAATTGAACTAGCATCATTAGAAATTAATGTGGAAAATATTGTTCCTGCATTGATAACTGTATTTCCATACGTAATATCTTCAGTACAATATAATTCTTCACCATCAAGAAATAAATTGAATTCGTTATTACTATCCGAACTAATATACTTAACGAAAATAGTTGGGAACTCAATATTGATTTGGTTAGGTAATTCAATTGATTGAATTACTGCACTTATTCCTGAAGCTTGCCCTATGATTGTTTTATTAATGAATTTGTCAAGGTATTCTGAAATTGGAATCCCAAAATTTAGAGAGTTTAATTTTACAGAGAAGAAATTATTGTCATAAGTCGTGCTTCCTGGGATAACAATAGAACCTTCCTTAAATATATTACTACCAAAAGTTTCAATCTGATTTTGTAAAATAGATTGTAAAGTATTTAACTCTCTAGTCTGTATTGGTCTTCCTGGATTAAAAAGAACCTTATAATAATTTTTAGATGGATCAAAGTCATCAAAATATGGAGTTACATTTAGATTTGTTTTTTGAGCCATTTTTTAGAATTCCAGGATAATTTTAACGTCTTCTTTTTGCCTAAGATTTCTTTCTACTAAAGGTCTATTATCAATGTAGATAATATCTCCAGATGTTTTATTTATCTCTGGATTTGATAATCCATTTGTAAATTGCATTCCTAAATTTATGATACTAGAACCAACCACTGTAGTAATTCCAGAATAACCAGAGTCAATAGAACCACTAAATCCACTTGTTTTTCCGACTATTGCGCTACCAGTTATACTAAATTTATTAGAAACCACGTTAGCAGAAGTTGTTACTCCAGTATAATCTGTTTGATCATAAGGGACGGATCTTCTGTAGTAAAGAGATCTATCTTGGAAATATTTTAATACTTTAGTTGTACTATCAAAAGATGCAACGTATCCTACTGCTTTATTACCATTACTCAGTGTCTGCTCAATTATTTCACCAACTTGTGGCGAATACACGTTTAGGCTAGATGCATTCATTTTTAATGCAAAGAGACTGGAGAATTCATTTTCTGTAAATATTTCTGTCGAAATAAATTTTGCAGGATTTTTTAATATTCCAATTTGGCAAAATTTAGTATCTACTGGAAAATCTTTTGTTGAATCATCGAATCTAGCATACACTAATACTTTATCGGTTCCTAATTCTTTATAGATGTCAAATCCATGACCTCTAGATGGTGGAATAATAGGAATAAGTTTTGCTGGGTTTGGGATTGTTCCAGCTGGTTGTAAGATACCAAGATCTACAATACCATAGGTGTATCCTTGTCCTCCAGAAGTTACAATTGCATTTACTATTTCTCCATTAGCATTTGTGTCAATAAAAACTCTACCACCAGTGCCATTCCCTAAGATATCAACTTCTCCTGATGAATAACTAGATCCTCTATTATCAATATAAACTTTCTTAATCTGGTTATTGTTTATTGAAGAGTCTCCATTTTCTCTAACGGATACAATCTGAGAATCTGTAGTTGTTGACCAATTATTAGGGACAGCAATATATTCAGTGGAATCAAATTTAATTATATCACCAGGAGCAACCGTAAATAGATATTTCCAAAGATATCCATCACCACTTTCTCCAGCTTTAGATGGTTCCAAATCTGTAAATTTTGGTTCGTCTTGGGAAGAGTTTCCAGTTGTATTGATTCCAGAACTACCGTTATCTATACAGATATAGACTTTAAAATCTGAATTGATCACATAATAGTTAGAATCATATAATCTAGATCTTTTAGTGATAGATGACAAATTAGAGGTACTATAGTCATGTCGATACATATCATATTTTACACCCCTTGTCCACTCAACTTTTCTTATAACTCTTCTTACATTTGCACTAATTATTTTTTTTCCAAAAATAGAAGTGTCTCCATTATGAGATAAGGAATCAAAATTATCTACAGGATTGGGAACAACAGCGAGTGATGGATCTGGTATATCACTTCTATCCCAATTAGAATTCCTACCAAATCCAGGCTCTTCTGGATTTGGTAGACCAAGAAAAATATAATATGAGTTAGAAGAATTCTCAATAGAATCTACAAAATTAGATGTATTAATGATTCTAAATTGATCTGTTACTATTGCAGCCATATATTAGATTTTTTTTCTATTTATATTGATTTTGTAAGTCCACCAGTATCTCTCAATCCAGTATCTCTTCTTTGAATGATTGGATATGTACTTAATCCAGAAGTAACTGTTTTTCCAGTAACCCCTATAGAAATTGGACTTGATGATCTCGTAAAGGCAGAAATTCTACCCCAAGTAAATCTTCCCGCTGGATTATTGAATGTCCCAGTAGTCACTATACCAACAACGCTAGTATTAGATTTGATGTTACATGTTGCAATTCCAGTTACTGAATCAAATGCATGTATGTAATAAATGTTATCCAGACAAGTTGTGCCAATTCCAATAATACTATCATCATGAGTATCAACAGAAGTTACTCCATTTCCAACTCTAGTATCGGTAATGTAAAGTGGGAATCCAGTTGTTAGTGTTGGGAATGTCAAAGGATCTCTAGATAAAGTAAATTTGAGTGCCAATGGAACGCCAATTCCAGTAGTAGTTGCAATGCCAACAATTTTACCATCGTAACCATTCACAAGTTGTGCTTTTTTGATGAAATCAATAGATTCTTTGGGCAGTGAAACAATGACTTGAGGAGGCGCTGTATAAGTATATCCAAAACCTGAGTTTGTAATTTGTGCTGTTGTTACAGAACCATTTACAATGGTAATAGATGCTGTTGCACTAGTACCGATTCCAACACCAATTCTCTTTGGTCGAGATATTTTTATAGTTGCTGAAGTTGACAATCCACTACCATTTTGGTTGATAATTAATGATTGTATTGTTCCTGCTATAGAAACAAGGGCAGTTATTCCAGCAGAAACGGGATCATTATATTGATCGAGAATCACTGCACCAAATTCTGTTGGATTTTTTCCCTCATAATTGAAGAAATCAGCATTATCAACAAATAACACAGATGAACTGGAACTAAGATCCTTAATTATTCTCGCCGCTGGATATATTTGAGTTTCTATAGAGTCTCTTGTTTTTGGAATTATAGTATTATTGATAAACAAATCTGATTTTTGTTTAGTCCAAGCTAATGGACGTAAACGTGAAGCATCAATTCCATTTCCAAGATAAAGGTTTGTTTCTATCTTATCAGAAGCAACGATATCAATAATTGTTCTTTTATCTTGTGAAACTGTATTTTGCAAATCTGTATTACTAGAGATAATCTGAACTTGATCTCCTGGTTTTATTGTTTCGACAACATTAACAGATACTGAATCCTCATTAGCTGTGCCAAGATAGAAAAATACAGAAATATTATCTTCTGGTTTTGGTGGGAAATTGAAGACGAATGATGTTCCACCATCAAATGTGTATGCTTTTTTGGGTTCTTGTATAGCACCATTGATAAAAATTACTAGTAGCGCGTCAAAATCAATTAATTGAGAATCTAAATCATTGGCATTTGTTTCAAAACTTAGAAGTTGATTTTTGTAAAATAATGGGAATCTTGTTCTTACACCATCTTGATAATTCTTAATTGAATCAATGTAATTGAGCTCACCAAATTGCCAAGATGCAAAACTATCATTGTAAATATCAACAACAGTAAGTTCAAATGGAACCAGAGGTTCTGCAAGTCCCTTGGCAGTCACTAGTCCTACTGGTCTAAATTTATCACCCCTTCTAAATCCATATCCAGGTCTCTTAATTTTGAATCCACTAATTTCAAATACTGAACCAGCAACACCCACTTTACTTTGTGGTAAAGTTCCCAAACCAATTGCGTTAGTTACAATACCAACAAGAGATCCAATTGCAGAAGCGATATCTGCACAATCATTTGAATTATAAACTCCAGCAACTCCAGAAACATCTCCTGTAATCGTTAGATCAAAGTTTTGTGGTAGTGATGAATGTTCTGAAATGATAATTGAAGTTGTGATAGCGACTGAATTTAGAGATAATTTATCAATAAAAATAGTTCCAATTCCAATGGAGGAAATTTTGGTATCGTATTGAATGACGTTTGGTAATGATCTAACTTGTTTATTAATTGTAAGACCAGTAGTATCAATACCAGTTATACTTGTCGTTGTAATACCAATGGTCGCTGATACAGAGTTACCAACACCAATATTTTTCATCACATCAATTGCGAAATCTCTTGCTTTATCATAAGCAAAAACTGATTGTTCCTCTTCGCCAGCAAGATATCCGTTATCAATATAGATTTTTCCAGCATCATATACTTTGTTATTTCCACCAAACTGTAAGTTGAATGCAAGAGATTCAAGAACTAATTGAATATCGTCTGTGCAATTTTGATTTCCCCCTGGAATAGAGAATCCAGGGAAAGCTTGTAATGTTTCACCAACTGCTTCCTCTGCAATTAATAGTTTGTTTGCCTTAATCAATGTAGCAGCATCGGCAGCTTTATTAGAAACACTGATAGGATCTCTATCAGATACACCAACCTCAAGATCTAGTAAAAGACCTATTCCAGTTTCTGTAGTGGTTCCAATACCAACCCTAAATGTGCCCTCTACGCTTACATTATCATAACATGGGGGTCGAACAAATATTGTTGGAGAAACATAACCACTACCACCACTAACTACGTTGAATGTCAATGTCCCACCAGCACCAACAGTTGCAGTAATAGATGCTGCGGTTCCAGTATGGGATGGATCTGTAATAGCAACCGAAACTTGACCATTATAACCAGATCCAAAACTACCTGATTGTTGTACTTGTGTTCTTGTCGATGGTAAAGTTCCAAGTCCAATCGCATTGGTTACAATACCAACTAGAGAACCTATAGAAGAAGAAATATCAGCACAATCATTAGAATTATAAACTCCAGCAACTCCAGAAACATCTCCTGTAATTGTCAGGTCAAAATATTGTGGTAAAGTTGAATATTGTGAAATGATAATTGAAGTTGTGATAGCGACTGAATTTAAAGATACTTTATTGATAAAAATACTTCCAATTCCAATAGAAGAAATTTTGGTATCGTATTGAATTAGATTTGGTAAAGATCTTACTTGTTTTCCAATGGATAATCCTGATGTATTGATACCAGTTATCATTGTTGTTGTAATACCAATGGTCGCTGATGTTGATGTTCCAATACCAATATTTTTCATTGACAAAATTGCCAAATCTCTAGCTTGTTGGAATGCATATATGCTTTCATCTTCTTCGCCAGACAAATAAGTATTAGTAATATAAAGTAGACCAGCATCATAAGTTAGATCATTTGCTCCGTATTGTAAATTATGTGATACGGATTCTAAAACGTTTACAATATCATCCTCACAAGATATGTTACCACCAGGAACAGCAAATCCAGGATATGCGCTCAGCATTATTCCAACAGATTCTTCAGCGATTAATCTCTTATTCTGAAGTATTACTCTAGATGCATCTGCAGCCTTGTTAGAAACGACTAGAGGGGGGGTTTCAATACTTGTGATAGTACCTAGTCCACTTAGTCGTGCAACGACATTAGCGCCGACTAGAGGGGCATATCCAACCCCAACTGTAGATCCTATAGAAACGATAACTCCACCTCTAGGAAGTTGATTTTTATTGATATCAAAATCTGAAATAATCAGGTTACCATTTGTATCTGTTATTCCACTGAATATTACACTTGTAAATCCAGCTACAGCAACAACTTCAATAATTGCAAAATTATTATTTAAGTTATTTTCTGTCGTTGGTGCTTGGAATATACTGTTAATGAATACGATTCCATTTCCACCAGTTGTTCCCAATCCAACAGTATTGATTCCTTGTGCCGTTAAGGTAAATGTTGCACCAATACCAGTGAATTTTTCAGTGATACTGTCATATACCTGATTTGTAGCATAATTTTTTCTCAAGAAAACTCTACCAGAGAACGATGCCTTATCCCTAGTAAGATTTCTTTCATCTTTATCAGATACAAAGAATCCAGCACCTCTTGGAGGATCTGTAAAGTGAATTTTATTTTTTACAATATTATACGATCCTCTGTAAATTCTTGAAGTAGTCGCTGATGTATGACTTGTAGCCGCAGTCCCAACAGATCCTCTCTTAACTTCTATTAGTGGAAAACTGCCTGTAAATGTAATTGGGCCAATACTAGAAGTTCCTAATCCAACATTAGTAACGAATAAATATTCATCATCTATTCTTACAAGATCTTTTGGATTAACACTAGAGATTCCACTTAGTGGAAATACTGTATCGCCAGCACCAACATTTTGTGTTAAAGTGAAAGCTAAGTCAGAATATGCCAGTGGATACTGTACTAAATTATTCAAAGTAATGATGGTTTTTTCATTTTTTTTGAACATTTCAAATAAATGAGCATTACCACCACCTATAGATGTAAATGTTACTGCGATACCAGAATCAGCATATTGTTTTCTACTTGCTATTCTAAATTCATCATTATTGTCCTTAATTGCATATACTTTAGACGGTAACACAGTTGTTGATACTCCAGTCCAGTCAAGTGTAGAGACAATATCAAATGCAGTTGCTGCTACACCTAAAAATGTTGAGGTTGGTTGGTAAATTAATTCCTCTCCCGTGCTGAAGAAATGATTTGTGACCTTAAATACACCAGTTTGTAAATTGAAAACAGTTGTATCTGAAGGATCAATTGTTTTCATAAAAATGGGAACACCATTGTAATTTGTTTCAAATTGTGTTACATTTAGTTCATCTGAATTCAATCCAAATGCCCTCTTAATCCCAACAGAATCTCTGACAGATCCATAATCTAATTTTGGTGGTGTATTAACTTCATCGGTGGTTTCATATATTTGTTCGCTAAATGATAGTATCTTAATACTTGTTGTTATTCCAGAATCAGGATAAAATTCTAGTATTACATCATTACCATTGAAAATTCCTCCAAAAGATCCAATTCCTAGAGGTTGATTTGGTGATAAAAATGGATATTGTGTTGTAAAAATATTATTTTTATCATGAACTAAAAGAACTTGATGCAAAGTATTAGTATTTCCTAATCCAACTTGCACTGTTGCTTTTATGGAACTGAATAGATTTTTATCAAAAGAAAGAACTGTCGCAGTAGTAACTCCTGCTGTACTAATAGTGCAATTTGTTTTGTAAATCGCTGTTCTTTCTGCTCCAGATGGTTGTCCAGATAACTTAAATCTATGCACTCCATCTATTCCAACAGAAGTGCTTCCAAATCCAACAGATCTTCCAATAATTTTTACTCCATCTGTAAATGTATTGTAAAAATCAAATTTTAGAAGATTACCCGAAACGTATGATGTAAATATTCCAATCGGCGTAGTACTAGATTCATTATTTGTAGAATCAAAATAAAGTTCTGAAAGGAATGAATTATTTCCATCATGTGTTACATATACCTCCACATAGTTCATAGTATTATTTGTATCACATACAACTGCAAAATTACCATAAAATGATGTAAGAGTATCTTTATTCAAAGATAAAATATTTGTTGTAGTTCCAATACCTATATTAGTATTTGATGAAAGTAACTTAACGAATGCAATATCAGTAGATCCTACTCCCACAGAAAGTCCTGTGTATTCGCTTTGGAGATACTTTATGTTGTAATTTGTATTGAGTAAATCTTGTGCATCAAATCTTACGTATATTTCTTTACTTATTTCATCAATATCTCCATAAAAATCTCCCACTAATACATCATTATTTGATATATTACCTTTTTTCAAATTAAAGACTGAATTAGAATCATTGAGAACAACTAATTCATTAAGTTCAACAGTTTTTCCATAGACATCGGTGCTATCTACGATTGTTTGAATTAAGAATCTATTAAGTCTCCGAGTGTTGTCTAACTCTGCAACAACTGAATAATTTGGTTTAAGATCTTCAAGACTAGAAAATTCGTCACTAATATCATCGACTGTTAGAACCCTATTGCTTCTTACTTCAACGTAATCAGAAAGATTTAGATTATCAAACTTAATAAATTTAGATCTTAATGGAGTTGACTGTACGTCTACATCAGTGTCTGAAACTAATTCAAAATTATTGATAGTATCAACTCGTCTTTCATCAATAAAATCGTTAATAATTAGAGTTTCAGATTCTGGAGCGGCACCCGTATATCCTATTCCATTAAATTGAACAGACTTAAGTAATTCAGTATCTGCAAAATTTTTGAGTCCAACTGAATGAACTAATCTATTCACTGGTGTTACTATTTGATTCCATTCTTTTGGACTTTTTACTGAATATGAAAGATTTTGATAATAATCATTATCAGACAATACTTGAGAATCTTCACTCAATTTGCCCGTTTCATCGCTCCAACCAATTCTTTCTTCTTTAGATGCCCCGACACTAAATGTTCCAGTTGTTTTTTTGACTGTGTTTATGCTTGCAATACTATTAGACTCAAATCCTTTGATGATATCACCAACTTTTACTATTGTTCTACCTATTAATCTAATAAAGTTAGTGCTAGAAGCAGATACAACTAGGTCTGTACTCTCAAATCCAAACCCACTATTAACATAAATCTTTTCACCAACAAAGAAATCTAAATGTTTTTGCAAAACAGAAAATCTGGGATAATTATCGTACTTAATAATTGACGCATACGCATCTTGCACAGTTTTTGCAATTCCTGGATTTGTGGTAACTCCAGAAACATTAAATTCAAGTTTTCCAGGATTAGTAGGATAATAATTAGCAACAGTGAAGAAGTTATATCCATAATCAGATGAATTAAATCCTGTTCCATCGACTCCAGATTTTTGTATACCTTCAACCCAAATAAGATCTCCAGATGCAAATGGATCTGTTCCAAATCCAGCTAAAGGAGTGCTCAGTATACATGTAACAATTCCAGATGATGAACTCTCTACTAAACTTATAGAAACTCCATTAGAATTATTTACTGTTCTTAGTGTAACTGGAATTGCTGGTAAACCAGTGGGTTTGCTTAGTATTTGTACTGATTCAACTGTTGAACCTCTTAGTTTGGATCTTAAATCTCCACTATTAATTACATCTCTTGAATCTGTATCAATAATTACTACTTCTGGAGGTGTAATATAATTTGTTCCACCAAATTCTACATCTATATTTGTAATAGTATTAGAAGACTCAATTGAGACAACTTGTGGAAATAATGCTGTTGGTCTAAGAGTGACATCTGAGGCATAATCAAATCCAGAGTTTATAATTCTTAATTCATTTACTTTTCCTATTGAATTTGATTTTGCAACTATATAAGCACCTACACCACCATCTGTTTTTTTATTCCCCACAAATCTAGGCAATTCTTTATAAGTTGCTGTAGAAGAAATTTTTATTTTAGAAATTCCACCAATAGCAGATACAGACTTAGTAGAGTATACTAATGTATCACATTGACTTTGATTATAAGTAAGACTCTCTGGATAATTTTTTATTGTTATTGCAAAAGTAGTAGTGCCAACTCCATAAACAGCATAAGAACCAGAATACTCACTATCAACAAATTTTATTTGATTAGCATCAATAACATCTTTATCTGACGTGCTAATATATCCACTTTTTTCTAAATTGTAATACAATCTTTCTGGTAGATCATCAGAATATCTTACAGTTAAGGAGGCAAAAGTTGATACACCAATGGTTCCAACTCCAGAAACAATAAAATTATCTGTTTTTGCAACTGATACAAATTTTTTACTAAAGTTTTCATTATGAAAAATATTGAAGTCAAATCCCACTAATGAAACGTGAGACAAATCAAAAACTAAATCAGTATTTTTTGTTACTTTTATTTCTGGATTTATAAGACTAATCTCTTGAGTATTACCACCAAGAGACTGAGTGTTTATGACTTCACCATTAGTAGAGACAGAATCGTTATATGATTCACAAAGACTTACTACATTATTGTTAATTTTTTTAATAAAATAAACATTATCATCAAGTAAACCAACAGGTGCATTTCCATTACCAGTATAATGAACTTTATCCCCTGACTTAAGATTGTGATTAGGGAGTGTAATAGTATCATTTTCTGTGCTAATTCCTAATGTGCTAAATCCAAGAGGATTTACTAATAATAATCCTTTTGTAGAATTATATCTTATTATTGTAGATGTAGTGACACTAGTTGTTCCAAATCCAACTGGTAAAGAACTTGTTTTGATATTCGGTTTTACATTAAGAGTTACAATATCACCATCTTTCAACTTACTGGAATTTGCTGTTGATACTGTAGTTTTGAATTGGTTAATTAATGCTGTTTCTTGAGAGTATTGAGAGGTAAATGAATATTCATAATTAGCACTTCCATTTGATAGGAAATATACTCCTCCACCACTTGATATTCCAGCAATGTCAGTAGAAATACCAATTAAATCTTTTGATTTATTGATTATATAAACTGAAGGAGTATTAGAAACTGAAAAGAATTGAAAAGATGGTGTTCCAGTTATACTGGGTGAATAAGTTATATCACTAGTGCTTGCAGGTCTACTAAAAGTTACTCTATCTCCAGTCTTAAATGGATGATCTGGAAGGTATATACTTTGAGTAGGTATAGAAACAGTATATTGCGTATCCCCTATATTGTAAGATTTACTTATCGTTGTCCCAGGTGTGGTTCCAACACCAACCGATAAAATTGGATTGAAATAAACTACATCATTTAAGGTTGATGAAAAACGTTGTACTTTTTTCGGAATAGTAAAAGAATCTGGAATAAAATATATCGGAGTTGGAGATGTATGTGAAGTCGCTATTCCAGAATACCGTTTTACCCTAATAAAACTACTAAAAATATTTAATACGGTTAGTATTTCAGATTCTATTTTTATACTACTCCCAATAGAGATATTGGACGGAATATTAGAAACCGAAATATCTGTGTGTATTCCTGTAGAAGCATAAGTGCCTATATCTTCAGATAATATTGAAGTATAAGTTGTTAGTCCAATCCTATAAGTTCCACTGATTTTTGACAGGGATGTACTGACTCCTGAAATAGTAATTTTATCTTCATTTATAAAATTGTGATTTGGTGTAATTGTTACTTTTACACTATTACCATTTTCCCAAGTTAGTTTTGCATTTTCATATGTAACTGAAGTAGTGGCTATACTTGTGATGGTCTCACCCTCAACCTCAGTAATCTCTACAACAAGATCTTCTGACTTACTTGTGGAAAATAAAAGTTGATCCCCAACTTTATAGTTATTTCCCGAACTAACAATATCAAAACCATCTACATTTCCAGAAAATACTGACTCAATAATGGTTTTTTGATTTACAATCTCATTAGACTCAATAATAAAATCATTACCAGCATAATTATCACCAATTTTATATGGATGCGTATTTCTTATTAGATTGCTAGCATTAAAATCAAAAGATTGATCTAATAAAGTCTCTTCTGGATTATAATATGATCTATAATGATTACCAATGAAGTATGGAAATCTACCCACATACTGTCCAGATGGATTCTGTTCTACAGTAGCAAAATATGCATAAACCCCCTTTGGAAATTCAGGAGTTTTACAATATCTTCCATTATATTCATCTAAATCACCATTTTCAGTATATCTATAATCTTCAATAAAAAATCCAGAGCTAAATCCAACAGGTCTATTTTCTACATTAGTTGCACTATAAGAATATCCAGGTATCATCAATCTTACACTTGAATTAAGATTACTTGGATCATCATGTCCATATGGGCCATATATTGGATTTCCGTCATAGGACCATCCAATAATAGGAGAATGATTCACTCCATTATCATTGAAATAATTAATTAAATACTGATTATATCCAACAACATAGTATTGTAGATTACTTTTACTTGATAAAACAATATCACTAGCGGGAGATCTATATAATGTGTCTTGAATACCATATTCGTATGAACTATTAACAGTAAGTTCCCTAATTCTAGAATCAAATTTTGCATTTTGACCCGCAGATTTCACCAAGATTGATGTATCAGTTGTAGAGTATCCAAAACCTGGATTTACCACTATTACACTACTAATTTTTTCATTTTGAACAATAGCTCTTAGTGTACATCCACTCCCCGATCCATTAACTATTATATCAGGAACAGAAAAATATTCTTGTCCTCCATATTGAACTTGTACATCGATAATTTGACTATTTACAATAATTGGGCTCAATTGTGCAAATTTTCCATTTCTGACTATTATTTTTGGATTATTATTTACATTTATAATACTAGAACCATAATTAGATCCATTTTCGTATAGATAAACATCCGTTATTTTACCTCGAACAACAGGTGTTGCTGTGATACTACCCTTTACTGGTAGAGTTGTTCCTATACCAATTGATGAAAAATTAACTGATAATGAAAGTTCTGGATATGAAAATATTTGATATCCTGCTGCAGTTGAAACTCCTGTAAATTGCACATATTTTCTTTTATTGTAATTTGTTTTATCTGTGCCTCCTATTCCAGCATCACAAATTCTAAAAGAATCATTATTCGTTTTTAATACATAATATTGCTTAGATGTAGATAAACCAGTTACGAGAGTTGATATTCCAGTTGTTAGATTTGGTTCATAATTATAATTAATTAAGTCACCATCTAAAAATCCATGATTCTTAAAATTAATTGAAAAATCTGTTGGAAGGATTTGATTAGGTTTTACAATTAATTTTCTATTTTGAAATCCACTTCCTGGTTCTATTACTTTTATTTCTGATAAGGTTTTTTTAGGTAGTGTCTTAAATTTATGAATTCCAGTAGCATTTTCTGTGGTAAACCCAATAGTATTGATACCAGTAAAAACATCAATAGAACTATTATGTAATTTAATAGTTCTAATATTCAGTACTTTTGGATAATAAATTTCATTATTGAGTAATGTTTTATATTGTATAAAATTAGAACCATCAAAACTTCCTATTCCTATAGAAAGATTCAGGTTATTATCATAAATTATCGGTTGCCCATCTACAAAACCATGATCAGATTCAAATGTTATTGTCTCAGAATCTGTATTTAAACCACCACCATCAGTAAAATTTCTTCCATCAAATAAAACCTCCCTTGTAAAAGTTTTTATAACAGGTTTAAACACTGCCCCGCTTCCGTTTCCACCACTATATCCAATAGATATTGAAACATCAATATCAAAATCTTGTCTATCCACATAAACTTTTTCAATAGAACCACTAAGAACTGGTTGTAGTTTTGCTTCACCATAAGATAGATCTAATTTTGGTGGATTTAAGACATCAAAATTTTCCCCACCATTTAGGACCGTAACGCTATCTAGTGGACCATAATAAACTTTATCGTTAGTTTTATAATTGAAAATTTCAACTCCATCTTTTAATATTCCTACAGGTCCAGGAATTGTGCTAATTTTATCATTAGATCCAATATCTGGATTTACTCTTATTTTTCTAAAAATACTTTGTGGAGATATTAAGTCTTCTTTTTGATCGTAAAGTATAAATTGATGTGTTCCAGGTGGTATAATTTTTTGTTCATCACCAAGGAAAACAACATCGGATGTTCCCACAAATGATAGTGATGAATAAAGTTTTATTGATTTTTTATTCGATAAGACCTCAACAAAATATGATGTTTCTGAGGTCAATCCAATAATTGGATTCCCCGAACATTGATAGTAAACTCTATGACCTGATATAAAAGATACTTCATTTGCAAAATCAATTGCGCTCGATTTTCCTTCATCTGGATCAAATCCAGACAATGAAACTGGATTATACTTAAATGTTTTTGTTTCTATTGCGTAAGATGGTAGAGAATTTGCAGCAACATAAAGATTATCTATAAAACTATCATCTTCACTTGTATCAGAATAAACATTTTGAACATCTGAAAGTACATTTGGAGAAAATTCCAGAGGTATAAATGTTGAACTAGATTTCTTTAGTTTTCTCCTAAGATCATATTCTAATGCAGTTGTTCCTAATCCAACGCATGAAGTATCTAACGTAATTTCTTTGCCTACAATGTCTACGATTCCTACATTTTGATATCCATTCACTATATTTTGACTATTTCTAATTAAGATTTCGACAGTATCACCTTTTTTCAGACTAACATCTTCAATATCACTTTTTGTTACTAAGGTATTACCAGATGAGTCGAAAGTATCAATTTGATAACTCGATCTTGTATTGTAAATCCAACTGTTGGATAATATCTCCTTATAAGTTGGTTCATCTGATTTCTTAATAACCTCTCCCAAGTAATTAATATAAATTTCATCACCTGGAATAAAATCATACTGAAACTTGTTAGAGATAGTCAAATCTTTCACAACTCCAGTTATTCTCAATTCTACTTTTTTCGAAGTATCTCCATTCTCATAACCAAAATATATTTCACTAGTTCTAACGATGGATTGGGTTGGAATAGATATACCTATAGAAGAGTTTCCTGAGGTGGAACATCCAAAAAACTGATTTACACTTTTACTGGTATAAAAAATTTCATGTTCTTGGCCAGTGCTTTGATTTTTATAAAATATACTTCCACTATTTGAAAAACCAATCGTTGAATCTACTGATATAATTGTTGATCCTGGTTGAATTAATTCTAAAACTTTAGTGCTGGGTGTAATTGTAAAATTCCCAGTTATATAAGATGTGGCATCATCATACCCCACAAAAATAAGCAATTTATAATATGTTTTATTACGTCTTGTTATAATTTCAACTTCAGAAATTGTAGCTGTGGTTTTTTCATCACCTTGTTTCTTAATTGTTTGTCCTATAAGATTAGTTGGTTCTCCAGACAATCTTTCTGATAAAGCAATTTGTCTTCTAACATAGGATGCAGAAGATGATTTAATTAAATACTGTTCTAAATTTATTACTTTAGGTGTAACTCCAAATAATACATTAAAAAGTATTTTAAAAGATTCTATTGTCCCCTTAGATCTATAAAAAGATTTTGCCTCTTTTATAAAGTTACCTACATTCAAATTAGAAACAAAATTAGTATCTTCTAGTCCAGGAGTTAGAGAATACTTAATTTTTTTATAAAATTCCTGTAAGAAAAGAATACTAAGGTTCGTTACTTTAGAATTAGTATTATGTGTTGATTTTTCAGTTGATTCGAATATAAGTTCTTCTTTGTTTACATCTTGATATAAGTTAGTAACTCCACTAAATCCTCTAATACAACCAGTGAAAGAGTTTGTAGTTATACCAGTATATGTAATAATTTCATCGTCTATCTTAATTAATCCGTATTTTTCTGGAAATCCTTTTGTACTTGCAACGTTAATTGTTGCAGCAGAGATAGTGGTAGAATTGGTAGTCGTTGTAAATCCAATAACCACCTCTGGAGTTAGGTTATCTAACTTTAGATACTGATCTAAATTATCTGTAATATCAACTGGTCCACCAGTATGTTCTTGTGATATGTAATATTGTTTTAAGAAATCAGATGTTTTTGGACTCTCATCCAAAATAAACTCTGGAAGTTGATTTTGAATAATTTGTTGAATCTTAATTCTAGTTTCAAAACTAGTAGATATCATATTACTGCCTCTTTAATTGCCCATTAGAATAACTTGACCTGTATGATTCCTTAGAAAATGTTACACCAGAGATATCATCTCCAGAAGATATTACATCTCTTATCATATTTATTTTACTTTTTGAAATATCAAATGATAAGTAGATATCTTTCAATCCAATAATATCATTTGACTCTGGAAATGCCTGTATTTCAATAATGTCATTTGCAACTTCTGTGGAAGTAAAATAAATCGTATTAATAAGTATATCACCCTTTTCATAATTTATAGTTCCAGCAGGCGCAACTATATTTACTGTTGAAGTACTATTGTTAATAGAATCTGAAAACTTAGCCAATAATAAAGTTCCAGTTTTTCCGTCATCATTTGGTTTATCCGTAAAATATACAATATCTTCTTCATCCTTTATTTTAAATCCAGTTGATTTTATATTAAATCCATTTGGATTTACATGGAACTGATTTCCAAAACATAGTTCATATTGACTAAATTTATTTACAAGGGCTCGTAAGTCCCTTCTCATTATAACTTTTGTAATATTAGAAGTAATTGCATTGTCGGTATTATCAATAACTTGTAAAACTTTACTATACTTAAATCTACCACCAAATGTATTCAAATCGATCGATTCAGAATATTTTGTTAGTGAATTTATAACTCTAGTTTTTAGAGTTCCAACACTGGAAATTTGAGCGTTATTATAATAAACTGCTGAGTCAATTTCCACATATAAAACTTTCAAATCAATAATTTTTGGACTGATTCCCGAAACAGTATATTGTCTTAATTTTGATAATATCTGTGTCTTGTCAAAATCAGATACAAATGTACCATTTTTTGGTTTAATACTAATCAAAACACTACCGAACTGGGGAGGTTGTAATTCCTCTCCACCAATCACTGAAACAGATTGAGTATTTAAGTATATTTTATTCTTAATGATAGATTCATAGTCTCTTGACGTAACCGCTCTTGACTGTGATTCATACGCCCTCGGTGCATAATATCTAATCGAATCTACAGATTCAATTTCTGCACCGTTTCTTGCTGATTGTTTAGTTGTAATTGTAGATACTGATAATGGAATGATAGTATTCGGTGGTGTAGAGGAAGTTCCAGCATCTTTTATCGTACCCGAAAAACTAAAGTTAGTTGGACCATTTCCATCTTTACCACTGGTAATCAAGTAACTAATGGTAATAACTGAGTTATTTTGTAATTTTTTACCAAAAATACCATCACCAAATAGTAATTCATATCTTTCATCATTAATTTCTTGAATTAAGTAAATTTCAGAAGTTGATTTTACATCAATAATATTATCTACAAGAAAATATTCATTACCAACACCACTATCGCTTATTCCCTTGACAAAGACTTTAATTGTTGATGTATCTATATTTGGATTATCTAGAACAAATCTTTGATCTAGAGAACCATCTACAACAAATTGCTTAGTTAGATACGTCCCTTCATATACTGTTAAGTCACTAAATGATGCAGTTCGAATATTATTATTCCCTAAAATTGCCGATGCAGATATACTTTGTGGTACGGAAAAAACATAAGATGTGCCATCGTTAGTGCCAACACAAATTGGTCCAGGATCTAATGTTATTACATCTGTATTCGCAGTTGTTTGAACTGTAAATGAAACAACTGCCTCGGCACACTTTCTAGATCTTGGCACGTATCCAATTGTTCTAGCGAGTGAAACAACGTTCTCTCTGACTGTTGCTGAGTCTAAGAAAGACTCATTAACAACCATATTTGAATTAAACGCCGTAATATAAGTATTATACGCTAAAGTATCGATCAAGACAGAAAAATTGGATCCCTCAAAGTCAAAATCTGTAAAGTCAGAATTTGCACGAAGATAATCTTTGATAGAAGTTTTTATTTGATCAAAATCTAAATTAGTAAATTTTGTAAAAGGCATTTTATCCTGCTGTCTCTAAGATGAAGGAAAACTGTTGTGTTGGAAACTCTTGCCCAATAATATCAAATGTCACATAGATTTCAAAATTATTTGAGTCTGGTTCTGGGATAACATTCACTTCTACTCTATCGACTCTTGGTTCATAGTTCCTAATTGTCTCAAGAATCTGATCTTCAATAATAGATGCAGTACCATAATCAACAAATTCAAATAGAGAAGATCTAACATCCGATCCTAAGTCGGGGTCAAAAAATTTTTCACTAGGAATAGTTTGAACTAAATTTCTAATCGATCTTATAATGGCATTTTGATTCCTAATAACAGGTAAATCCTTCGTCACGGGATGTGGTTCAAAGGATAAACTAATATCTTTGAAGGATCTGGATATCCTTGTTATTGCCATTTGAGCATGGAAATTTCTGATTTATTTATGCCCAATATCACATTGATTCATAAGTTGGTTCTGTTCCATATTCCCAATCATCATAATCATCATCATTTCTAATTTTTTTATGTAAATTTGTTTGTTCAATCAAATTATGTTTTTTTGAATGTAAATCATCATGCATAATTTCTTGAATAACTTTTTTTTCAGACACTTCATCATAATCTGTAACGAGTTTTGTAGTACCCCACATTGATTTCATATAGTCTGAATTTCTATCGACTGGTGAATTAGACATTTTAGCTCCTGTTTTAGTAAATAAAACAGAACTTTTATAAAGGAGGTTGCTATCTCCTTGTTTCTATTTAACGATTTACTTCACGTATCGAATATGAGTCCGAATTGAGATATTTTAAGATTTCTAAGGCAATCAAACGTGGATCTCCATTGCCACAGGTATACACATCCACCGCTAAGCACCCATTTTCAGGCCAAGTATGGCAAGAAACATGACTTTCTGCAAGTGCAATCACAATTGTACACCCCTGTGGCACAAAATGATGAGAAAATGTGTTTAAAATCTCCATTTTTGCACGTTGAATGCCCGTAATCATGGCATTCTGAAGCGATTGTATGTTATTAATCGTTTCAAACTCAACATTATACACCTCTAAGAGCAGGTGTTTGCCCATTGAATACTGTTTCAACTCAATTTTTGTAAAAAATCTATTTATTTTCCCGTTCTTCGGGTGTTGTATAAAAATATTCATCACAATCACCTAAACGACCCCATTCAAGTTCATTTTCAACTTCAAACCACTGCGTTGAAACCTTAAAATCAGGTATTTTTGGTTCTGATGGAGTCAAAGACACGTCATATATGCGACATCTGTTGTTTGGATAGAGTGCATACTGACCATTTTCAAGTTCTAACAGATTAAATGACTTGTGTTCTTGAGGAATTTCACTTGTACTGTAGTCAATTTCGTCTGTGGACTCGTGATAGTTATCGAGTGTGCAAATATAAGACCCATTGATCTCACCAAAATGACGAGTACGCACAACCCAACGCATGGATCCCGTAAATTGTTTATGAATATTAGTAATTCCGTAGTCCATGCAGTTCCAAAACTGTAAATTTGAGAGATCTAGATCAGGAGTTGGAGTTTCTGGAGATGCAACAAATGCTGATATCGGTAGTTTATCAAACATTGCCCCATATTCGGGCAAATAAGTTTCAAAATAAAAAGCACGTCCAGGTATTGACTTTGCCGAGACCCAGACACCCTCAACAAATTCACCGTGTCCGTCCTGTAGATCACGTAGATACTCTTTACGAATCCAAACTTTCTGTGCGGGTAGATTTGTAATTAGACAACTCATAACCAATCTTTCTCTTCTTCTAAGTATCTATACGTCAATTCTTCATCTTTTAAGATGGTGCGAAGTGTAATGTATGCCTCTTCTTCATTGACACCACAATTTGGATCATCAGAATGATTGACATAATAAGCCTGATAAAAACGATCTAAATGACAATCAATCCAAAATCCTTCTTCATCACACCAAGTCATTGAAACTATGTGTTGATGAATTTCCTCTGGAATTGAAGTCCACGGCACTTTGTATGCTTCATCTCTGATTTTCCAAATGATTGTGTCTTTTGGAATTTCAATCAAGGCAAAGACACCGACTCCACTGCAAATTTTACTAGGAGCAAGATAGGTGTACAGTTCTAGACTGTATGGATTCATCCTTTACCCTGTCCTCTATATTTTTTAGGAGCTCCGTTACGAGACGTAGCGGCATGTTTAGTACCACCACCATCTCCTTGCCGAGTTTTTTTGGGAGGACCTGGAGTATAAAACTTAACTTTACCCAGGCTACCAGATTTTGATTTTGCCATAATTATTCTTCGATGATTTCTGTGGTTATTTCTTCGGGCGCAGGAGATCCATATTGATAAAATTGTTCTGCAATATCTTGAATAGTATCAAAGTAATCATCTTGTGTAAGATTACTATGAATTTTCTGCCCACTCTGATAAATGTTGTAGCGTACTGTTTTTGTAACTGGATCTGTCATCAGATCACTCTTGTCTTCTCGTGACCGACTCTAATACGTGGGTCGCACCAAATCTCAAATCCTGCTGCAATTGCATCCAGACAGAAACTCACATCTTCTCCACACATATCCTGCACTTCACCACTTTCAAAGACTTGCATCTTAGGAGCAAACCAAGGATATTTCATTTCTGGATGTTCAAATACACCTTTCTTAATCATAACCCAACCAAATCCAGTGTAGTCAACAGTAAAAGGTTTACGACGCTTACTCATGGTCTCCACAGTTTCATGATTCATCACTCCACCATTACCACGAAAATCACTTTCCTCTAACCAATGTGCAACAGAAGTTGTTTGACCATCTTCGGTACAATACCAACCAGCAGAAATATCCTTATCTAATAATACAAGTTGGAAAAATTTTTCACTATTAAATACAATATCAGAGTCAATCCAAAGTTGATAGTCATATCCTAATTTTCCATCCCAAGGTAATTGGTCAGGTCCACGAAGAACATTTGCTCCTAGACATTTACAACGGGCAAAATTGACCATTGATGAATAGTCTTGAGAAATTTGAATACTTGCTCCACAACCAACAAGATCAAAACATAATTGTACAAATGATTTTAGATAAGTGTAAGAAACTCCTCTTCCAGGTAAACAAAAGACAATGGATTTTCCTCGTACCATTTCTTTTGCTCTTTCGTAGTCCCACTCTGGTTCTGAATTTCCTGTTATCTGTGGACTCTTAGCTTTTACTGTAAATCCTTTAGCCATAATAGAAATAAAGTTACTTCAACATCATACACTATTATGTATGTCTTTGTCAAGAACGATTTTATAATTTAAGTCTTCTTTTTTCATTGCACCACTAACCTGCAAAAACTTGTCAATATCACTCCACATCTGAGTGAATTCTTCCTCAGACAAATTTGAGTAAATTAGTCTCCCCTTCGCGTATATGTTATATGTTTTTTCAACCATCTAAATTTTCTTTCAGAACAAGTTCATCACCTTCTAAACTAAATTCGATTTCAGTATCTTCATACCACGATAATTCATTGATTATCCATTCTGGTATTATAACATAGTATTCACCCGTAATTGGATCGACTTCTAAGGAGCGAAAATTATCTCCAAAATTTTTTTTCATCTCAGGGATTATAAATTTTTTATTTCAAATTTATATATCGACCTTATGGGTGATTTTTATACGCGAAAAAAATTTTGATATATCGGTCGCTTGGGTAACACTTTATAGTTTAGGGGTACCTTTGAATTTTAAAACCGCGCCCCGCGCCACGACGGGCGCCGACGGGCGGGGGACTGGCCACGAGAACACTGCCCCCCACGAACACCCGCCCTGCCTCAGAAGCGGGCGGCGAGGTGTGAGTGCTCGACGCGGTTCAGGAGGCGGTCACGGGCGGCGGCAATGCGGTCTGCCTTTGCCTGCTCAGCGAAGCGGGCGGCGTTGGCGTCTTTATCACCGACCCACTGCCGACCCAGACCAGTGACGCGGGTGAGGGTCATGCCCCGACCCGAACCGTTGGCAGACCCAACTGCCATGGTGGCACGAATGGAGTCGGCGCCGTTGCCCAGGTGACCGATGGCGGTGTGTTGGTTGTGCAGTGCCATGAGAGGGGGTTGGTTGCTGTGTGTATTGTAGCAGGTCAGGCAGCGAAGCGGTCGGCGTAGATCTGCTCCAGGCGGTATGCCTCCTCCTCCCGTGCCTCCTCCTCCAGGTTGCCCTCCAGGGTTTGGCGGCAGTGAATCAACTCATGGATCAGGGTCACCACGTACTCGGAGCGGGGCAGGGAGCGATCAACCTCCACCAGGAACTCATGCCCGCCCTCCTCCTGCTGCCAACCGACCACACCCTCAGAGGTCAGGCGGCGATGATGCACGGTGACGGTGGCAGCACCCAGCAGCGGTTCCTGATCCAGCATGAAGCGGTAGACCTGCTGGGCAAGGCGGGGGCGTTGCTTCTGTCCTGAGGTGAGCAGCATGGGTCGGTTGCTTTGGTTCCCATAGTATAGACCCCCCACCCACGGAATGCGGGCAGGGGGTGGACGGTTGCTCAGGTGGCGTCGGCGGCGATGCTCTCCAGAATCTGTAGGATCTGTTCGCCGTTGCTGCCC
>Ga0194129_10001807_pt1 | contig 33715 bp, 56 predicted proteins | sample TA2KigCa35mmetaG_FD_150862 | JGI IMG/M metagenome (GOLD analysis project Ga0194129, IMG submission 150862) | Freshwater microbial communities from Lake Tanganyika, Tanzania - TA2015038 Kigoma Deep Cast 35m | ecosystem: Environmental > Aquatic > Freshwater > Lake | place: Tanzania: Lake...
CAGCACAGCCACCCATAGATTAATGGCAGATCGCCTCGCTTATAACGAGTTTAGCGGCAGATTACCGCGTAGTCCTGGTTCGAGTCCAGGTGGGTGGACTTTTTCTTGACTCTGTGCTACCATGGCAGAATCAAGCGTCGATCTCAGACGTAGTGTGAGCAAGTACCGGGACCATGTATAAGCCCCTCTGAGATCGACGCTTGAGCAACACTTGACACCTCAAGCACAATCTGCTATAGTTATAGAGTCAGGTAGATGCATACCGGGGTGCGGTGTCGGGACCTGCATCACGCATCTACCTGACATTTATTTTAGGAGACATAATCAGCCTTGATCAACATTGTAGAGAACGCCCCACTCAACTTGCATTGTAATTTCTGCAACGCTGACAAACCTTATAACGCGATGAGAAGGTCCACGATTTGCAAAGACTGTTTCGCTATTCAACAAAAAGAGTATCGACTCAAGAACAAGCAAACCCAGGTTCACTTCTGGATTGATAACGAGATTCTGGAAGAGTTGAATCAGAAGGCTATTGAACTCAAGATGCCAAGGCGACAAATTATTATGGCAGCTATTGAAGAGTATCTTGAATCTTTACAGGATTAGTTTTATCTAACGTCAAGGGCGGGGAGTCCAGGAAGCCTCCCCGCCCTTTTCACATGGGTTTAATCATCGATCTGGTCCTACCGCAACTACAATAGAGTGGAGGTTCAAACCGAATGTTTGAAGTCGAATCTTTTACTTTTGACCAAGCCTGTAATCTTACTGAAGAGGTCCTGGAGTGCTTGCTTTACCTTATTGACCGCAACTTTATTGAGTTTTTGGACTGAAATGAACATCAATCAAATTTCTAAAGTTTTAGACAGGCTTGAATCTTCTACTGTTGGCCCTTGGGATACGATGATCGACACAGAAGGACGTGCAACTTTGACTAGTCCAAATCAAGAAGTTCTTGCAAATAACATTGGCGTTGAAGATGCTTGGTATGTTAGCCACTCGCGAGAGGATATCAAGCTTTTGATCAATGAGGTTTTAGATTTCCGTCGTTTGGTCCATGATATCCATCTCATGCTTGAGGACCGACATGCTCATGGAAATATCATGGCTTATATTGAAGGCTTCATGCGGGAGCGTATTGGGTGAACCAGGACTGGAGCTTTTTGGAAACCCTTCTCGCGTCAGCCAGCAAGGGTCCATGGGTTCTATCCAAAGAAGGCGATGACGTTGCTGTGGTAGATGCGCTGGGACAGGACATCACGGGCCTTGCCCCAGCGTCGGAAGCTGGAGAGGATTATCGGTTTATTGTAGAAACCAGAAACAATCTTAGCCAGGTATTATTTACTCTTGATCGTTATCTACAGCTTTTATTCCAGCACCGTATTTGTATTGACTGCGGAATAAAAATGAATAGGCAGCTTTACTGTGTCAAATGTGATCATCAGTGGGAGGTCGATGACCCGAACTAAATGAATGAGCTTGACAGCAGCCACTATCGGTGGTAGGATAGTGGATACCATGAGACTACTTTTAAAGGTTTTTAAAACAGGCACGAGAGACCTTCTCGAATCAAGGTTTGTCTCTGCTAAAGATGATGATCCAGACAACGCGCTTAGTCAAGTCCTTTATATTTTAGACGACAAGCGTAAGTTCTTTATCCTTGATTTTATTTCCGGTGAAAAGCCATCTGATGTCCACTGTTACCCGCAGGCAGTAGTACACGGCAGAGCTGTAAATGGCGAGCTTCACATTGTCAGGCAACTAAATACCAAGGATGTTTCTGGGATATCTATTTGCGGACAGCTGCTTGAAGGGCTTTTTATCTCGAAGGTATTCTTTACTGGCGGGTGTCCTGACTGCTCTATGGAAGCTCTGAACCCGGATAGCTATATCCCTAAGGACACTATCGGCACGCGAGAAAGAAGAGTTCTTCAAAATAGCAAGCAGCGCTATGAAGAGCGTGAGCGCGTCAACATTGGATGGGATGACTGATATTTATGAACTATCCATCTGACACCGTAGAAGAAACTTTTATTATCTCTCATCTTCAGTTCATGATACTTGACCGATACGGGACTAACATGAACTGGTTTATTTTGGTCACCTCGTCCATGCTTGTTGAAAGGCCTTTGCCACAAGCGATTAAAGACACGATGCATCCTGACTACGAGAAGTCTTTGCGAAAGTCATTTCAGACACTGTTTGAATACGCCAAGATGAACTTCCCTAATCTGACATACGTCAACTTCCAGAAGGCGTTGAGTCGGTACACGGACCACATCAACGAGTCGCAGCGAAAGGAGCACTAGTGTTCTACAACTTTACTCAGGTTCAAGGACAGTCCTGGAATGTCAAGCAGATGAATCAGCCAGGTCCCACATTCAACGCTGCTTCTGACAGCAAGGAAAGAGCAGTAGAGTCCTTCCTTTACTGGATGTGGGGCGGTAAAGACAGGCCAGATCGTTTGAGCTTCGAAGACTTCAAGAAGAGAAGCAAGTTTATTTTCTCTTTCTCTTAGATAAAAACAAGAAGCCCCTTCAGATAATACTGAGGGGGCTTTTCTATATTTACTTATGGATTTCAACGAGAAGCAACTTGAAGCTATTCTTCATGGCGAAGGACCAGCAATCGTTGCGGCGCCAGCAGGTAGTGGTAAGACAAGTTGTTTTGTGCATCGCATCGCAAAGCTTACAGAAAAAGTAGCGCCATTTAGAATACTCGGTGTTACTTATACCAAGTCTGCTGCTACAAATATGAAGGACAGGTTGAGGCTTTTAGTAAACAACCAAGTACACTCTGAACTTAATATCAGCACGATTCATAGCCTTTGTTGGTCAATCATAAAAGATGCTGATGTCGAGATATCGATGGCGATGTCTGCAAACTGTTTCAAGATGCCACCTTTCTTGCCACAAGCTATTCTTGAGAAGTATGACAATGAGTTTGGCATAAAGCTTTCAACCTTTACTTCCGCCTTTAGCCTGGCCAAGAATTACAACATAAGACCACACGAAAGCCTTGAGTTCTTTGAGGAAAAAGGCTTTAGTTTTGCTGACTCTATCAAAGAAGCTTATGAGTTTTACGAAAACGAGAGGCTTAACTATTCTGATAGGGGGCACATAGGAAGATATGACTTCGATGACATTTTAATGTTAGCGGTAGACTACTTAGAAACAAACGAGGACTTAAGGTGGCGCTGGGGTTCTAAGTACAAGTATATACTTATTGACGAGGCCCAGGATACTAGCCCAGTTCAGTTCAGAGTAGTAGAGCTTCTTCTTGATGGGGGCAACCATAACAATGTCATGTTGGTCGGAGACTTGAGGCAAAGTATTTATGGATTTAGGGGAGCCTTTCCACAGTACAGCCAAGACTTCGCTGACAAGCATCAGGCTAAGGTTATTAACTTGACAGTGAACTACAGAAGTAACAGGGATATTGTTGAGCTTGCCAATATTATCGCAGCCAACATGGATGATATCGACCCAAGGTTCAGGCCAGATATGGTGTGCAACAAGCCATGAGTAAGTACCTTTTCGGAGGATCTGTAATTCTGGAAATGCCTTCTGGTGGCTTTCATGGTGAAGCTGAGTGGGTCGCTCAGGACATTTTAAACACCGGGAAAATAGGGTTTTCTACCTCCATTTTATTTAGAACAAATGCCCAGTCCGGTTTATTGGAGCAGTATTTGATTAAGAACCAAATACCGTATGTTGTTCGAGGCGGTATTCCCTTTTTTGCTAGAAGGGAGATATACCAGATGGTCTTCTTTTTGGCAGCAGCGTACTGCAACTCTGTCGAAGCTATTGTTGGTGATGGATCCGAACTCAAGGGCATCGGCAACATCCCTACCGCAGAGCTAAATAAGCCTTCTCGTTATTTAGGTGCCGCAAGCTTCAATACTTTCAGTCTTCTTTACAAGTCTACTAAAAAACCAGATGTGGTTAAAATTGCCAGGCAGTTTGAGGAGGCGGTAGACAGGAGGTACAAACCTGGCGCCAGAGACTTGGCTGACATGCTTGAACAAATGCGAGAACAAGCTGATTCTCCCAGGGATGCTCTACAGTGGGCTTACGATCATGTTTACGAGAATCACCTTAAAAATGACACAGACAATAGTGAGGATTCTTACAACAATAAAGTGTCAAGTATTGATGTTCTGATGGACATCGCAGATCAGTATTCAGACTTCAAAGAGTTTGTAGATATGTGCTTAAACAGAGCAAAAGGCAAATCACAGAATGTTGATCAAAAAGATTGCGTTCAGTTGATGACAATACATGCTGCAAAAGGCCTTGAGTTTAAAAATGTTTATCTTGTAGGATTAAACCAGGGATATTTACCGCATGCACTTTGTAGTTTAGAAGAAGAGCGTCGTATTTTTTATGTAGCGGTTACGAGAGCAGAGGAGTCTTTGATACTTGTAAGTCCAAATGGAATGGATTTCTACGGAAAGCTATTGAGCCCTTCATATTTTATTGGAGAAATTGCTGACCTCTACTTTTGAAAAACTACTTGACAGGCTGTAGATTTTGCGCTAGTATTTCTTTGGCAAAGGAGGAAACACATGCCAGAAACAAAGCGTATTCGAAAGCCTGTTGAGGATCGTCTTGCGATCAAGATTGCCAAGCGTGACGAGTTGGTCAGTAGGTTTGAGCGATTGAAGGCCAAGCTTGACAATGATATTCAGCGTCTTAATGATATCAAGAATGGCGTTGTAGCGCCACGCATGCGTAAGGAATATAGCGAAGATCAGATGAAGCAGATCGAAAGCTTCATGTCCCTGTCTGATGAAGAGCGCCAGAGCACGTTGCAGGAGCTTAAGGAAAAGGCCAGGATTATGCGGCTTGCGGAAAAGCTTCGCAAGGAGGATTCTGTTCGAAAGACTGAGATCTCAGAAGTCTCCTTTGAGGAGTCTGATGATGACGATGATGATCTTGAGGATGAAGAAGAAGATGAAGATGATGAGTAGTTTTTGATAATACCCGAGGCGGCTGAATTATCAGCCGCCTCTTTTTTGACTATACTTCTATGTGTCAGATAAAAGAAGCGACCTTGGTCACATCATGTCTTTGTGTGGCAGATATGACTTCGCTGAACCACCGGTAACCTTTCGTGTTACTCCTTTTTATTTTAAAGAAGAAGAGCTGCTTCCTGACGAGGTACATCTGTTTGAAAAAACAGTACTTGGCAGGTTTGTAGACGCTTACTCAGTGAAGCTTGGACAAAGGTGCAGAGTTCGCCCACAGATCAACCTTGCAAAACATTTGTTCGCTACTCTTACTATTGATGATTTCTCGGATAGCCTACAAGGAAGGTTTCATGTGTGGCTGGATTTCAAGCCTGACATGATCTATGAAAGTGCTTTGGAGTCTTTCTTAAAGTTTATAGACGATAATGTATCAAACTTGAGAATGTCTAGAACTGTAGACTACATGACAGACCTTGACCAGGCTATTCAGTATCATTGGTTTATCCATAACAGAACACCTTACGTTGCGATTCAGCCTAAAATTGAATCAGCCTACTTGCCCCCTTATCAGAAGCCAGAGTTTTTCAAGGTAGATAGCCTTCAGGGCTTTGAAAGAATGAGGCTACCGTTCTTTTTAAATATCGGTGATAGGACTTTTTGGTATGAAAATATCGACGATTTCTACAAGGGCGGTGGGTACGGCTTTCCAACCAGGTCTAGGTGGATGGAAGATGGTCCTGTTTTTGAGGCCTTCACACAGTCTGGCTGGGTTGAAGTGGAGCCATACGAAATTAATTTAGCGAAGTCTGGATGACAAAACTATAAGTGAATGTGAATCGGCGTCTGTAGCTCAGTAGGATAGAGCACCCGCCTTCTAAGCGGGTGGTCGCAGGTTCGAGCCCTGCCAGACGCGCTATAAAACTTATGCTTTTCTAACTGAATTGTTCAGAGGAAGATAGATTGTCAGATTTTATTGGGTATGCAAGAACAAACTTATTTGAAGTGAAAGATTTAGATAGCTTTTGGTCTGCTATCGACTCTGTTGGTTTACCTATAGCCCCACTTCAAGTTTCTGGTAATAAAACGGGTTTTATTTGGACTGGAACTGAACGTCCATTCTATGATAGTGATTTGAAGAAGCTATTGCCTCTATTGTCTGACCATCTACAGGAGCCATTATTTATTATTGTTGGCGGAGGCATCAAAGGTGATGTCCCTCTTTTAGAGTGCACTCTTGTTGACCCGTCAGGTAAGGTAAAGAGAAATACGCTATCAGATCTAACCAAAGGGCATAATCCAGATTTATCTGATGCTCCAGTTGTTTGGCGATGATTAGTTTATGCATTGTTATCTGACTAGTGGGCTGTCTATCAAGCAAATAGACAAGATTAGTTGGCTTTCCAGAAACTCAGACAAAGTTATTAATATACGAGTTTTAAAGTATATTGGTTCAAGTTCAGGAAAGCTTATGGCCATTATGAAAGATGGTTCTATTTTTCACGCACCATTTATCAGCCATAGATCGATGATTGCCTGGCTGTTTCATCCTCAGTTTGAGGGAATGCCTTTTGGTATCTTTGGTTATTTTGACGAAGACCCTTTTCAGGATTGGCATACTCTTCAGTTAAATGGAAATAACTGGATTGCTGCTGGTGGTCAGGACCACTGGAAGCTTCTTACTGAACTAATGGGAAAATGACCACTTGCATATTAGGCCACTCTATGCTAGTATGTCATGGAAAAGGAGGTTTTGCGTGCTAAAGAAGACAGCCTACGACCTTGCTGGAATTCACATTCGTCCAGCAATCACTTGCTTGAACACTGGCGAGACTTACCTGTGGCATCCAAATGCTGCACCTGGACTGGATGAACGACCCGGTTTCTGGAAAAGCCTGAGAAGGATGTTCTTCAGGTAACCTGTATTTACAAAGAGCCGCCTATGTATAGGCGGCTCTTTTCTTTTGACTCATCAGTCTACAACTATCTTGCGCCGAAATAAATTGAGTACGTTTTTTCTGAAATTCAGTTGACACTGACCAAAAAGAGTGATAGGATAACAGTACACTTTAGAAAAGGAGGGTGTATGATTTTTACTAAGGGTGATGTAGCAATCTTCTCTGCGGCGACAGTTCTTTTGGACGCGATGTGGGATTCAAACAATCCAGATGTAAAGGAAATTCGTGACGGAATTCTGAAGGGGGCAACTCGTTCAAATGTTCGAGAAGCTGTCCTGAAGATTTCCTTGACTCTGATGATGGATTTAGAAGATCCCGAGGAGGCAAGCAAGCCTCAGCCTGCTGCCAAGATTCTGAAGTCGGTCCAAGAGGACGGTGACGGAGTGCATATCGTGTTTTCAGAGGATTAGCCTTGACACGTCCCAGTCTTGCAGTTAACATGCTCGCCGGGGACGTGTCAGGAGGGGTCAGGGTCACGAGGCCAGCTTGGTTACGGTTCAGGTCAAGCGGGCTCTACCCAGGTCAGTGTTCCTGACCCCTCCTTCGGGCAGAAGTGTTGACGGGTATCCTTTACCGTCAACAGAACGCCAGCTAAGATAGCTGGCGGCGTCGAGGGTCTTTCACGTTAGGGTTTTACTCCTTTCCCCTATCGTGAAAGACCTTCCGTGTTTTTTACTCAGCATGCAATTGCCTTGCACAAATAATTTTCATAATATTTTTTACATTTTTAGCGAGTTTGTTCAAAACTCTACTATATTAAATTGTAGGAAGTAATCAATCCCCCGTAATATAGAAAGCTTCCTGCTTCATGCGGTCCACCCCATACTACCGGGGGTCCGCAAGAGACTGAACCAAGCGGTGCATCCCACTGGTCCCCGCAAAACAGACTCGTCAAGTCCCGCCTTGTCCAAGGGTTTCCTCCTTTCCCCCTTGTATGTCAAAGGCGGGACTTGATTTTATTTGGCTTTAATGCTTTTAAGTGTTGACAGTAAAGCAAAATTCTGCTACTGTATCTCTTGTGGGGCGACAGTCAATAGAGGACTGGCTAACCTCACGGAGACATTCCAAGTGGAGGGAATATGTCAGAAAAAGAGATGCAGGCTCTTGCAGAGCAAATTGTTTATTACCGCAAGCTGCGGAGTGAGATTGAAGAGCAGATTAGCCGTCGCTCTATTGAGTTGATGACCAAGCTCAAGGTAAACAAGCTGTTTGCCCCTCCTCCCAAGGGACAGAAGTCCCCGATCTACTTGACCCAGGATGCGACGACCAAGGTCCGCCTTATGGGGGCAAGTCAGGCTCGTCAGTGGCATTTGCCTAATGATCCACTTGTTCTCGATAGGGCACGTTCCATTTCGATTAACGGCATGACCCCTGAGGAGTTGATCGTTGATGCCACCAAGTTCTCCAACGACAAGATCAAGGAAGAACTTGAAAACGGCAGGCTTACCGAAGCACAGCTTAGGGCTTTGTATATGCTTCCCCCTGCCAAGGAATGGCGCGTGTCGGTTTCTGCTACTAATCTGGGAGGTATCTAAAGATGACTGTTAAGACTGGTAAGGCTGTATCGCTTCTCGATGAGATCGACAACGAAGTTGCTGAGATTGCGTCACTGAAGAATCTTCTGGCAGAACATGAAGAGACTGAAAAGGCCCTGAAGGAAAAGCTTATTGCCGAAATGCTCAAGGAGCGTAGGCACCATATTGAGTTTCCCAATGGCTTTCAAGCTAGGCTCTTTCAGGCTGAAGTTGGCGAAGCGTTCTTCAATCCTTCGTTTGTCATGAATCGACTGCCTGGGTTGATCCCTTTCAGTACCATTATCAACCTGGTTAACTTCTCTTCGACTACGGTTGATAGCCTTGTCAAGCGTGGAAAGATTAGCGAGGTTGATGCGACTAAGCTGTTTGTCGGCGGCTACTCTGTTCGGGATGAGCATATCAGGTTCTATTAGGCTGGATGATTAGTTATTGGGGGAATGAAATAATTCCCCCAATAATATTCACAAAAGCGTTGACAGGTATTAGCGGGTATGCTAGGATAAAGTTGTTGGCGGTCACACAAAGTTCTAACTTAAAAGGAGTTAGTTTTCCCATGAAAAAGCGTAGTTCTCGGGTGTGGAGGGAATTTGTTCTCTCTCAGGTCAGCGATGCTGTCGCTGTACATAACGGTGAACTGTTTCAGGTTGTTTCTGGTTGTCGTGTTCTTGGTGAGTCGGGTGGGGCGATGGGTGCCTGGAAGAAGGCGTTCCTGACGCTTGGCGGCGATGATTCGGTTACTCATAGCTTTAAGAGGGAGGAGCCAGTGACGATTGAGGTCACCACCGCTGATGCCCCTGTTGCCGCTACGGTTTCGGTCACGCCGACGACGGTTACGCTTGGCAAGGTGTCTGCCTCGTTTGTGCCGGAGACTGACCCTACCTTCTATCTTGAACCAAGGCTCAAGGGTTTGTTTGAGTTTATCCACACTTCTTCCCCTGCCCCGCAGAACGTCATGCTTGTCGGGCCTCACGGTTGCGGCAAGACGGAGACTGCTCTCCAGTATGCGGCTCGTACTGGCAAGCCGTTGCTGGTGATGGATTGCGCTCATACCCGTGAGGGCTATCTGTGGTGGGGGCGTATGCACGTCAACAACGGTACGACTTACTTCAAGCCTTCGGATTTCTTCAAGGCTGTTGAAGAGGGTAATCATGTCATCCTTCTGGATGAGTTGAACCGAGTTGATAGCTCCATTCTCTCACCGCTTATGCCACTTCTCGATGGTCGTCGCATGACGCATGTTCCTGATACGGATCACATTCTCAAGGTGGGGCCTGGTACGGTGTTCTTCGCCACGATGAATGAAGGCAGTCAATACACGGGCACTTCAGCCCTTGATGCTGCTATTCAGGATCGCTTCTCGTACCGTATTGAGGTCAGCTACCTTGAGAAGGCTCAGGAAGTCCAAGTCATTACGGCAAGGACGGGCCTTGACAAGACTAATGCAAGCAAGCTGGTTGAATTGGCTCAGACGGTTCGCAAGAAGGCTGTGGGTTATGGGGCCACCCTGTCCACCACCATCTCTACCCGTCAGCTTATTGCAACGGCGAACTTGTTCAAGGTGATGGGCGTGGAAGCTCTCGATTACTCGCTTGTCAGCCACTTCACCAACGACGGCGGGGCGGATTCCGAGAGGAGTCAGGTTCTTCAGATGATTCAAGGCAAGTTCGGGGGTAGTGCTTCGTAACAACCATGTTTGATAGGGGGCGGGGGTAGAAATACTTCCCGCCCCCTATTGACAGATAATAGGTTTACTGATAGCATAGTTGAAAAGGAGTATTCAACATGAGTTACGGGTTTCGCAAGGACGGCTCTTACGTCTCTCCCTCGTCTTGGTGGAGAGGCAAGCTTGGGCACTACAACGACGGATTTGAGAAAGTAAGCTCAAAGGCTTCTTTGGAAGTCCTGCAAAGTTTCAAGCTGCGAAAGGCCCTGCATAACCTGGCAAGGACCGTGAACCTTGTTGAGAATAGCCATGGCAACAAGGACAAGGCGCTGACTCTTGCTTGGGGAGACGGTAAGACCTTGAACCGTCCACACGGTAGGCAGGTCACGCTTGATGCAACCGACTTCTTGAATAACCCAAACGAGGCTCAGGGACTTGATGTTCTTACTGGTCAGGCTCTTACTTTGTCCAGTATGAAGAGGACGATGGACCTGTCATCTTTTACTTTCTATCAAATTGCAAAGAACTCAGGTGCTGGCGCTCCTATCGATACAAAGACGGCTCTTAACTTGTTTGAGGCTAATGAAGTCCGAAAGGCTCAAAAAGCCGTTACAGATAATTGGTCTGGCTTTTCTGATTATTTCAATATCTATCGAGAAGCCAATAATACCATGCATCACGATGATATTGCATCGCTTATTCCAGAGGCAAGCTTCACGCCGCAGGCATTTTCAACTATTGTTGGCTGGAATGTTATGAACCCCGATAATAGGGTTGTCTTTGGTATTGAGCATTTTGATAGTATTCTGCAAAAAGCAGAGGATATGACCATCGCTACTCCCGATGATCCAACTGAGCATGCCGCAGATTTCCTTCACCAGACTAAGGTCGCACAATATATCATCGATAATCTTGAAATCCAACCACCTGATCAGGATAATAATCAAGAAGGGCAAGACGATGAAAGTTGCGACAATGATAACGGTGATGAAGATAACTCTGGTCAGCAAAACGACGGGTCTGGTCCAGGCAATTCAAAGCGCGAACTAAACACGGACTGGAAAGGCACAAAGTCTCTTGCTGATAAAAATCTTTTCGGATCGGCGGCAAAGAAGCATGTTGGCTCAGATGGTGTGCTTAAACTTGACGATGAGACCCTTCGCGCTAATAATCCTTTGAATATCTTTGACTACTATCCAGATAAGGATACCCCGCTCAGTTCACTTGGGGTAGTCAGAGTCCATTCTACGAATTCTAGGACATATAAAGAAAATGCTGCTACCATGAAGAGTGCTATCAGTCATATCAAGAACTCCCTATCCTTCCGTTCCACTAAGATGAGCCGTTTTAGCCATGGAATGGAAGAAGGTGATCTTGATGAAGGATCGCTTCATAAGATTCCGCAAAACAACAACCGTGTATTCTCTCAAAGAACGCAAGTCAGCAAGCCTGATATTGCTATCACGTTGTTGATTGACCTCTCAGGTTCAATGAGCATTAAAGACAAGTACGCTGACGCTAGAAATGTAGCTATCGCCATGACTGAAGCACTTAAGGACTTGAAGGGTGTTCATCTCACCGTTCTTGGTCATACCGCTAACTTTGACGAACTTGACTACATTAACGAAACAAAAAATCATGGGTTGGGTTACAATTTCGATATCATCAAGAAAGGGTGTACTGTTTTGATCTCCGAACTTTACGGAAGGAATCATAAGAACCCTTATGCCTTGACTGCTATCAGGCCATGCTCAGATAACTTTGATGGTTATGCGGTTGAGTATGCAGCAAAGGTACAGCTTGCGGCATACCCCGAAGCCAAGCAAAAGCTCGTATTCGTCATCTCTGACGGTAATCCCTGCAACGGCCCAAAGCATATGCGTGAAAGCGTAGATAATGTCAGGAGAAGCCTTGGGACGCAAGTGTATGGGATTGGGGTCTCTAATGCCTACTCTGAGAAGGAAGGTACGGAACTTTACGGACCCGGCTACTCGGTTGTTCTTGATGATGTTCTCCAGACTATTCCAATGCTTACCAGGTTCCTGAAAACCAAAATGTCCAAGATGTAGTTTCCCTTGACAAAAATGAAAAACCTGCTATGATGATAAAAAAGGAGGCCAGCTTGAATCCGTCTAAACTCTTATTCACGATTAACGTATACGTTAACAGCCCAGACTTGAATGACTTGTTTCAAGATGCGGGCCTGGTTGCTTCTCACGAAAATCATTCACGCGCCAAGATTGAACTGACTTACCTGCTTCAACAGTTCATGCCACAGCTTCTCGAACAGGCAACCCACAACGTTAAAGAATGGAGTAAGGCTTGAACACTTATACGATTGACAAGAAGGTAGAACCCTTTAAGGGTACCGACGTTCCTATGCTTACTGTCGCTAATGCTGCGAATCAGACGGTATTTAAGATGCCTATTCGTTGGCAGCTTGTTTTTGCCATGACCTCTTTCGACAAGCTCTGGCTGCTTGAAGATACTCCTCATGGGATATTTTCTGTCGAGGCTAACCTTACTTCCGGTATGGCAAAGTCCTACCGAATGGAAGGAAAGGATATGGTCAAGGCACGAGAGTTCCAATACCATTCTTCGGGTGGCAAGGACCGCTGGGAAACTGTCGATTGAATATCTTTATTCTAAACGAAGATCCTGAGATCGCAGCAAGAGAACATTGCGATAAGCACGTCGTCAAGATGATCTTGGAGTCAGCACAACTTATGGCAGCAGCTTGCCTGCTGAACGGCGCTGAAAGCCCATACAAGCTGACTCACAAGAATCACCCATGTTCTATCTGGGCAAGGACTACTCGTGAAAACTACGAATGGCTATTGATTCATCATATCGCCATGCTTGATGAGTATGCTGAACGCTATGGAAAGATGCATAAGACAGCAGACTATTTGGATTTCTGGGAAAGAGGCGTAAAGTTCATCACTCCTGGGCAACTTACGCCATTCGCTCAGGCCATGCCGGAAGAGTTGAAGGTACCAGGCGATGCTGTCAAAGCGTATAGGGCTTTTTACAATCGAGATAAAGCACCATTCGCAACCTGGAAGCATGGTAATATACCAAATTGGTTTGACGGAGGTTTGCTGTGCGAGCAATCATGACGCTTGGAGTCGCAGGGTGCGGGAAAAGCACATTCGCTGAAAAGCTCAAGGATAGGTTTCTTGAGATTAACCTGGACGAGTGCCGTGAACTTGTTAACGGCAACGAATCTGATAACAGCAACCCTAAAGAAGTTGCGGATTACCGGGATCGTCTTATTGAGTTAGCTGCCATGCAAGGGACTGATATTATTCTCTCTGATACGAATATCAATCCTCATTTCAGAAATATGCTACTTAACAAACTTAAGAACCTTGGCTATCAAGTGACGCTTGTTCACCTGGACACTCCTGTTGAAAAGTGCTTGGAGTTTAATGAAAATCGAGATAGGCAGGTACCTGATGAAGCCATTATTGAGATGCAAGAAAAGATGCAAGAGCAAATAGAGAACAGCAAAATGAAGCATCCTGCGATCACTCGTTTTATTCGACACAACCCACTCAATGATGAAATGCCAAACTTGTAAATACTCCTATTGACAAATAGGTAAAACTCTGGTATGGTTTGAAGCATGGGCCGGTAACTCAGTTGGTTAGAGTATCAAACTTTTAATTTGAGAGTCGTGAGTTCGAGCCTCACCCGGCCCACTAAAGAGGGGTGGGAGTCTAAAAAACTCTCACCCAAAACTTTTTGAAAAGTGCTTGACAGGTACAAAAAAAGATGATAGGATAAGAGCATCAAAGAAAGGCGGTGGTGAATGAACGCAGTTGAGGCAGTCAAGAAGTGGGCCGAAACGCATTCTCTCGGACATTGGGTGAGCCCTGGTCAGATTCGGGAAATCATCGGCGGCACTGAAAACGCCGATCAATGGCAGACCGACGAAGATTTGACGATTCTTCGTGATGCCGTTGCTTCTGTTATTCGCATTTCCAAGGTCAAGCAGATCAAGGAGTCTATGGACGCCATGACTTCTTTGCTGAACCGTAGCGAAACGGACACGCTTATTGAAGGAATGATGGGCCAGCACCCTTACCTCCTCAACGACTTGATCTGGGCTTTGCTCAAGGCAACGAAGCAACAGTGTGGACGTAACCGAAACTGGGATGGGAGAATTTCTCCGGCACTTCGAAACTTTATCGACGAGTTCATCGTCTAGGTCTATTGACAAAGTAAGTAAAGTGTGCTAATATACAGTAAGATAAAGGAGGGGACATTAAATGGAAGAGACTCAGAAGTATCATCCAGCGGCTATTGCCGTAAAGGAAGTCTGTCAGAAGGTGTTCCGTAACCCTAACGCCAGTCCAGAAAAAGTGATGGGTCATGTAGTTCCTCTTACGGCAATCATGATGTTGTTCACGAACAGCCACCCATCAAGTTTCTTCTCGAAGGAGTTCTTGGCTATCTTGAGTACAGAGAGAGAAATCTTTCTAAATGAACACGAGTTCAGCGCATGCGACCTCGTAATGGCTCTTGAAGCAGAAGCAAAGAGGATCCTTGACATTGAATAAGTAACGTGTGGGGGTGTAAGGTTTTATCAACAAAGACAAAACTGGATAACCAACCAGTAGTCCTATAGCAAAGTACAGAAAACAATAGTACATAACGTTATCTGATACGCTTATCTTGATTGGCTCATATTTTCTGATTCTTTTTTAGGGCACAGAAACAAAGGAGGCGGCAGTTGAAGAGTAACCACGAGTATGTTATTGACTCTCTCATCAGCCATTACGTTGAAGGCACATTGAATCCTGCCGCCTCCCTGGACGCGATTAGAGTTGTGGTCTCACGGTGCCATGACTACTACAAATACCAAGACGACAATGAACTGTCTCTTCTTATTGAAACTGCCAAGCGTCAAGCTCAAGATATATTATTTAAAAAGGCCCATGAAGCTATTTCTCTTCTGAGCAACCCGATGACGATGACACAAGTAAGCCAGGCTGCTCAGCTTGTTCATCCTGTGATTATCTCTGATATTGTTATTAAGCTTCTTCGGGCACTGAAAGAACAAGAGAAAGGTTCTCAGACGCTTCAGCACACGGGCTACAACCAGATACCTGCAACGTTGCAGATTATTATGGAGCAATACGTTCTATAATAGCTAGCAAGATAAAGCAATACACATAAAGAATAATAACCATAAATTTGTTTCAGTTTTTCTGATCTACTTTGATTATATCACCTACCCCTGGCTAAAAGGGGTAGGTTTTTTAATGTGCAATTAACAAATCCCCTATAAATCAGGTTGCAATTATCTTCGACACTTTTTTCTTGAAAATTATCCGCAAGAAAATTGTAACCTGATAGTCTTACCATATGGTTGACAGGTAACCAAATAGCTGCTAGTATGTCAGTATGAGAATGCTATTCAGGAAGCCGACGCAACAGCAGATCAACGAACTGTTGGACCAGCACGAGAAGTTCCTGGCTGATGAGCCAGGAGGTATGGGCTTATCTCTGCTAGGCATCGATCTTAGTAACCTGGATTTCTCTGGTCGCAATCTCAGGTCGGTACACTTGTCAGGAAGTAATCTGTCTGGTGCGTTTTTTAGAAATGCAAATCTTCATCGGGCAAACCTATCTAGTTGCAAGTTGAATAACGCAGACTTTACTAATGCGGATATCAGTGAAGCATCTCTGGCCTTTACTGAATGTGAAGGTGCCTTGTTTGTAAATACAAATACCAACCAGGCTTTTCTCAGAGAGGCTTCGGGGTTCAGAGTGGTGTTTAAGGAAGTACAAGCAGTCAAGAAGTCGAGTTCTTTGAAGAAAAAGACCAAAAATAGACCTCAAACTCTATTGACAAGAATCATAAAAGCTGCTAAGATAAGCATGTAGGTTTTCAAAAGGAGGGCGTAATCGTGTCGAAGGTTTTCAACGTTAGCATCAAGATCAACGACGAGGTTGTGATCGAAAAGATCTTTGGTGCCGAAAACACCAAGGAAGAGATCATGGAGAAGATGTCTCGTTACATTCAAGAAGAGCAGCTGACCAAGCTTGGTCGGGTCGTCATGAGCATCGGTGTCCCAGTGGTCTCTAAGTGACAAGCATGAAGATTATTGTACGCAAGTCATCGGCGGACCAGCCTGAGTTGGTCAATGTCGCACAAGGTCAGATGTATGAAGCAATCCAGAATGGCCTGGACGATGGCTTCTTTCAGCACATCAACTTGAAGGTCGATGGTGTCTGGCTTGATATCTGGTTGGACGAGGAGGGGAAAAACAAGGAACTTCCTGTTAATCTCCAAGTACCTGGAGATTATCTTCATGGTCCTATCGTCTTTACTGGATCTGCTGATCGGAATGGTGAGACTCTTGGCCTTAGCGATGAACAATACGAAGCTTCCATGAAGCTTTTGGCGGGTAATGCCACGAGCATCGAATGGCCAAAGTTTGACACCAGCTTCTATGACTCGGTTATTATTGCGGAGTAGAAAAGTGAAAGTATACAAGTTCAACAAGGATGGTACGACAAGCTCTGAAGTGACAATAAACCCAATGAGTTGCAAGTTCTTTATTCTGTCTCCTTCTCATTTTAGAGAAAACGGAACTTGCATGTGTGACGATGCTGAACATCGTGAGTTGATGATCAAAGAATGGGGATACTCTGAAGAAGAATTCTTAGATATCCCACTAAAAACGTAAGCCATACTTTACTTTTGTGCTAGACCACCACCTAATAAGTGGTGGTCTTTTTACTGAGGCGGTGTAAAGTCATAAGTCTGGGGGGTGTAAGGTCTGTTTATCTGATGTATTTTCAAGCAAGACAAGATGACTACAGAAACTATGGCTACTCTCAATGATCAGATTGCAAGAAAACACCAGGCAAATATTATTCAGTTTATTTTCAGAAAACCGCTTGACGATTGTTTGAGACTTTGCTAGGATAAGAGTGTCGGTTCTGTTCTAAACCCAAAGAGGAGGTTTCGCACATGAGCGCAACGTATGTCCAGCCTACGCAGTCTGAGATGGACCAGGCACTTCAGGCGCCGAAGTATTTCAAGGCTGTCCCTAACCGTGTTTATGGCGGTGAGATTATTTACGAATGGGCAGTTCGAAAGGGGATTGTCATTCGTGTTTGTAGCAGCATTGTTCCTGGTTACGGTGGACGAGATGTAGGCAAGGACGCTATTCGAGTCTTGGTTGTACATGCAGCAGCAGACCATGTTTTTTGGCAGGCTACTCGTGTCCACCGCACTCAGAACTGGTCCAAGAACATGCTTGCTCGTGTGCATGACGCTTGGGAGTTTGCGAAAGCAATGCCCTCTTGTGAGTTGTGCGGAACCCCACTACACGCTGCTATTTCGAAGGCAGGAAACCACTACAAGAAGTGTGTTGACCTTAACTGTGTTTCCAAGACACCTAATCCATTTAGGAGGGGGGTATGAACCCTCCTCCTGGCTCTTAGCCAATTAACCATTTTGACCTCAGACCATTACCTTGATTTAACTTTTACCCCTTATAAATCAGGTTGCAAATTGACTGCATCGAATTTTCAGAATTATCTCCGTAAGAGAATTGCAACCTGATAGCTTAATCATCCCCACGTTCAATGCTATGCGTATCAGGCTGCACATGTCTTGCGCTAAATAAATTAGATTGAACAATTTCCAAAATTCACTTGACCCATGCCGTAGGTTCTGTTAGGATAAGAGTGTCGGGTTCAGCAAACGGAGGCTACAAACCGATGGTTAACGTGATTGAGGCGGGGCGGGAACAAATTGAGGAGCTTGCGGAGCAGTATGAGGCTCTCCGCAAGGAGCAGAAGGCCCTTGAAGAGCAGACAAAGGCTCTTGCCAAGGCGATGCTCAACATCGCCAAGGAGCAGGCCTTGTTTGAGATTGGCGACGACGGCAAGGCCCGTCTCCATACCAAGGTTGCCAGCTATACGCTTTCGCAGCGGGTCACGGAGACCTTCATCGATGCTTTCAAGGCCTACCGGGTCCTGAAGCTGATCAGCCTGAAGGTTCTGGCCTCCGTGATCACCTTCGACAAGGCCAAGATGGCCCTTGCCTTGCAGGAGGGACGCCTGACGGAGGAGCAGTACGCCCTCCTTCGGGATGACGTGAAGGTGTCGGAGTACCTGACTCCCGGCAGGCCTACAAAGAAGTAGGCCTGCCGACAAGAGGCCCAGATAGAGAAATCTACCTGGGCCTCTTCGTTTTTTCGCCACAAGGTTCTTGCAACCTGAGGGCTGTGGCATGGGTACCGAGGTAGTACCTTGCCTGGCTCACTACGTCATTACTCAGGATGCAACCTGCTTGCACCAGAAAAAAGAGAAATAAAATCAACATCAGGATACAATTTGCTTACAGCGGAAAAAAAGGAACATCTTTACGCATCAGGATGTATATTGCTTATGGAAGAAAAAAAAGACCAAATTGTTTCTGGAAATCTATTGACGTGGGCCTTCCTTTGATTTAGTATGAGAACAGGTGAGGGACACGCAAGCCCGCACCACGCACAAAAGGAGTGCATCATGGCTCACGGACTTATGAATTCCACCGACATGGTTTGGTCGGGTGCAACGCCTTGGCATGGCCTTGGTATCAAGCTCCCCGGCAACATCTCCATTGAAGAATTGGCCACTTACCCTCAGTTCTCTTGGGAAGCCGAAAAGGTCCAGCTCCAGCTGCCCGATGGTCGCCCCGTTGACACCTATGCGATGCTTCGTAGCGATACGAAGGACATTATCGGTAGGAGCGTGGGATTCAAGTATCACCCCCTCCAGTTTAAGGATGCTTTCGGGTTCTTCAACTCGTTTGTGTCCTCCAAGGAGGCGATCCTCCACACGGCTGGCCTGATCAACAACGGCTCTCGTGTGTGGCTCTTGGCACAGCTTCCCGGCGAAATTCGGGTTCACGGAGACGATGTGATCGGCAAGTACCTGCTGCTTTCGAACAGCCATGACGGCACCAGCCCGGTACAGATCACCTTCACGCCGATCCGTGTGGTTTGCCAGAACACGGAGCGGGCAGCATTGGCGGGTTCCAATAACATCCATTCGATCCGCCATACCAAGGGGATCGGGCAGGCGATCCAGGATGCCTCCAAGGCCATGGGCATCGCTAATGCCTACTACGCCGATTTGGAGCAGGCGTTCCAGTCCATCCAGCGCAAGGAACTGACCCATACGGAGTCCGTTGCTTTCATTAACACCGTGTTTGAGGCGGAATTCGAATCTTCGGAGAAGGGTTCCACTCGTGCCCGGAACATTCTGGAAGGAGTCTATGAACTCCTGATCACGGGACAGGGGGCCGATCTTCCGGGTGTCCGGGGCACGGCGTGGGGTGTCTACAACGCCGTCACGGAGTACGTTGACCACAAGAAGAACTATAGGAGCCATGACACGGCTCTTGAGAACATCGCTTTCGGGTCAAGTGGCGGCAACATCAAGCAGAAGGCGTTTGAATTGGCCTTGGCTCTTTAGCCAAGGTTAACCCAAGGGGGTCGGGAGAAATCCCGGCCCCCTAATCGCTTAATTTGCAATTTTATTGGCGCAAGCATATTGCAACCTGATTGCTGGTTCCCAAGAAAACCTTGAAAAAACTAGTTGACAGGTAATGCCATTTCAACTAGTATGTATTCAGTTGGCGCGAGGGGTGCCAAGAACCAAGGAGGATAGGACAGTGAGTTTCGAATTCGGTATCTGCGTTGAACCTGTCTACTACGTCGGTGAGACAAGGAATGGAAAGACTGATTTGGTGGGCGAGACGGCGTTTGTGATTGCTACTGGCCCCAATGGTGACCGCTACCATACGGGAATCACCCGTGAGCTTTCCGACTTCGATTACGACTTCGACGGCTATGCGACGCTGGAGCGTCGCCACGATGCCGACAGGAGGCTCATTGAGCTTGTTAGGATTCAAGAGGAGTTCAAGGCTGGAATCCGTCAGGTAGACCCAAAGGGCTGGATCGAACTTGACCCCCAGATGGGTTCCACCGCCTGGACTGAAGCGATGCTCGATCACGAGTTCCTGCCAGACACTTGGTAGAGACCCCGGCGAAGGCCCGTCACCTGAGGTGACGGGCCGTTTCACTTAGGTACTTGTCAGGATGCAAGTTTGTTGCATGGAAAATTATGATTTTCTATATACAGAACAATTGCAATCTGAACAAAACCCAATAAGGTCATCAAACTAGTCATGTTATCAAATAGCCTCGTACTCAGGCTACATAATCGTTGCATAGAAAAAAATAATAGCAATTTCTGCCAATATTGTATTGACTTTGCTCGTATGATATGGCATTATCAATATACGAAGCGCAGTTGCTTCGGCGGAGGGGCCGAGTGCCCAAAGGAGGCTAACATGGTCAAGGCTAGCCCTTATCAGGCGGCTATCATCACGCGAGTGCGTGACATGGCCCGTGGCGAAGCTAATCCCCGTCTTGTCGTTGAAGCTGTGGCAGGTTCCGGCAAGTCCACGACGCTTCGCCTGATCGCTTCCACGCTTCGCGATAGCGGCGTCTCTGACGATGATATTCTTTACCTGGCCTTCGGCAGCGCCATGGTCAAGGAAATTGGCCCCAAGTTGCTTGGCCTTGCAACGACTAGGACGATCCACAGCCATGGCTTCGGCGCTGTCCGCCGTGTTCTTGGCAACCGGATTGACGTGAAGGATCACCGGGTCAAGCTCAAGCCTGTGGTCGAGGAGATCATCAAGGCTGATCAAAGCCTGCCCCCTGAGTTGGACAAGGTTTCACTGGCCTACGAAGTCATCAACCTGACCAGCAAGGCCATGGTCAACCTCGTTGATTCGGCTAGCATCGAGGCTGTCGAGGACATTATCGAACACTACAATATTGACCTTGAAGGGCTTAACGCTGCGTGGGCTTCACAGGCTCTCCAGCAGGTCTTTAAGGCGACTCTTGAACTCGCCAAGGCTGGCAAGATCAGCTTCGATGAGCAGATCTGGCTCCCCACGTCGCAGGGCTGGCCTGTTCAGCGTTTCCGGTATGTGCTTGTCGATGAGGCTCAGGACCTCTCCGCAGCGCAGCTTGCTATCGCCATGGCTTCGGTGGCTCCCGGTGGCCAGATGATCTTCGTTGGCGACTCTCGTCAGGCTATCTTTGGCTTCGCTGGTGCCCAGTGCGACTCCATGGAGAGGATCATCGCTGCCACGGGTGCCGATACGCTGCCTCTGTCGATGACCTACCGCTGCCCCAGCAGCCACGTCGCCTTGGCTCAGGCTATCGTTCCTGGGATTGAAGCCTCGCCTACTGCCCCTGAGGGCGTCGTGGCTCATATTGAAGCCGCCAAGCTGTCCGATGAAGTCAAGCAGGGTGACCTCATCCTGTGCCGCACAACGGCCCCTATCGTGGCTCTGGCCTTCAACCTGATCTCTCAGGGTGTCGCTGCCAAGGTCAAGGGACGTGATATTGGCAAGGGCTTGGTCGCCTTGGCTAAGCGTGTCGCAAGCCAGCCCGGTTTCCGGTTCGATAGCTTCGTTGGTCATCTTGTTGACTACACGGAGCAGCAGGTTAACGTGCTTCAGGTGAAGCCAGGAAACGAGGGGAAGGTCCAGCGCCTTGAGGATCAGTCGGATTGCCTTCAGGCTATCTTTGCGGCCCGTCGTCCCCGTAGCATGGATGAGCTGGTCAAGGGTGTAAACTCCATCTTCTCTGAGGATACCCCCGGCGTGACGCTCTCCACGGTGCATCGTGCAAAGGGACTTGAGGCGGATCGAGTGTTCATCATGCGCCCTGAACTCCTGCCTCTCAAGACGAAGAGTGCATGGCAGGCCAAGCAGGAACTCAACCTCAAGTATGTCGCCCTGACCCGCAGCAGGCACTTCCTCGGTTTCGTCTCCTGAGGGCTTTGGGAAACCGGGATGGGTCAGGAGAAATCCTGGCCCCTTTTATGGTTTACTCTACGAAAGAAAATTGTAACCTGAGGAAAAAATTGATGCTTGACAGCTTGGCAAAAGTTAGCTAAGATAAACGCAACAAGAGGAGGAACAAGTGATGCGTAACACGGTAACGGCGAAGCTCGGAACGATGCGTAAGGATCAGGAGTTTCTGGTGATGCCATTCATCAGGAAGGATGGTACGGCCCTTCTGATGATTCAGAGCGGCAAGTCGGTTGGTCTCATCGACTACAAGACGGGTCGTGGAAAGCTCTACACGAGGGGTAGCCTGGGCGTTCACCTGGCCTTAGCCCAGCCCTTCGATTACCCGCCTGAGTTCGTTGCAGAGTGCCTGAAGGCTTGCCCGAGCCTTGGCGGTCAGACAGACATGGGAGGCGTCGTAACCCAGCACAACGTGTTGGAAATCTAATACATCACCCTTGGGATATGGGAGGGGGCTTCCCCTTACGTTATCACTATCAGGTTGCAACAGACTAATACAGATATATCTAAAGAATTCTACCTAATACAATTGCAGCCTGTCGTATAGGAGCGGGAGACGCGAGCCTAGCCGGGGTGACCCCCTCAAACTCCCTCAGGTCACATATTGCTTAGAGCAAATAAAATAGTAGTTGACGGTAGATACCATTCCTGCTAGGATAAGAGTATCAAAGGAGGGCGCAAGACTATGGGCTATAAAAGTCAAGTGGCGTTTGCGGTCACGAAGGACCGTAATGAGGAGTTCCTGGCCCGTCTTTCCGAAAAGGCTAGGGGCCTTATCTCGCAGGCAGACACCTACGAGAACGGTCAGGGAGTCCTGTACCACTTCGAGTGGGTGAAGTGGTATGACGGTGAAGAAATTGAAGAGCTTATCGAGAATGAATTTTCCCAGGATGCTTTCTTCTTACGCCTTGGTGAGGAGGACGGTGACCTGCAGGAGCAGGGAGAATGGTACCGTGGTGGAGAGTTTGATTTAAGCTTCACTCGTCACATAATCTTTAGTGGTGCCCCTACCCCCTGAAGATTAATAAAGGCCCGCTGAAATAAAATCAGTGGGCCTTTTACTTTTATTCGGTGCAAGAGAATTGCAGTCTGATGCAAAAATTACTATCTACGGTAAATACTATCAGGTCACAAGTACCTTATACCGAATAAAATAGTGGATGCAATTATCTTGCGCCTATAAAATTAGGTATTGACAGCTATTGTTATTTATACTATGATAGCAGTATCAAAGGAGGGCGACAAAATGGCACGCAACCGAAACAAGGCTGAGTGGGCGATTGAGATGACCCGCGCACTCAAGGAGGCAGCATCTTCCTATGAGCCGTCACGCAAGATGGCTCCTGGTGAGCTACAGGGCTATCTGGCCAACATGCGGCGCAACACGTCGCATGACACTCGCCATAAGCCTCGTGAAAAGTCCCCCCGTGATTGGGGGGACTAGTTTTTTATTCGCCACAAGAGAGTTGCAACCTGAAGCTTGATAGGGAGCTGTGGCAACAACTAAACTTTGTTAGAAATAACAGTTGACAAGTGCCAACATTCCTGTTATATTAGTCTTAGAAAGAGGGAGGGAGCAAGCTTTGTATAAGTTCTACGTCGAGTACCTTGAGTTTGAGTACGGCTATAACCAAGATCCTCAGATCTCTCTTCCTCAAGGGCAAATGGCTTTCATCGTGGCTGAGACGCCGGATGGTAAGCGTTTGCGTAGTGACGGCCCTAATGTCTGCTATGACCTCACAACAAACGATGCCCCTACCATTGTGGCACGTCTTGAGCAAATAGCTCAAGAGATGAATGATGATCCCGACGAACAGATTCTTGATCTTTGGTATGAATTTTAAAAGAGATGAGGTGGGGTTAAAATCCCACCTCTCTTTGTAGTAATTTTTACTCAGGTTACAAGATTCTTATAAAGATATATCCAAATAACTAAGTGCAAGAAAGTTGCAACCTGATACATTAGAGGATGATATCTATTATGGTGTAAGGTGCAGCATCAGGACACAACAGTCTTCTACCAAATAAAATTGTTGTTGACAACTAATAACATTCCTGCTAATATAATGGAACAAGGAGGGCGAACCGGTGGACAAGTTCCAAGTCAAGATGGTCGTTATGGCGAACGTCGAGGTCGTCATGGAGGTTGAGGCTGAGGACCTGGCAGCAGCCAGGAACCTGGCCCTGGACGGTGGAGGCAAGGCGATCTCCCAGGAGATCGATTGGGAGTCCGTCAACGTTGATCTGGTGGACGTTGACGGGGAGTGGGTTGACCCCGACGATATGGAATAAATCCTTAACAAAGGCCCTCCCCTGGAGTAATCCACGGGAGGGCCTAATCGTTAGCAGCTAAAGACATCAGGCCACAATAACCTTGGGTAGATAAACCTAAATAAATAAGTGCAAGCAAGTTGCAACCTGATAACTTACCTACCAAGTCAGGTAAATATCCCTATCAGGCCACGAGAACCTTACGACGAATAAATTAACCGTTGACAGGTGATACCATTCCTGTTAACTTATAAATACAAGGAGGGTGTAAGGCCTATGGCAACCGTAAAGAATGCTTTCGGGATTGAGCGTAACGACTATCGGGTTCTGAATAAGGACATGAAGAAGTCTCTCCAGAAAATTTATGGTGGAGACCTGCCTAGGTTCACGTCCCTTGGCGGTTATTCCCTGGTTTACTACAACAACCAGCACGAGGTGTTCTGCGGCCATTGTGCTGCTACCCCGTCAAATGCGGTGAGCGTCTGGGAGGTCTTTGACGAAGGACCAGCCAAATCCTGCGATGACTGTGGCGATGCTATTGAAAGCAGTTACGGAGATTCGGATGAAGATAATGCTTGACAAGTATTATCAGTGTTGGTAAGATATAAGAGTAAAGGTTGTTGAGACGACAAGGAGGGCGCAACGTTGATCAAGTTCGAAGTTAAGGTGGAATTCTCCACGTTTTACACCCCGATTGACTACTACGACGATCCTTTCGTCGAGGTAGCCGAGGGGTACATCCTCGCGGAAGGACCTAAGGGCCACCGCTGGATTGTGTGCCGGGATTACCTGGACGAAGCCACGGGCACCGCCACAATGGACGCCAAGGCCAGTGAACTCAACGAGATTGGGTTCATCGAGCCAAATGGCGAATGGGCTGAAATAGAGCCAGCTTACGGGACCGAGGCTTGGGATGCGTTTGATCGGAATCACGCCATTCCATTCCCGGAGCCCGAAGCAGACAATTACCCGTTCTGAAACAAGGCCAAAGGCCCTCCCCTGGAGTAATCCACGGGAGGGCCTAATCTTTAGCAGCTAAATACATCAGGTCACAAGATTCTTATAAAGATATATCCAAATAACTAAGTGCAAGAAAGTTGCAACCTGATACATTAGAGGATGATATCTATTATTGAATAAAATAGTTGTTGACAGATAAGTATGATCCTGTTATTCTAAAAGAGTAAGGGCTGGATTCAATCAAAAGGAGATTGAAGTCATGGACAAGCTGCGTCTGGCGATGAGCATCCAAAGTGCGTGCAATCCGAGGGCGGTGGCAAATACAAATACCCTCACGACCTGGCTGGTCGAAGAGGGCATCACGTCGGGTCAGGAGCCGCCCTTGCATATTAGGCTGGTTCTGGGCCAGCTGAACTACCTTCTGGGGCAGGGCCTCGGACCCTCGTGGGAGGATCTGAACCAAGCGGCACAGCTGGAGCCAGACGTCTTTTAGGCGACCACCCAAGGCCCCTGCCCCCGTAGCGACGACGGAGGCAGGGGTTATCTATTTGGGTATTACTATCAGGTTGCAATTCCATTGATGCCTAATTTTAGAATAATCTATACAAACGAATTGCACTCTGATAGGCCACAACGGCTCAATATTTGGGTCGATAGAAATTTCTGAATTTGGTGAAGTTTGCCCTTGAATATGACCCTTGACTGCACCATATAACTATTAGGGGCGGGCAAGGTGCCAGCCCCACACAGGAGGGGACAATGGACTGGGACACAGCATGGCGCTTGGCACGGCACCCTTACATCGAAACGTTCAAGTTCCTTGAAGAGGGTGTCTTTCGGTTCAGGCTCAAGGACGGTTTCTACATCTACGATCAAGCCGTTAACGCCGAGGACAACCTGGGTGACGTTTGCTTCATCACGCTTGCCACAGATTGTGAGGAAGAGTTCCACAAGTATATGGATACTCTCGTCATCACCGAGGGGCAGCGTTTCGATCTTGGCATCGAGAACAATGACGCTGACATAGACGCAAGAGAGGCGTGGTGGGATGACCTTATGAAGCGCTACAGCGCAACTAGTGATTGGTACCGGAAGAACGGTGAGGAACGGTAGCCTAATACACCAAGCCAGACAGGGGTATATGCCCCTGTCTGGCCATTAAATAGTGTTTGACAGGTACCCACAATCATGCTATTGTATAGATACAAGGAGGGTTTGAGATGAAGTTCCTACTGGCTAACGGGGCGCCTGCATGCTTCGCCGTTGATCGTGAAGAGGCAGAGTATATCCTTAGGACTGCTGAAGTCCAGGAGATCCCGTTCAAAGATCTCAGTCAGAAGGATCTGGCAAACATTCCCAACGAGGACTTGCCAGACTATGAAGCTGGATTCGTCTGCTTTGCGGTAGCCTGCTAAAGGCCCGCAAGGGCATAAGTATCAGACCACAAGAAGCTAGTAACTAAATACCTGAATAATTCGCCACAAGGCAATTGCAACCTGATTAAGAAAGCCTACTTGCAAAGTTCAGAATGCAATAACCTTGCGCCAAATAAATTAGTAGTTGACGGTTGATACCATTCCTGCTAGGATAAGAGTATCAAAGGAGGGCGTAAGATATGAATATGAATCTGGATCTTGCCATTTCGATGGCCACCGGGGCGCTCATGCCCCACTTCGACCAGTCCCCATGTGGGAGCGGGTGCTGCATGGACACTTGGGTGTCCATGCAGCCTGTAAGCATCGCCGACGCCGCAACGGCGTCGGCGGCGGCCCTGGCGCAGGGCGCTAGGATCCGGGTCCGAAAGGACCGGGTAACCGTTACGTCCCCGTCACGGCGTGGGTGGGGGGGCTTCATCGCCCAAGCCCCTACAGCGGTGTTTCTCCTCCCCCGCTAACGGGGAGGGGGAGGCCCTAGGGGTCTCAGGGGGAGCGCAACCCTCCTGAGGCCCCTTACGCTATCACTATCAGGTTGCAACAGACTAATACAGATATATCTAAAGAATTCTACCTAATACAATTGCAGCCTGATCGTATAGGAGCCAGAGTCTCGCGCACATAGGAGGGTATAGGGTTTGCCACTCAGGTCACATATTGCTTAGAGCAAATAAAATAGTAGTTGACAGTAGATACCATTCCTGTTATCTTAGAAATACAAGGAGGGCGTAAGAGATGAGTGGATACCAAGGTTGGAAGAACTATGAGACCTGGAACGTCGTCCTATGGTTGGCTAACGACGAGGTACTCTACCACGCCGCAAAGCGGGCATGGGTCCTTAGGGCAAGACATGGCTCTCCATACAAGGCCCTGCTCGCCTTGCTCAAGAGCAATTTTGTGACGGGAGATGGAGTCTCCCTGCGTAACCGAAAGGTGTCGCGTAGAGAGGTAAATGAGGCGATCCGGGACTTGGCCTTAGATTAAGCTGACTCTAGTCGGGCCGAGGGGAATGACAACCCTTCGGCCCTTTTTTACTTTTATTCGCCACAAAGCAATTGCAACCTGAGGACGGGGCAAACCTGTCTTGAGATTACCTCAGGTTGCATGATTCTTGTAGCGGGTAAATTAACTGTTGACAGGTGATGCCATTCCTGGTATCTTAAAGATACAAGGAGGGCGCAATAATGATGACGCTGGCAAGGACCTACTTGTGGGGTTCGGTGATCGAGGGGACACCCGAGTACGGCGATGGTGGATTAGATTTCAAGCCCCGCCACGCTACGGTGCGGGAGGTGGTGGAGGCTCTGAGGGAGTGCATTGAGGTGTCATGCGTCCCGCTCTGCAAGACTGGACACAATTGCTGGGCCACCACTGAGACTGATTATGATGTATTCGAGGCGGATGGGGAATGGATATCCTATTCCTATCACATCGGGGGCATCACGCCCCACCAGCGGAGGAGGTTGTTCAAGCTGGCGGGCCTGGTGACGTAATCTGTTCTCAAGCTCCTCCTTATTCCCGAGGGATTTAAGGAGGAGTTTTTTTGTTTTACTCCCCACAAGACAATTGCAACCTGAAAGCAAGAACACCTCAATATTAAACTTCCTGATATAAACCCTCAGGTCACAAAAACCTTATGCCGAATAAATTAACTGTTGACATATAATACCATTGTTGCTAATATAAAGATACAAGGAGGGCGCAAGAATATGGGCTGGCTTTATCAGGCGGTAGGTACTAAGACTCCCCTTCAAGTCCTTAAGGAGGACTATCCATCCTTTGACTTCGTGGCGACGAACCGCAAGGGCAACGTGATCTACGCTGCCATGCGCAAAAAGGACAAGCCGGAGATTGTCTTTGCAGGTATCTTCCTACTCCGGACCAGCAACGGCATGCTGGGCATCAAGGATATGGACGAGGATTGCGGTCCTTTCTACTACGGGGCATCCAAGCGGGTCCTGGACGCCCTTACGGAAACAGCGACTACCACCGCGAGGGAGTGGAGGGACCGTTGCCGCAAGGAATTGGATAAGCCTAAGATCAAGCTGGAGGCGGGTATGGCGGTCAAGTTTGACCCACCTCTGGAATTCTTGGACGGTTCCAAGCACGATCTTATGCGGGTTGAGGACCCCAAGCGTAGGACGTTCAGGGCAGGATGGGGACTTTACCGAATCGACGCGACGACCCTTCGGAAATCAATTTCCGAAGGCAGGTTGACGCTGGCTTAACGTGGCGCTGTTCGAGGCGAGGAGCTTAAAGTTCCTCGCCTCTTTTTTACTTTATTCGCTACAAGAGAGTTGCAATCTGAGAATAAGCATAACCAGGACCAGAAACGCAATCAGGCCACAAGAACCTTATGACGAATAAAATAACGTTTGACAGTTATGGTCTTTCCTGTTATATTATAAATACAAGGGGGGCGAAACGATGCCGATAATCCAGCAGGACTTTTGGGTGGACGAGCCGGGAGAGGAGCGGTATATCGCCCTAGAGGAGGGCGAAGAGGTAGAAGTGGTTGGACACCGTTGGGGCCAGCTCCTCGTCAAGGGGGAATCTGGCATTACCTACTCCGTTCCCACATCCTACTTTTAGTAGGATAAGGACAATAGGTCCCTTCAGACAACCTGAAGGGACCTATAAGTTTAGTGCGGGGATCAGGTCACATCTATCTTGTACCAAATAAAATAGTTGTTGACACAGAATACCATTCCTGTTATCTTATAAATACAAGGAGGGCGCAAGATGAAGGAAATCGAAAAGCAGGTCATCTTCACGCTGGTGAATGAGTGCATGAACCGAGGCTACCGTGTCTCAATCTGGGACGGTGGGGAGTGGGTCCTAGAGTCCTCGGCGTCCAAGACGAGGATCATGCAGAACCTCGGCCATTCCGAAGAGGAGGTCCTCAGGATCACTGAGGACGGGAAATTGGTCGGCAAGGTCCTGCTCGTGTACGGCAACGAGCCGTACTACGTCATCTCTGACCACACCAGCAACCCTGCTATGGATGAGCTACTGGCCCCGGTGGAAGCCCTCATAGAGCAGCTGGAGGTGGCCCACGGCTAGGGCCGAAGCCAGAGGACCCTCCCCAATAAAATGGGGAGGGTTTTCCTTTTTTTCGCTACAAGGAAGTTGCAGCCTGAGATAACATGTACACACCAAAAATGGGGTGTAAGGTAGGACATAACCTGCGTCAAATAAAATAACTGATGAACAAGTTCTTCAAGTGCCGCTTTGGTGGCTGGGAGATGTTTAACGTGCTGGCGAAGTCGCCAGCAGAGGCGGCATTGTACGCCGCCGACAAGTGGAACATCCCATTCGAGGATGCCCGCTTCATAGAGGTTACCGAGTGTTAGACTCGGTAACCTGGGTACCAGCCTCTATATTGTTCTCAGGTCACAATAACCTTGTACCGAATAAAATAATGTTTGACATCAGATACCAGTCCTGATAGTATAAGAGGGTAGAGGACAGACAGAGGAGAGACGACATGGTGAAGGCTCACTTCATGGCGGTGGCAATCGACGAGACCTCTTACTTCAACATTGGAGAGGATGAGGCGCCCTATATCGACAAGATTTTCGCCGTCTATGCTTATGATAAGAATGAGGTCACTCGCCTCTGCGAGTTGGATACCTCTTATTATCTCCATGGGGTTCACCATGTCGTGGCCCTTAAGGACGGTACCCCAGAGCATATGGTGGAGATCATCCATGATAAGTATGAGAGCGAGTACCCTGATAACATCTACCGTGGATCATGGAGGGTAGATGACATGGCAAGCCAGGTAGACCTCTCTAAGAGGTTTGCCGACGAGGATGATAATATCGAGGACGTGGTAGAGTACCTTCAGGGTAATCACCTCTGGTAAGGGTCTAGTAAGGGAGGGTCAGGATAATTCCTGGCCCTCTTTTTACTTTATTCGCCGTAATACAATTGCAACCTGAGGTACTAACTAGGTAACTTGTATTAGATATACATCAGGCTACAATTCTCTTGTATCAAATAAAATAACTGTTGACGGTTGATACCATTCCTGATAGTATAAGAGTAATAAGGGGGGATTGAGATGACGAAGTTGAACATTCACGAGGTCTTCGAGATGCTGCCCACTGAGCGCAGCATCAAGATCCGCCAGGGGGGCAAGCACCACCCTGCCTCTTGGGAGGTGGCGATGGAGGTACTCCCCGCATGGGGACGGTACTTTACCCTCCGTCAGGATGGGGAGGTCTTCTCCCTGTTCGATCATCGGGGGGAGTCCGATCTCCCCCTCATGATCTGGTAGGGGTCTTCAATTCCCCCTCCTCCCTAACCAACCGGGAGGAGGGGGAATTGCTGTTACATACACAATTCTATTACGACTCAGGCTGCACCAACCTAATACCGATATATCTAAAGAATTCTCTATAAGACAATTGCAACCTGATCGTATAGGAGCCAGAGTCTCGCGCACATAGGAGGGTATAGGGTTTACCTCTCAGGTCACATATTGCTTGTATCAAATAAAATAACCGTTGACAGGTGATGCCATTCCTGTTACCTTATAAATACAAGGAGGGCGTAAGAGATGAACAAGCTTCAAATTCTTGAGACGGTGGTGGCCGAGGCCACTACGGCTGGCATCGTGCCCGCAGGGTGGGAGCTTTGGGAGGTCGTTGACCTCCCTTCCCCGAGCCTGAGCGAGGCCACGAGCCTCGCTAGGTTCCTCCTCCTGGAGGCTGGTGGCGAGATCGTCCCCAACGAACTGGGGGCCGTCGTGTGGTCACCCTTGGGGACCATAGTGACGTTTAACCTCCCCTAACGGGGAGGTTGGTCTTATGGGCTCAGGAGCGCAACCCTCCTGAGCCCCTAATGCTTTATAACAATTCTATTCAGGCCACAACAACCTAATACAGATATTCTGAATAAATCTACATAAGACAATTGCAACCTGATCGTATAGGTGCCAGAGTCTCGCGCCCATAGGAGGGTATAGGGTTTGCCCCTCAGGTCACATATTGCTTAGAGCAAATAAAATAGTAGTTGACGGTTGATACCATTCCTGATAGTATAAGAGGGTAGGGAACAGACAGAGGAGAGGCGCACATGGCAAAGCTGATCAACCTGACTCCACACACGATCAACGTCGCCGTCCTGGACGGCGACGGGGCGATGATGTCGATCCCCCCTAGCGGTGACGTGGCACGGGTCGCCGCTAGCGCCGACGACGCTGGCCACGTTAAGGTGGACGGGGAGGCGATCAGTCTCTCCAGAGTCGCCTTCGGGGCCGTCCAGAACCTCCCCGCCCCTGAAGCTGGCACGATCTTCATCGTGTCCGCCCTTGTCCGGGGGGCGGTCCCGCAGCGGCGTGACGTGGCCAGCCCCGGCGACCTGATCCGGGGAGCAGATGGACAGCCCATCGGCTGTCAGGGGTTGATCGTCAATTGACGGTCAACCCACGGCCCCCCTCCCAAATCCAAGGCCCGGATATGGGAGGGGGCTTCCCCTTACGCTATCTGCATCAGGTTGCAACAGACTAATACAGATATATCTAAAGACTTCTCCATAATCTAATTGCAACCTGAGTCCAAGGCCCACCAGGCACTCGATCCCAGGAGCGCATTGCCTCCCATACACGCATCAGGTCACATATTGCTTAGAGCAAATAAAATAGTAGTTGACGGTTGATACCATTCCTGATAGTATAAGAGGGTAGGGGACAGACAGAGGAGAGGCGCACATGGCAAAGGGCTTGTGGGCGGGGTCGCACTGGCTGGCAGTGGCAATCGACGCAACGGATCATTTCGTCGTGGCGGAGCGCGAGACGCCTTTCATCGAAAGGATTCTCGCGGTGTATATCTTCGATCAGAATGAGGTGGCCCATCTCTGCGAGGCAGAGGCAAGCCACTACCTCCATGGAGTACACTACAGTGTCATCCTTAAGGAGGACACTCCCGATGACATCGCCGAGTACATAGATGAAATCTATGGGGTCGGCGGGCCGGATGACACCTACATGCATGCATGGCGGCTTCAGGACCCCGAGAACGTCCTCGACGTGTCGGATCGGTTCGCCGACGACGACTACGGCGCTCTGGATGACACGGTGGAATTTCTGAGGTGCAACCGAGTCTGGTAGGGGGGCCTGGAGGGAAGGGGGAGGTCGGGGTAGCGCCTGGCCTCCCCCTCCTTTTATTCGATACAATACAGTTGCAACCTGAGACCAAGGCCCACCAGGCACTCGCTTCCAGGAGACCATGTCGTACATACACGTATCAGTAAGCAATTCTCTTGTATCAAATAAAATAATGTTTGACAGCAGATACCATTCCTGATAGTATAAGAACATAAAGGAGGGTTTGAGATGAACAAGCTTCAAGAGGTGGTGGCCCAGGCTGTGCGAGCCTCCACGAGGCTCGCTGATGGGAGGTGGGGTGAAGTCCCCATGTCACAAGCCATCGCCAAGGCCGAGGCCACCATGGCCTCAGGTGGCCACGTTGAGCCGTCTTTGTACGGCTTAATGGGGGTGGTCACCGTCAACGGTGGAACCCCTGTTGTGGTCTTCCACTTCTTCCCCCGCTAACGGGGGAAGAAGTGGCCCTAGGGGTCTCACGAGGAACACAATCCTCGTGAGACCCCTAGGGATTTATAGCGATTAAAATCAGGTCACAACAACTCAATACAGATATATCTAAATAATTCTACCTAAGACAATTGCAACCTGATCGGATAGGAGCCAGAAACGCGAACCTACGGAGCGTTGACCCAATAAACCATATCAGTACGCAACTCTCTTGGAACAAATAAAATAACTGTTGACGTATAAGACTGGGCTTGATAAGATAAGAGAGTAAGGAATGAGACACGAGGCCCTTATGGGCTAAAGGAGTTTCCCATGAAGATTGCTACCCATAACGGCCCGTTCCACTGCGACGATGTTGTCGCAGTGGCGGTCCTCCTCCACATCCATCCGGGTGCGGAGATCATCCGGACCCGTAACCCGGAGCTGCTGGCGACGGCAGACATCCGAGTTGATGTTGGCGGG
>Ga0194129_10001808_pt1 | contig 33713 bp, 25 predicted proteins | sample TA2KigCa35mmetaG_FD_150862 | JGI IMG/M metagenome (GOLD analysis project Ga0194129, IMG submission 150862) | Freshwater microbial communities from Lake Tanganyika, Tanzania - TA2015038 Kigoma Deep Cast 35m | ecosystem: Environmental > Aquatic > Freshwater > Lake | place: Tanzania: Lake...
AACCTCAAGAGCGTGCGGGCTCACCTGCTGCGGGAGTTGTTTCAGCAGTTCTGGGACTACGTGAGGCCGGCGTGGGCCGGAAAGTTCCTCGATGCCTGGTGCACCAAGGCCATGCGGAGCAAGCTCAGGCCGATGAAGAAGGTCGCCAAGAGCCTGCGGCGTCATCGGCACCTGATCCTCAACTGGTTCCGGGCCAAAGGCACCATTTCGGCGGGAGTTGTCGAGGGTTTGAACGGCGTCGTAAAACTGACCACCAGAAAAGCGTTCGGCTTTCGGACCGCGAAAGGCATTGAAATCGCGTTGTTTCATGTCCTTGGCAAACTACCGGAGCCAGAATCAACCCACAGATTCTGCTGAGGAGGCCGAAAAATGGGCCGATCGGAGGTGATCGCGACGGCCGCATGCCCCAACGGCATCGCCATCGACGTCGCAGTGAAGGCTCCGCGTGTGAGCGTTTCGTGACGACACGATGAGAAACTGGTGAATGGGACGAATCGGGCGCCAGCTGGGACGAATCGGGCGCGCTGGCACCCAGGCCCCTCCCACCCACGGCGCCTCGATAGGATGAAGGCAGTCATGCCCGCCAGCATCCACACCGCCGTTCTGCCCGCCGAGGTGCTCGCGCTGCTTGCCGTCGAGCCGGGCATGACGGTCGTCGACGGCACACTCGGCGGCGGTGGCCACACGCGGTTGCTCCTCGATGCCGTGGGGCCTGGGGGACGGGTGATCGCCCTCGACCGCGACCCGGCTGCGATCGAACGCGGGGCGCGCGAGTTGGCCGGACGGCCCATCCGCTTCGCCCAGGCCAACTTCTGCGACCTGCCCGAAGCCCTCGATGCCCTGGGGATCGACCGCGTCGACCGCGTGCTGCTCGACGTCGGCCTGTCGAGCGACCAGCTCGCTGACGACACCCGCGGGTTCTCGTTCGACTCCGACGGCCCGCTCGACCTGCGCTTCGACCCCACCGAGGGCGAGCCCGCCTGGCGGATGGTGAATCGGCTCCGGCCCGAGACGCTCGCCGACATCATCTACGAGTTCGGCGAGGAGCGGTTCAGCCGACGGATCGCCCGGCGGATCGCCGACGTGCGCGAGCGGGAGCCGATCCGCACCTCACGCGACCTGGCCCGCGTGGTCGCGGCCGCGGTGCCCCGGCAGAAGCCGCCGCCGCGGATCCACCCCGCCACCCGGACGTTCCAGGCCCTGCGGATCGCCGTCAACCAGGAACTCAAGAGCCTGCGGATCGCCCTCGAGCGGATCCCCACGCGACTCGCCCCGGGCGGCCGGCTGGCGGTGATCTCGTTTCACTCGCTCGAAGACCGGCTCGTGAAGGAGGCCTTTCGCAACCGCCAGGTCTGGGAGAGCCTGACGCGATCCCCGCTCGAAGCCACGCCGGAGGAGGTCGCGCGAAATCCCCGCAGCCGCTCGGCAAAACTCCGCGGCGCACGGCTCGCGGCCCCCACCGTGGCGGCAGACTAGGCAGTCTCGGCAAGCGGCCGGCGGCCGGCGGCGATCTGGCGACGGAGCCCGGCATTCACGACACTCCCGCCCTTCCACCGGGCTCCCGAAGCGCGCGCATGGGACGTGAAGCGAAACTCCTCCTCGGCCTGCTGGCCACGCTGATGGGCGTGTTCGTCGGCGTGCTGTCGATGAAACTGCTCGTCCCCCGCCCTCCGGCCGGTGCCGGCCCCGACATCCACGCGGATGTCGCCGAGACGGACTCACGGGATCTGGTGGAGCCTCCGCACCTCGCCGTCGACCCGGTTTCGCCATCCGAACCGCCACCGCCGGCCGTCCTCCGCGCACCCGACGGCGTCCGGGTGGTGCAGGCGTCGGCCGCCGGGCCTGCCCGCGATCCGTTTGTTTCGCGAACCGCATTCGCGCAGCCTGCGGTCGATGAACTGCCGACCGAAGCAGCAGGTGCCTCGCCTCCCCCGGCCTTCCGCACCGCGCTGCCTGAGCCCGTGGCCATCCCCGCCCCGGTGCCGGGGTCGGCCTATGTGGCCGCCGCCGGCGACTCGTGGTGGTCGCTCGCGGAACGCGTGTACGGCGACGGCCGCATGTACCGGGCGCTCTTCGCCTGGAACCGGGGCCTCGACCCGCGGGTATCGTTGGTGCCGGGCACGCCGATCGATCTTCCCACCCGGGACCGGCTCGACGCCGCGTGGCCGGCCCTCCTTCCCCGGCCGTGACGTGCCCGCACCACCCCCATGAAGCACAAAGCCGACATCGTCCGCGACTGGCTGCCCCGGTACACCGGCCGGGAGATCCGGGACTTCGGGTCGTACGTGCTGCTCGTCAACTTCTCACAGTACGTCGAGGCCTTCGCCGAGCGGTTCGGCGTTCCCGTCGATGGCGACGGCTTCGCGATCCAGTCGGCCACGTTCGACAACGTCACGATCCTCAACTTCGGCATGGGAAGCGCGATGGCGGCCACCGTCATGGACCTGCTGTCCGCGGTGAACCCGCAGGCCGTGCTGTTTCTCGGCAAGTGCGGGGGTCTCAAGAAGACGAAGGTCGGCGACTTCATCCTCCCGATCGCCGCCATCCGCGGCGAGGGGACGAGCAACGAGTATTTTCCGCCGGAGATCCCCGCGCTGCCGTCGTTTCGGCTGCAGGCCGCCGTGTCGACGGCGATCGCCCGTCACGGCTACGACTACTGGACCGGCACGGTCTACACCACCAACCGCCGCGTCTGGGAGCACGACGAGACCTTCAAGGACTACCTCGTGAGGACGCGGGCGATCGGCATCGACATGGAGACGGCCACCCTGTTCGTGGTCGGGTTCGCGAACCACATCCCCAAGGGCGCCCTGCTGCTCGTCTCCGACAATCCGATGAGCCCCGAGGGAGTGAAGACGTCGGCGAGCGACCGCGACGTCAGCCGCCGGTTCGTCGAGAAGCATCTCGCGATCGGCATCGACGCGCTGCTGGAGCTCCGCGACTCGGGGGAGTCGGTGAAGCACATGCGGTTCGAGGACCGCCCGCGGAGCTGATTCGTCCGGCCGCGAGGCTGATTCGCCGGCACCGTGGGCCCGCGGCTCGGGTCACTTCGTCGCGGTGAACTTGTACGACGTGTTCTTGGTGTCGAAGTCCGCGTCGGTGAAGCCGTTGTTGACCTTCACGTTCATGTAGGTGTACTCCTCCATGAGCAGCGGCTGCCCTCCCGGCTCCTGCGGCCAGTCGTAGGCCTCGTAACGGATCGGGATCAGGTATTCGTCGTCGATGAACACCCGGGCCAGGTGGAAGCGGAAGTTCCGCCGCGGCACGGGGTGCACGACCTGCACGCACGTGCAGATCCGCCCGTTGACCTTCGCGGCGGGGAAGAAGTTGACCTCGCATTCGCCGAACTGCTTGTCGTGCTCGGCGACCTCGACGAGCCGCTTGGCCAGGTTCTCGACGCCGATCTCGGTGACCGGATAGCGGTTGCCCTGCATCGCCAGGGCCCCGTCGGGCTTGAGCGTGACCGTGCCCACCATCGCCCGCACGCCGCTGCCGGCGTGGGCGAGCATGTTGCCCTCGTTCTGGCCGTCGACCCAGATCACCTCCTGCCCCTTCACGTCGTCCGGGGCCAGGAAGTACAGGTACACGCTGAAGGGCTCGTGCCGGATCTTGGCGAACACGTACTCGGCATCCTTGAGCTTGCCGTCGATCCGCTCGCGCTTGACCATCGTGCACGAGTAGTCGCGGATCGTGGAGCGGAGCTGCGAGAGCCCCTTCTGTGCGAGCTCCAGGGCCGGCTGCAGCGGGTGTGCGCCGGGGGTCGCAACCGCCTGCGCCTCGGCGGCGGTGGCATTGCCCTTGGCGACGTCGCCGTTGGGGACGAGACCGGGCCCCTGCCCGGGTGCCGCGGCCGCGGCGAGAACGACGACGGCCACGCCGGCGGCGCCGCGAAACCCCGCCGAGAGAAACCTTCCGCCCCACGGGCTGCGAGCCATCGATCCCTCCATGGATCATCGGGCAAACGACCGGACCTTCCCCGGACATCGGCCGAGGGGCGGGAAGTCTAAAGATGGTTCGCCGCAGCCGCCATGCCAGTTACGACCCCGAAATGCGGTCTTTCCTGCCGGAAATCCTGCGTCCTTGTGGGCGACGGCCCCCGCAACCATGCTCGGGATCCTGCCTCGTCCCCCGCGGCTGCCTCCGCCCATGGCCTCGACGACCCTGTTTTCGCCCGCCGAACCGCTCCAGGTGGCCTGCATCGAGTCGCAGCCCTTCGGACAGAACACCTACGTGGCGTTCCGCCGGGGCGACGACCGCTGCCTCGTGGTCGATCCCGGCTTCGAGCCGGCGGCGATCCTCGCCTGGATCGACGCCCGGCGGCTGCGGCCCGAGGCGATCCTGCTCACCCACGGGCACTCCGACCACATCGCCGGCAACGCGGCCGTCCGCAACCGCTGGCTCGCGCTGCCGATCTTGATCGGCCGGCACGATGCGACCAAGCTCACGAGCCCGGCGGAGAACCTCTCCGCCGCCTTCGGGGCCAGCCTCGTCAGCCCGCCGGCCGACCGGCTGCTCGACGACGGCGACCGCGTCGACCTCGCCGGCCTCCGCCTCGGGGTCGTCGAGATCCCCGGCCACTGCCGCGGGCACGTCGTCTACGTCGTGGACGAGGTCGCGCCGGTGGTCGTGTTCGGCGGCGACGTGCTGTTCCGGGAAGGCGTGGGACGCAGCGACTTCGCCGACGGCGATGCCGCCACCCTGGCGGCGGGCATCCGCGGCCGGCTGTACACGCTGCCCGACGACACGGTCGTGTTTCCGGGCCACGGCGAACCGACAACGGTCGGCCACGAGAAGCGGCACAACCCCTTCGTCGCCGCGGGGACCGCACGTTGACCGCCTCCGCTCTCCCGGTCGAAGATGACGTGATGCTCTCGCCCGCCGACATCGCCGCCAAGGAGCCCGCGCCCCCGCCGCGGCCGTCGGGCAGGTCGCCGTTGTGCCGGGTGGCGGGGCTCGGACTCGCCGGGTTGGCGCGGCTGCTCGCCGGGGCGAGCGCCCGCTGGATCGCCAGCCAGCCCGACACCTGCCAGCGGGTCTACTTCGCCAACCACACCAGCCATCTCGACGCGCTGGTCGTCTGGGCTTCGCTGCCCCAGGCGGTCCGCGAGCTCACCCGCCCCGTCGCCGCCAAGGACTACTGGTCGCGGGGCTTCGTCCGCCGCTGGCTCGCCGAGGAGGTGTTCGACGCAATCCTCATCGACCGGACCGACATCAAGGTCCACCAGAGTCCGGTCGACATGATGCTCCGCGAGGCCGGCACGACGCATTCGCTGATCGTGTTCCCCGAGGGAGGGCGGAGCGTGACGGGTGAGGTGGGGGAGTTCAAGAGCGGCCTCTATTACCTGGCGAAGAAGAGGCCCGACCTCGAGCTGATCCCCGTCCACATCGACAACCTGAACCGCGTGCTGCCCCGCGGCGAGTTCCTGCCCGTGCCGCTGCTCTCCTGCATCAGCTTCGGACCGCCGATGTGGCTGGAGCGGGGCGAGGCCAAGCTCGACTTCCTGGCCCGGGCGCGGCGTGCCCTGCTCGCCCTGAAGGAGTGAGCGGGGCATGAACGACAACCGCACCGTCGCGCTGGTCGCCGGCGTGCTGGCGCTGCTCACCGCGGCCACGGCCGTGGGGCAGTTCCTCAAGCGGCATCCGGACCGGGGGCTCGACCCTGCCGCGATCCGCGCCTTCAACAACCGCCTTCGTGGCTGGTGGATCCTCTGCACCGTGCTTGCCGCCGCCTTCTGGCTGGGCACGACCGCGACCGTGGTGCTGTTCGGGTTCGTCTCCTTCTGGGCGCTCCGCGAGTTCATCACGCTGACGCCGACGCGGAAGGGGGACCACCGGGCGCTGTTCTGGGTGTTCTTCCTGTTCACGCCGCTGCACTACGTGCTCGTGGGGCTCAACCGCTACGACGTGTTCAGCGTGTTCCTGCCGGTCTACGCGACGCTGTTCGTGCTGGCCCGAGTCGCCTTCGCCGGCGACTACAAGCGGTTCCTGGAGCGGACCGCGAAGATCCAGGCGGGCCTCGTGGTCTGCGTCTACTGCCTGTCGTTCGCCCCGGCCCTGCTGCAGATCCCGATCGCGGGCGCGTCCGACGCCGACCGCACGGGCAACTTCCGGCTGCTGTTTTTCCTGATCCTGCTCGTGCAGTTCGCCGACTGCATGCAGTATGTCTGGAGCCGGATGCTCGGCCAGCGGCTGGTGGCCTCAGCGGTGAGCTCGAACCGCACCTGGGAGGGCCTGCTGGGCAGCGCCACCAGCACCGCCCTGCTCGCGGCCGCGCTCTGGTGGGCGGCGCCCCCCTTCCAGCTCTGGCAGGCCACGCTCGCCGGCCTCGTGATCGCGGTGATGGGCTTCGCCGGCGGGATGACGATGAGCGCGATCAAGCGCGACCGCGGGGTCAAGGACTACGGCACGCTGGTGGTCGGCCACGGCGGCGTGCTCGACCGGATCGATTCGATGTGCTTCGCCGCGCCGGTCTTCTACCACATCACGCTGTTGGTGACGGGCGTGAGGCCGGGCTGACGGGGCCGTCAGCGGTCCGACTGGGCTGACGGTCCGGCAACGCGGGCCTGGGCGTAGACCGACGTGCGGGCGGCGCTCGTGGCCACCGGCGCCGTGGCCGCGGGCCCGGAGCGGGCCGCTGGCGCGTCGGGACTCTGGCCGCGGGTGGTGGCCGCCCACGCGGCCGCCGGGGGCGGCGCCGCGGCGGCCAACGACGCCGGCGGCGCGGGGCAGCCCTGCTTCACCCAGTCGAGCCAGACCTGCTGCATCTGCGCGACGGTCGGCACGCCGTAGTGCGTCTCCAGGGCCCGCGACCAGTTCTCGTTCGCCAGCCCGTCGGCGACGAACGACATGTACTTGTGCCGGCCGCCCCGCTCGATGAGGTAGCGGGCCAGCGAATAGCCCTGCGAGTAGAGGGGGAGCACGTCGGCCGGGTATTCCTTCATGGCGAACATCTGCGGAAACGCGATTCCCCGCCCGGTCGTCAGGAACTCGATCAGCATCCGGTGCTGCCGGGCCCGCTCCACGGGATGCTCGACGGTCGTGCACGCGCCCTCGTCGGCCCAGCGGGGGAGCGGCCGGCGGAAGTGGCTCGCGAAGATCGTGTGCGTGATCTCGTGCGGCAGCACCGAGTCGAGGATCCGCTCCTCGCTCCCCTGGATCGTCATCGTCCAGTTGAACACCTCGCCGCGGTCGAACACGAAGCTCGTGGCGCCGCCGGCCCCCAGGTGCGGGGCGACCTGCGCCGTGATCGGGCAGGGGCGGCTCCAGCGCGGCAGGGGGCTCCCCGTCCACTCGATCGCCAGGGTGTGCCGATACTGCTCGGCCGCGTCGCCGATCTTGCGGGCCAGGGCCTCGGTCGGGGCTTCCACGAGGAAGTTCGCCGTCCGGTGGCCGGCCGCCGCCGCCATCCCGCCGGACGCCAGCCCGGGAAGGCAGGCGATCACCACCAGGATCAGCCGGCCGCAGGCGGGCAGCCGTCGGCCCGCTCGTGAGAGTCCCTTCGCCATGCCTGCCGTGCCTCCATGCACCAGTCGCACGCCCCGGAATCCGTTCCAGGCCATCGACGGGGGGCGGACGGTAGCGGCGGGTCGGGCAGGCGGAAATACCGCTTTCAACCGTTGCCAGGTCAGCCCTGTTTGCCGCCCTGTTTGCCGCCCCGGCGGCGCGTCAGCCGCGCAGGAGCGTGCGCGTCGAGGCTTCCGCCGCGAGCACCCCCGACGGGGGCCGCGACGGCGGCCACAGCCGCGCCATGAGGGCCACGGCCGCGACGAGGAGCATCGCGCCGCCGGGGAGCGCCGGGCGCAGCGTCGCGCACCACAGGCCTCCGGCGCACGCCAGGCCCCAGGGCCACGCGGACCGGACGGCCGCGCGACACCACTCCGGCCACCGCAGGACCGCGACGCCGGCCAGGGCCAGGCCCGCGAGCAGCGCCACGGTGGCGGCGGCCCGCGCGCCGGTCGTCGGATCGACCGCCGGCGCGGCCCGCACGGTCAGGCTGCCGTCACCGGACGTGGCGACGAACAGCCGAGCCCGCGTCGTGACGGCCGAGTTGAAGCCGCGATCCCACGACGACTCCAGCGTCGGCATCTCTCCGGCACTGCGGCGGCGGGCGAAGGCCGCGAGCCTGTCGCTCTCGGGACCCGCCACGTTCTCGAGGGCCGCGTCGAATGCCTCCGTCAGCCGCCGCCGCGCCTCGTCACGCCGCGCCGCCCACTGCGTGCCGTCGAGCGGCACGGCGGGAGCGACGGCGCGGAGCCGCATGCCGTCCGGAGCATCGATCGCCCAGAGCACCTCGCCACCGGTTGCGGCGTCGATCCGCGGCGGATCGAGCCTCACGGCGTCGCCCCGCTCCAGGCGGCCGCCGACGTCGCCGGCAAACACCACGAGCAGGGTTCGCGGCCAGCGGATGTCGTGCACCGCCACCTCCCAGGTGTCGCCGGCACCGGGAACGACCCGGGCCTCCCGGCCGTCGACGAGGATGTCGAACGGCCGGATGCCGGCCGGCATCCGCAGCGTGACCAGCGGCCGACTTGCCGCGATCTCGAACCGGGCCAGCCCCCACGCCCGGCCGCGTCCGTCGAGGGCCACCTGGATCGTGGCGTCGTCGAGGCGGCGGCCCAGCGGCGTGTCGGGGGCCGACGGCGCAGGGCCCGGCTCACGCACCTCCGCCCGCTCGTCGTTCGGCTCCCGGGCGGTCACCGTGACCAACGGACCCGCCGCTCCCGCCGACACCTGACGGGCGTCTCCATCGACGCCGGCGGCGGAGGTCACGTCGAGCCGCACGTCCCCGGTCGACCGCCAGGTCAGCGCCAGCGGTGCGGCCGGGGAGGCGCAGCGGATCAGGGGCATCGCCCCCCCCGGGCCCGGCGGCGCAGGAATGTGCGACGTGAGGCGGAGTTGGAATCGTCCCGGCCGCGGCCGCTGCACCATCATGAGCAGCCGATCGGCCGCCGGGCGGGTGGCGACGGCATCCACCGGCCGATCCTCCTCCCCGGCCCGCTCCCACAGCGAGCACCCGTCGACGATCGCGTCTGCCGGCAGTTCGATCGCAACGGTCGTCAGCGGCCCCGCGAGCGACTCGATCTCCGCCTCGAGTTCAGCACCCACCTGGTCGGCGGCGAACTCGAGGTCGAGCCGCTGCGACACCGCGCTGGAGACTGGCCGCCGCCGGACGGCGATCCGGGGCCGGGTGATCGGCCCGGCCACCGCGCCGGCGGGCAGCCCCTTCGCCTGGTCGCCCACCTCGCTCCTCGGCCCGGCGGTCGCATCGGAGCGCCACGTCACGGCGTCCCTCGAATCGCCCTCGCGCGGCCTCACCAGCGCGAGGCCGGCGGGAAACTCGGGCACCGCCTCGAACTCCGCGTCTGCCCGCAGCCGCACCGTCCTCGAATCGCCCGCCGTCCGCTCGAGCCACGCGAACGGCACGTCGAACAGCCCCACCGGACTTGCCAGCGGCATCTCGAAATCGACGTCGATCGCGACGCGGCCCGGCCGCGGCTCGGGAACCTCGACGAGCCACCGGTCTTCCGACAGTCGGGTCGCCGGCGCTGCGGCCGTGGGTGCCAGGCCGGGAGCGGCCTGCACGACGACCGCGCGGACGATCGACCGGCCGCCGTCGAGGTCGAAGCGGGCCCGGAGCCGCGCCCGATCCCGGGACCAGGTCACCTCGTTGAGGCTCACCACCTCACCCGCGTCGCCGGCGAGCGCGTGCCGCGGGTCGGTGCCGCGCACGAGTCGCGCGGCGCGGGCGTGCGAGACGTCGAAGCCGTCGGGGCCGGCATTCACGGGTGTCCAGGGGCCGTCGGCTTCGGCGCGATCGCACTGGCAATCACCACCGGACACCACGGTCGCGGCCGCGGCCATCGGCAGCGTCACCCGCCGGGACTCGACCATCCCGCGCCGCTCGATCGCGGGCACGATCTCGAGCACCACGCGGCGGCGGCCCGGAGTCGACGCCACGAGGCGGGCCTCGACGCCGTCGGCACCGACCGCGACGGCGACGCCCGCAGGGAGGTCGCGGGGGGGCGACCAGCGTCCGCCGTCCTCCTGCCGCATCACGAGCACTCCCCCCTGATCGGTTTCCACGTCCAGGGAGAGCGACCAGGGCTCGTCGAACCGCGGGGCCTCCACCCGGCAGGCTCGCACCCCCACCGCCGCGGCGGCCGCCGCGTCATCGCTCGCCAGCATCCGAAACAGCGGCTCCGGCACGAGCACCGTGCCCGAGCCGCCGTCTTCCGTCACGTAGACGCGATACGGCTCCGGCTCCGCCGCGCGGCCACCGGAGCCGACGAGGCCCGCGGTCGCGACCAGCAGCGGCGCTGCCCGCCGCACGGGTCGCGCGAGCCCGAGCGCGGCGCCCGCGAGCACGCCCCACCAGGCACCACGGGCCAGCGCGAGCAACGGGGCATCCAGCCACAGCGCGGCCACGGCCGCGGCGCCGCCGGCCACCGACACGGCGAGCAGCCGCCGCGGCGCGAGCCAGGCCGCCAGCGCTGCGGTCGCGAGCCCCGCGAGGATCGCCAGCGACGCCAGCAGGTCGCGGCGCACCACGCAGACCCGCCGCCCACGCCCCCACGACGACGCCTCGACACGGCGAAAGCCGACGCGCTCCTGGCGGGGGAGTTCGGCGGCCGACGCGGACGAAAAGCCCGCGTTGAACAGCCGTGTCGTCCAGCCCGGTGAGGGTCCACCGCCCGACTCCGCGTCCACGACCTCGAGTTCCGCCGGCACCATCACGGCGGCCGTTCGCCCGAGCACCGGCGCGTCGATCGCGAACGGCGCCGGGTCGACCCACCAGAAGCCGGCGCGGCCACTGGTGGCAGCCACGCCGCGGACGACGACCTCGCAGCGGACGCGATCCTGCGGCACCTCGATCCGCAGCTCGGCGGCCGACGTCGGCCCGCCGTCGAAGGCGGCCGGCTCGCCCGCCACGACCACCTCCTGCACCCGCACCCCGCGCGGCACGCTCAGGGTCAGCCCCCCGCGGCCACGATTCTCGATGTCGAACACGGTCTCCAGCTCGGTGCCCCCCGACTCGTGACACCAGGCCGTCGTCCGTTCCATCCACGCCCAGGCCCGCGCCTCTGCGGACGGCACGGGCACGATCTCCGCCGCCGGGTCGGCGGCGAGCAGTGGGTCGGGGCCGGCGTAGCGAAACTCGGCCACCACCCCCGCGGCGTCGCGGGCATCGGCCGACTCGGGGGGCAGTTCCCAGAGCCGGCGATTGAGCACCGCGGGCCGCACGCCCCCCGCACCACGAACCAACAGCGTGCCCCGCTCCTCGGTCGCCCCCTCGACCCAGGCGAGCGTCGCGGGCACCGCATCGAGGAAGGGCAGCGTCCGGGATGCCCGGAACGTCACCGCTCCTTCCACCGCCGGCCGAAACTCGATCACCCACGACTCGGCGACCTCCGGCCGCAGCCCGGCGTCGGACGCCGCGTCGAGCCGTCGTGGCACCGCGGTCGTCGCCGTGGGCTCCAGCAGCGTCCATTCCACCGCGTCGCCCAGGGGCTCCGAAAAGTGGACCACGATCGCGTCGATCGCACCGGCAGCGGAGCGGCAGACGAAGGTCGAGGATTCGGCGAACTGCCCGTCGCGAGCCACGACCTGAACCTGCACGTCGGCGTCGAGCGGCGGCCTCCTGCGGACCAGGCGGGCGTCGCGGGCGGCGGACCTGACGCCCCCGCGGATCCGCCCCCGCGAGCCACCGGGTTCGATCAGCCGCCCCAGCCGACCCTCGGCCGCCAGGATCCCGATCGGGTCGCCGCCGACTTCGATCACCGCCTCCGGACCCACCCGGAAGTCGACGAGTACCTCGTCGGCCGACTCGCCCGCGAACCGGACCATCTCCATGTCGGAGGTCACGAACCGCTCGCCGAGCGGAACGCCCCGCCGGTGTCCGATGATGCGGAGGCCGAGGCCCCGATTCCGCGTCGCGGCCTCGGCGAGGTCGATCCGCAGTTCGGCCGCCTCGGGCCCGCGTTCCACGCGCCACTCGATCCGCCGCGTCGGATCGGCGACGGCTCCGCGGCCCGCGGCGGGGGATTCGCTGGCGGCCGGCGGCGGTGGGTCCGCCTCCCAGTCGACCGCTTCGACCGCATCGATGAACCAGCCGGGGGCGATTCGCGCGGCCAGGCCGAACGTCTCCCCCGCGCGGATCCTGATGTCGCACGCCGCCCGGCCGACCACCGCGCCGGGCGAGACGTCCACCGTGGTCACGCGGGCCACGTCGACCTCGGCCGGCCGGTGCATCAGCCGCAGCGCGACCGTGGCGCTGGCCGACTGGGATTCGACATGCAGCAGCGCGGGCCGGGCGCCATCGTCCGACAGGGAGGGCGGCGCCACGGTGTCGGCCGGGACCGGCACGGGCCACTCGGCGGCATCCGCCGGATCCACGATCCTGCCGTTCAGAAGGGTCACGTCCTCGATCGCCAGGCTCGGGTCGACGACGACCGTCGTGCCGGCCCCCGCCCAGGCGGTGGCCGCCGCCGCGAGCATCGGCAGCCGCTGCTCGCGGCCGATCTCGATCGGCGCCGAGGCGAACAGGTCGATCGGCTCCCGGGTGCCGACGACGCACGGCGGAACGGCGATCGTGACCACCTCCCCGGCGGATCGATCGCGCCGCCGCGACGCTCCCGGGGCGTCGGCTTCCGCGACCGTCAGTCCGGCACCCGCGACCAGCGCGATCGCACCGTCGAGCCACGGCTCGTCCGGCACGAGCCGCGCCGCGACGTCGGCCCGGCGGCCGGCGATCGCCGCACGGGTCCAGACCCGAAACCGGGGCTGCCCGGCATCCTCGGGCACCACCCGCACCAGCAGCGCGGCGGCGGGGCCGGTCCTGGCGAGCCACGCCTCGCCGGCGCGCTCGAGCGTCACCGCGCCGCCGGCGGGAAGCGTCGCGACGACGGGCCGCATCCCGCTCGGCACGGCCAGCCTCACGGTCGATGACAGCGCCGGGACGAGGGCGAGCCGCCGGGCCGACGTGCCCGCGGCATCGGCCGGACAGACGAACCGGCACGAGTAGCGGCCGGCGCCGGCGACCCGCAGGGCCACGTCTCCACCGGGCACGCCGAACACCTCGGCGTGCCGCGCGCCGGCGGCGGTCCGCACGGTCGCCTCGCGGACGTCGAGCCTGCCGAGCGGCACCTGCGTGAGGAGCATCGCTTCCAGCGCGTCGAGTTCGAACTCGAGCCCGCCGGCGAGCCGCCCCTGGGGGTCGATCGCCGCGTCGTAGCCGGCCAGCGCCACCACCGGCCGCGGCGCCGGCGTCCGATCGGCTCCCAGCCGGAGCACCGCGCGATCGAAGGCGGCGGCCGACATGGGCACGTGGCGGGTGCCATCGAGGGGCACTTGGTCCATCCGTCCGGCCGGCACGCGGACGCGCGTGAACTCCGCCGGCCCGCCCGCCGGAGGTGCGGCGCCGGCCGTGGCGGCCACCAGACACGCCAGGAGCCCTGGCCTGAGACTCATGGCGACCTCGGTCGCGCCACGGACGAGCCGCCGACGGCCGCCGGGTCGACGATCAGCGCCGCTCCCCCCCGGGTCCGCGCGAACGAACTGGCGGGCTGCGGCTCGGTGCCGACCATGAGCGACGGGCCACCGCGGCGCTCCGTGACGCGGCGCAGCGCCCACGCCGCGACTGCCAGGCCGACGCCCGGCACGGCGGCCTGCAGCACCAGCGGCGCGACCGCCGGCACGAGGGCCGCGAGCAGGCCGGCGGTCGCCGCGGCGAGGATCACGACGGGCAGGCGGCGGAACGCGGGCCGGTAGACCACGGCCAGGCCCAGCCCCAGCGCCGCGCCCGACGACGCGAGCAGCACGAGCCAGTCGGGAACCAGCCACGCGACGGCGGGTGCCGGCAGGCCGATGCCCGCGAAGGTGCAGCTGCGGCCCGCGAGGGGTGGATCGATCCGAGGCGGCTCACCGTCGCCGCCCAGCGCCACCGCGTCGATCCACGCCGCGAGTTCGGCGTCTCCGACGGCTGACTCCTGCGTCCAGCCGATGGCGGCCGGCCGCCAGCGTTGCTGCGAGGTCCACGTCCGCGGGATGCCGAACACCCGCTCGTCGGACCGGGTGTGGATCGTCCAGTAGAACCGGCGCTCGATCACCGGCGGGTCGAACGCGGCAGCGGCGAGCGGCAGCGGTTCCGGCAGTCCGAAGCGGGCGGCGAGGCCAGCCCAGCCGCGATCCCGCGGGCTCACGCGGCGGATGTCGAGCCGCCAGCGACGCCGCGGATCCGACTCCGGAGTCTCGACGACCACCCGGCCGCCAGGACGCACGGCGCCGGGCACGGGCTCGCCCCCCAGGAGCACCTCCCGCACGACGCGGGCGTCGGCGGCGTCGGGCTCGTCGGGCAGCGTGCAGGAGATCGGTCCGGTGGCGCCGGAGATCACGTACGTGGCCACGTCCTCCCGCTGCCCCGGCAGCAGCCGCGTCCGCAGCCACGCCGCTTCCACCACGAGGCTCCGGGCGACGTCGTCGACGCGCGTGGAGAGGACGAGCGGGACGATCGGCTGCCGCTCGACCGTGGACCAGACCTGAGCCGCGGAACCTCCCGCCGAGCCGACGTCGCGCCGCCACTCGTCTCCGCGCACGCCGATCGTGAGCGGCTCGACCGCGGCCACGGTCACGGTCTGACGGCCGAGCGAGGCGTCCAGCGGCATGACGAGGGGCACGTCGAGGACGACGGTCGCCTGGGGGGGCACCAGGGGCGCAGGCAGGCGATGACGGACCACGATTTCCCCCGTGCCGAGGAGCGGCTCCGGAAGGATCACGCGGAAGGCCTGCCCGCCGGCGTCCGGATCGGCGCCGGAGACGGCCGCCGCATCGAGCAGTTCGTCGCCGCGCCGGACTTCGAATCCGGCATCGACGAGCGCCGCGGGGATCGCCAGATCGACGACCTCGAGCGGCACGTGCAGCACGTCGAGGCGGATCTCCTGCTCGACGGTGACCTCCGACGAGCCGATCGTCGCCTGGGCCGCCATGTCGGCCTCGACCCGGCGCGGCAGAAACCGCCTGGCCGCGACGAAGTCTCCCTCCGCCGCGTCGAGCCGGTAGACCAGCGCGTTGCGATCGGCGTCGTCGACCGCCGCGGCGGTCTGCCGCACCAGGCCGCTGATCGCATCGGCGTCCGGCACCAGTTCGATGTCGCTCCGCGAACTCACCACGACCAGCGCGGGGCCGACCACGTCGGCCCGCGGCGCCGGCAGCCGCCACGCCACCTGCTCGGCGGCCGGTGGCAACGGACGGCTCGCCCGCAGTTCGATCACGCCGTCACCCGCCAGGGCCTGCACGAAGGGGATGATGATGCCGTCACCGCCGGCATCCACCGCGGCGACGTCGACGACGCCGGGCGGCCCCGTCCCGTCGATGCTCCAGGCGGGGTCGAGCGCGACGGTGATGCCGTTGATCGCTCCCCCCTGCACCGCCACGCGAAAGCGGGCGTCGAGGGTGACCCACGCCCCGCCCACCTCGTAGCGGTACTCGGGCTCGACCACCACGCGGCTGCGTCGCGGCCGCACCCGCATCGAGACCGCGGCGGGCACGGAGTCGTAGGCGAAGGCGGCCACGAAGCCGGGCCGCCGCGCGGCGGCCGGCGGGTCGACGCGGCGCACGTCGGGCGTGTCGTTCCACGACACCTGCCACTCGCCCTCGACCAGCAGGCTCAGTCGGCCCCACTGCCGCCACGGCGGAATCCCGTCGACGGTGAAGCCGATCGGCTCGAAGGTGGCCGCTCCCGTGGGATCGACCGGCCGCTCGCACGCCAGCGACACGCTGGCGTTGCCCGACGCATCGACCGGGGCGGCCACGTCGACGGTGGGCCGGTCGGCGGTGGCTCCCCGCGCGACGATGGCGGCCGGGGGCCGCACCTCGCGGAGCGTCGACCCCGGGGGCAGGGCGATCCGCAGCGGGCCCGCCTCCCCCGCGAGCTTGGTCAGCGAGATCGTCGCCTCGGTGAGGGCGTTGCGGCCGTCGATCCGCACCGCCGACTCGGTGAACGCCTCGGTCGCGGCCGCGGTGGCCCGCTCGCGATTCGGGGAGGCGATCATCACCCGCACGTTGCCGGCCAGCCCGGCCAGCGAGGCGCGGGATCCTCCCGCGATGGACTCGACCGCGAACTCGGCGGCGGCCGGCTCCGACCGCACGTCCGGTTCGCTCCGCGCACTGGCCACTTCGACCCGCGACGCCACGGCGGGGGGCACCGCGAGCCTGAACGACTCCCACGACCCGCCGGCCTCGACGGGCAGGCGACCCTCGAGCACCACCACGTGCCGCGCGACGGCATCGGCCTCGGGACGCGCGTCGAACCAGGCGCGGTAGCCGCCGCCGGCCGCGGTGTCGATCACCATCCTGCCGGGGCCGTCGTGCCGCGGAGGCTGCCCGAGCAAGAGGCCCCGCGACTCCAGCGACACCAACGCCCAGCCGGGGCCGGTCTGCGCGATCGTGAACTCGACGGTCGCCGGGCAGGTCACGACCGATTGGCCGCCGGTCGCATCCGCGGGTGGTCGCAGGCCGCTGGCATCGATCCGCACCACGACCTGCTCGAGCACCGCCGCGGGGGGCTCCAGCGGGCCGGCGATGCCGTCTCGCACCCGGACGAGGTCCATGAAGTCCCGGTAGGTGAATCCCGGCACCGGCACGAGGCCGCCGCGGTCGCCCTCCATATAGAAGAGTTCGGGCTCGACCTCGCGGACGGTCGGAGCCGGGGGCGCGGCGGCGGCGCCCGCCGCGACCACGAGCATGAGCAGCGTCGCCGGCGCGCACCTCGAACCCGACCGCCGAGAACGGCTGCTTGGCACGAGCAAATCACGACTGGACATGGAGACTCCGCCGAGTCGGTCACCTCTGATGAAATCTAGCCCGAAACACGCCGCAGAGCGCGCATCTTCCGCATCCCGTGCGACCGGCACGATCGGCACGATCGGCACGATCGTCCGCGGATCGGGGCCCGTTGCGGACGCGAAGGCCGCCCACATTCCCGGCGTCCGGCCCCACGCCCGGGTCGGAGGCCGACCGGTCAGCCCATCGTGGTCCGCAGCGCGGCCAGCAGTTCCGGCGTGCTGGCCACGATGAACCCCGGCCGGTCGAGGTCGAGGGCGTCGCCGGCGCCGGCGAAGCCTCCGAGCGCGCAGCCCGCCTCGCGGGCGATGAGCGCGCCGGCCGCCACGTCCCAGCAGGCGATCCGCCGCACCCAAAACGCGTGCAGCCGGCCGCAGGCGAGGTAGGCGAGGTTGAGCGCCGTCGAACCGGTTCGCCGGATCGCCTGCACGTGGGGCAGCACCGCCAGGAAGTCCCTCACCGCCTGGCAGTCGAGCGTGACGTGCGCCGGAAAGCTCACGGCCGCCACCGCCTGATCGGGATCGGTCACCAGAGGCGGTCCGATCCGCGTGCCGTTGAGAAACGCGCCGCCGCCGCGGCGGGCCGTGAAGCACTCATCCCGCAAGGGGTCGTAGATCGTCGCCACGACGAGCTCGGCGCCATCCGCCAGCGCCACCGAAACGCAGTAGGCGGGGAAGCCGTGCACGTAGTTCGTGGTCCCGTCGAGCGGATCGACGATCCAGCGGAGGCCTGATCCCGAGTGGCCCGGCTGGCCCGGAGCCGCAGCGGGGGATCCGGCGTCGGTCTCCTCGCCCACGAAACCATGCTGCGGGAACGCCCCCAGCACGATCCCGCGGACCTCCCGCTGGGCGGCGTGGTCGGCCTCGGTCACCAGGTCCCGCGGCCCCTTCGACGTCGCGGTGAATCGACCACGCCAGTCGGCCAGCACGCGGCCCGCCGCCCGGGCGGCGATCTCGCAGATCTCGAGCGGATCGGTGTCGGGCATAGCCGGAGTCTAGCAATCCTCCGCGGTTCGCCACGCTACAATCCCGCCCCGCGGATGATTCCGCGCCCCGCGCCGGAGCAGCCATGCCCGATCCAACCACGTCGCCGTCTCCCTTCGCAGGCTGGGGCCGCGTGCCGGATGGCCGCGCCGCCCGCATCGACGCGACGGCGCCGCTGCGTGGCATCCAACTCGACGGCCCGGGCGGCCGCGACCGGCTGCTCGCCCTCGATCTCGGGGAGCGTGGATCGGCCCCCGTCGTCGACCACTGGGTGCGCGGCCCGGATCTGACGGTCGTCTGCGAGCCCCGCGACGGCCGGCTCCTGCGGGCCACGGTGATGTGGCGGCGGTCGACGCCAACCGGCGGAATCGACGCCTGGGAGGCGATCGTCTCGGCGCAGACGGCGCTGCTCGACTGCGATGCCACGCTGTCGGTCGTGTCGGATGTCGAGGTCGGCGAGTTGCTCGTGGCCGACGCCGCGTTCTCATGGACGCATTCGGCGGGCGGCCGTCCGCTGCCGGCGGGCGTCACGGCGACGCTGGCACGCCGGCCGGCGACCAGCGTGCTGGTGGCCGTGCATCCGGTCGACCTGCGGCGGATCGACGCCGAGATCCGGGACTCGGTGGCGCGGATCGAGTGCCGTCTGTTCGCCTCGGCCGTCGAGAAGGGAGTGCTGCTCCGCAGCCGGGTCCTCGCGGCGATCGGCCCACGGAGCGGCGACGAGGCGTGGGCCGCGGCGTTGCTGGCTGCGTTCGCCGAGTCGCCGGCCCCGCTGACGACCTGAAGACGCCGGCCCGACGAGTGGTGAAAACCGCTTGTTTTTGGCGTGGCGTGAATCCGCCGCGCGACGTTACATTGCCCCCATCTTTCCTGTGTTCCCGTTCGCCAAGGACCGGCGACCGCGGCGGCGTCCGCGGATTCCCGGAGCGGCTGCCCGCAGGCGGCGGCTCCGGCGCCGGCCCGGCGTGGAGGAGGTGCGACCGTGGCCGACATCGTGTTCGCGTTCGATCCGGCGCTGCATCGTCCGATCCCGGCGCCCGAGGCCGCGCCGCCGGAAGTCGTCGAGGCGGTGACGACCGCCGCCGTGGCTGCCCTCGAGGACGCCGCCGACGTCGCCAGCCGCGGAGAGGCCGCGGTGCTCGCAATCTGCGGGCGACTGCTCGACCCGTCGCGGGCCAGCCCCGCGCAGGCCGCCCGCTTGAGAAAGCTGGTCGTCGCGCTGGCGGATCACGGCTGCCGCACCCTCGTGTTCATCGACGACATGGCGGCCTGCCACGAGCTGTCGCGGATGCTGGGGGAGCCCCGCGGGCTCGCCTTCGTCACGCCAGCCGCCCCGTTCACGCTCGACATCCGCGGGCTGTCGGTGGAGCTGGTCTCGGCGCACGGTCCCGCCGGCGCCGCCGGCGCCGACGCCGACGCCCTGCCCCCCGCGGCCTCGCCGCTGCACCGCCGCGTGGTGCTGGGCTGGGACAACGCGCTGTGGTCGCCCGACCGCTGGGTGGCCGACGAACCGACCTTCGGCGTCGTGCCGCAGCCCCGGCTCTCGTCCTCGGCGGCGGCGTTCGCCGCCGCCGCCACGGCTTCGGCCGCCTGGTCGCAGCCCGGCACCTTCTGGGTTTGGGCCTCGCGCCAGCCACAGACGCTGCCTCCGGGAGTGCACTTCCTGCCGCCGCTGCAGCCGCGGTCGCCCGCGGAGCCGGCCGTCGGAGCCTGCTGCACGCTCACGCTGCTGGACCGCCCCGCCTCGGAGGAGGCCCGGACCGACCTGGTTTCCGCGCCGAATGCCGACTGGCGCGGCAGCTGGCGGGAGGTGCCGACCCGCCGCGTCGCCTGGCGCACGGTGTCGGTGGAGTCGCCCACGGGCGGCGACGAGGAGCTGGCGACCACGATCTGGTCGGCGCTCGAGAAGCTGCCGCGGGAGCGTTCTGCCGCGGTGGAACTGCTCCGCTGCTCGGTGGCCTGCGGCACCAGCGTCGCCCGCCGCGTCCGCGTCGGCGAGATCGCGGCCGAGACGCTGGCGCGGCTCCGCGGCCTCCACGATCCCCGGTCCTTCCCCTGGTGGTGCATCGATCTGGTGGCCGAGCCCACCGAGTCGCTCGCCCCGCTGGGCCACGCGCGGTCGGGGGGCCGCCCCGGCTCGACGACGTCGTTCTCCTCGGCGCTGGCCGACATCGTGACCATGGTCGAGCAATCCCAGACGCTGCCCGCGGCCGAGGCCCGCGAGGCGGGCTGGCTGGCGCTCGAGCTCATCGAGTCGGTCTGAGGCCATCCCTTTCGGTTCGTCACCAGCGGAGTCCGCAGGATGTTCATCGAACGCATCGCCGTCGAGAAGTTCGGCGCCCTGGAAGGCACCGAGATCGACCGGCTCGGCCCGGGCGTCCAGGTGCTCTACGGCACCAACGAGACCGGCAAGACCACCCTCCTGGAGTTCGTCCGCGCGGTGTTCTTCGGCTTCGAGGGACTGTTCCGCCGGGGCGTGCTCGACGCCAGCCGCCCGTGCGCCGGCAGGCTGCTGGTCCGCATGCCGCCGGAGCAGACCCTGATCGCCATCGAGCGGCGGCACGAGGGGCCCGAACTCGCCGGAGTGACCAACGAGAGCTATGCCGACGACGTCGTCGGCCTGGGCGGAGATGCCGGCGACCTGGTCCGCATCGCCGACGTCGATCCCCGGCACGACGCCGCGGCCCGCCATCGGATCTACCTCCAGGACCTGGTGGGCGACATCGACGAGACGACCTTCACCAGCGTGATGGCCTTCGGCCTCGACGAACTTCACGAGCTCCGCACCCTCGAGCCCGAGGGCTGCGGCCGCCGGCTCTACGAACTCGCCGCCGGGCTCGACCGTTCGACGGTGGCGCGGGTGCTGAGCCACCTCCGCGAGGCGATGCGGCGGCTGGATGCCTCCGATCCCGCGGTGTCGCCGGTCGCGGCACTCGAGGCCCGGCGGGCCGACGTGCTCGAGCGGATGGCCGCGGCCGGCGCTCCCGCCGTCGCGGCGGGGGGGCTGTGGGCCGAACTGGCCCACCTCGACGCCGAGATCGCGGCCGTCGAGCCGCGGATCACGGCGGCGGAGCGGGGCGAGGGGGTGGTCCGCGGCGTGATCGCGCTGGAGCCTCTGCACGCCGAGTGGCGGCGCACCGCCGAGCGGCTCGCGGCGCTCGAGTCGGTGCCGCTGGTCCACGCCGACCGCGATTCGTGGCGGCTGGCGAGCCGCCGGCTGCGCCGGATCGAGCGGCTGGCGGCGAAGCGGAAGAAGCTGCGCGGCAAGCTGGCCCGGCAGCTTCGCGACGTCCCCGCGGAGTCGGCCGTGTGGCGCAAGCGTGCCCTCGTGGCCGGGATCCTCGAGGACGCACCGAAGCTCGAGCGACTCTCCGCGGAAGCGGCCCGTGCCGAATCGCACGCCCGACTGGCGGCCCGCCGGTTCGGCGAGCAGGTCGGCCTGGCGGGTCTGTCCCGGGTCGTGCCGATCGCCGCGGCGCTCGACGCCTCCGGCCCGCTGACGCCCGACGTCCTCCTGCCCGAGGGGTTCGCCCTCTCGTTCGGTCCACTGCGGGCCCGGGCCCGCGACTGCTCCCGCGCCGGCCGCGAGGTCGCCGAGGCCCGGCGCGGCCTCGCCGAGGCCCGCCGATCGCTCGACGACACCCGGGGCAGCGTGAAGGGCGCCGGCTCCACGCTCGCGGGGCTCTCGATCGCCCAGGCCATCGAGCAGGCTGCGGGCCGCGTGGCCGCCATCCGCCGGCGGATCACCGCCGGCGACCAGCTGGCCGAGCTCGACCGCACGATCGCCGGTCTCGACCGCGCCGCGGCGGAGAGCGTGGAGAATCAGCTCGTCCCGGTGCCCTGGCTGCTCGCGCTGGGCACGCTGTTCACCCTCGGCACCGGCATGCTGCTCTCCGGCCTGCTGCTGCCCCGCGAGGTGACCGGCTCGATGGCCTACGCCCTGGCGGCGCTCGGCCTGGCGGGTGCGGGCATCGCGTCGGTGACGACCTGGTCGCTCGACAAGAACACCACCGCGCGGCTCGACCGGCTGCGCCGTCAGCTCGAGCTGGCGCGAAAGCAGCGGGACGAGCTGCTCGCGCAGTGCGGCGCGCTCGACGCCGACCTCGCCGGCGATGCGGCCACCTCGCTCGACCGGCGGCTCGCCGCCGCCCAGGCCGAGCTCGACCGGCTCGAGGACCTGCTCGCCCGCGAGGGCTCGGTGCACGTGCTGACCGACCGGGTGACGCTCGCCGAGCAGGCCGTCGCCCGGGCGGTCGAGGCCCGCACGGCCGCCCGTGGCCGCTGGCGGAAGGCGCTGGCCCAGCGCGGGCTGCCCGAAGACCTCTCGCCGCGGGAGGTGCGGCAGATCGCGGCCCACCGCCACACGCTCCTCACGCTCGACGACGATCGCCGGCGGCTCTCCGAGGAGGCGCGGCACAAGCGGGAGGAACTCGCCGCCCTGGGCCGGCGGATCGACGAGGTGCTCGTCGAATGCGAGCTCGTGCCCGAGGCCACGCCGGCGGAGCACCTGCAGCTGCTCCAGGATCGGCTCGATGTCGACCGTGGCGCGATCCGGCGCCGCGGGTCACTCACCCGCCGGCTGGAGTCGGCGCGGCGCCGGCATCGCAGCGCGGTGCGGCAGGTGCGGGTCGCCGAGCGGGCGATTCGGGAGTTGCTCGACCGCTGGGGCGTGAAGACCGCCGAGGAGTTTCTGGCGAAAGTCGATCGGCGGCCGGAGTACGAGGAGACCCGGGCCGCGGCGGCCGCCGCCGAGACCGCCTGGTCCAACGCCCGGCGGCGCACGACGGAGCCTCCGGAGGTGGATCGCTGGCTCGCCGAGGCGACGGTCGTGCCCCTGGCGACGAGGCTCGCCGAGGCCCGCGAGGCGACGCACCGGCACCGCGCCACCCTGTCGGCGGCCCGCGAGCGGCGTGAGGCGGTGCTCCGGCGCGTCGAGGCGGCCGCCCACGACCGCACGCTCGAAGCCCTGCAGGCGGAACTCGCGACGATCGAGGATTCGCTCGTCCAGCAGCAGCACAGGCGGGACCTGCTCCACCGGGCGCACGTGCTGCTCGAGCAGACGCGGGCCGCGGTGGCCCGAGACCACCAGCCGCCGGTGCTGCGGGAGGCGTCCCGCTGGCTGGCCCGGCTGACGGAGGGCCGCTACCCGTCGATCACGACGGCGATCGACGAGGCGCGGCTGGAGGTGCACGATCAGGAAGGGGAACTCTGGAATCCGGAGCGGCTCAGCCGCGGCACGCGGGAGCAGGTGTTCCTGGCGCTGCGGCTGGCGCTGATCAGGGACCTCGGGCGGCACGACGTGAGCCTGCCGGTGGTGATGGACGACGCGCTGGTCAACTTCGACGACGCCCGGGCCCGTTCGGCGGCCCGCGTGCTCGTCGAGTTCATCACCGAACTGGCGGCGGATCGCCAGATGCTCGTGCTCACCTGCCACGAACACGTGGCCCGGACCTTCGCCGCCGCCGGTGCGCACGTCAGGTCTTTCAGCGATCCGCGGCCGCTGTGGCACGAGGCTTCGCGACCGAGCCCGGCCCCGACCCCGGTTCCCGTGGCGGCACCCGCGCCGCAGCCGCTGCCCGTCGTCGATGCCACGCCGATCGCGCCGCCCGTGGTGGTGGACGCCGGCGACCTGTGGCCCGCCGAAGCCTTCTTTTTCGGGCGGGAATCGACGCCCGCGGCGGGCGAGCCGACCAAGCGCCCCCGCCGGCGCACGCGGTGAAGCCAGAGAGCGTTCCCTCGCACCCCGCGTGGCGCTTACACCACCACGCCCTGCTGGATGTCGCGGAGATACCGCTGCCGCATCTGGGCGAGCAGCATGCTGAGGTAGCCGTTGGCGCCCAGTGACAGAAAGAGTGCGATCAGGCTGCCGATCAGCCAGCCCCAGGGCCGCTCGGCGGCCACGCCGGCCGCGGCCAGGGCGCGGTCGCCGGCTGGAAGCCGGGCGGAGGTGAGGTCGACGAACGCCGCACGGCGCGGCTTTCGCGACGCCTCGAGCACGGCCCGCTCGACCGCCGGGGGCCATGCATCGCCGACGATGATCCTCACCCGGCGGACGTCGCGGGCGTCGACCGGCACGTCACTGGTGAACTGGTAGGGCGTCGCGGTCTTGACGAGATCGGGCTCGACCCGCACGAGGTACTCACCGCCTCCCTCGTCGGACGGGACGTACGCCGCTTCGATTCCCATCGTCAGCATCGCCGCCAGGGCCACCACGAAGTCGAGCATCTTGGATCCTTTCCTGCGGAACCCACCGTCGCAACCGCCACGATTCCACCCTCGCGCCCCCCGCCTATGCAAGTCCGGTCGGGGGCGGATTTCCGGGGTGGCGGCCGCGGCGCGCCCGTCCGGCCCCGGGCGGACGGGCGGCCGGCCCGTCGCCGCCGGCGGACAGGCTGTCGAGTTCGGCCTGGAGCATGGTCAAGGCGGCCTGCAGGAAGGCGACGGCGATCGGCCCCACGAAGATTCCGATCGGCCCGACGGCCCCCACGCCCCCGAGCACGCTGAGCAGCGCCAGCAGCGGGTGCAGCTTCGACTGGCCGTGGAGCACCATCGGCTTGACCACGTTGTCGGCGGTCGACACGACGCACAGGCCCCACAGCGCGAGGCCCGCCGCGGCCCAGGTGCTCTTCGCGAACACCAGCAGCCAGAGGCTCGCCGCACCCCACACGATCGCCGCGCCGGCCACGGGCACCAGGGCGCCGAAGAAGGTCAGGAGCGTCAGCAGGAACACCTTCTCGAGGCCGGCCACGTAGAAGCCGATGCCCGCCAGCACCGCCTGCACGAGCGCCGCCAGGAGGAGCGAACTCACGACCGCGCGGCTGATCTCCTCGAACTCCTCGAGGAGCTGCCATTGGTAGCGGCGGTCGAGCGGCACGAGCCGCGTCACGCCCTCGAGCATCCGCACGCCGTCGGCGAAGAAGTAGAACAGGCTCACGATCGTGACGATCACACCCAGCAGCACCTTGCCGACCACCACCGGCGCCCGGGCGGCCACGGGCGCGATCCAGTCCTCGAGGAGCCGCTTGATCTCCGCGTTCACGCCGTCGGCCGTGACCTGCAGCCCGGTCGTCTCGTTGAACCGGGCGACGAGCCCGTCGAGCACGTGGGGATCGAGCCTCACGCCGTCGGGCCGGCGGAGGATGGCCGCCGCCTCGCCCCCGGCGCGAACGAGCACCAGCGACACCGGCGCGAGCACGATCAGCACCACCAGGAGCGTGCTCAGCGCGGCCGCCGCCCAGTCGGGCCAGCCGGTCCGGCCGCGGATCCAGCGGTGCAGCGGCCCGAAGATCACGACCAGCATCGCCGCCAGGAGCATCGGCAGCAGGAAGCTCGACAGCACCCGCAGGGACAGAAACCCGAACAGGGCCACCAGCCCCAGCAGCACGCCGAACGAGACGAGGCGGGTCATGTTCGCGGTCCGCGAGCGGACGCCACAGGGACAACGAGGGGCAATACTCCAGCGAGTGTACCTGCCCCGGAGATTCGCCTCGTCCGCGGCCGGCGAGGTATCCTTGCGCCTCAATCCCTCCCGCCAGGAAGCCTCGCATGCGCCCGCCGGACGTGTCGCTCGTGGTCCCGGTCCGCGACGAGGCGGGCAACATCGGGCCGCTGATCGCCGAGATCCGCAGCCGGCTGGATGCCGCGGGCCTGACCTGGGAGCTGTTCGTGGTCGACGACGGGTCGACGGACGGCTCGTGGGGCGAGATCGTCGCTGCCGCGGCGGCCGACGACCGCGTGCGGGGCGAGCGGCATGACCGAGGCCTGGGCAAGTCCGCGGCCCTGATGACGGGCTTCCGGCACACCCGCGGCGAGATCGTGGTGATGCTCGACGGCGACGGGCAGGACGATCCCGCCGAGATTCCCCGGATGGCCTCGCTCTTGTCGGCCGAGCCGGGCCTGGGGCTCGTCAACGGCTGGAAAATTCCGCGGCTGGATCCCTGGCACAAGACCCTGCCCTCGCGGGTCTTCAACCTGCTCGTGGGGTGGGTCACCGGCCTGGGCCTGCACGACCACAACTGCGGGCTCAAGGCGCTGCGGGGCGACGTGGCCCGGAACCTCCGCCTGACGACCGACATGCATCGCTTCATCCCCACGCTCGTCTCCCTGGCAGGACGGCGGGTCGTGGAGGTGCCGGTGCACCATCGGCGCCGGCTGCACGGCGCCTCGAAGTATGGCATGTCGCGATTCTTCCGCGGCCTCGGCGACCTGGCGCGGATCGCGGCCCTGATCTCGGCCCGCCCCGAGGCCGACGATCCTGCCGGCGGCCGGCGGCTGCTCCGGCAGGGCGTCTACGGGCTGCTGGCCACGCTGGCGTTGGGGGGCGTGCTCGGCCGCATCGGGGCCGTCGCCAGCGTCGACCGGGCGGCGCTCGAGAGCCGGCTCGTGGACGACGCGGCGAAGCGCGAGGCGGAGGCGGGCCGGCCGGTGGACCGCGCCGCGGTCCGCGACCGCACCGTCCGGGAGAAGCGGCTCGTGAGACCGTTCCTGTCGGCCAACGACCGCAGCCGGTGGCTGACGGTCAGGGCCCTGGTGGAGCGCGGCGGATTCGCGATCGAGGATCTCGTCGTGGAGCCGGGCTGGGACACCATCGATGCGGTGGTGCATCCCGGCGCGGACGGCAGGCTGCATCTCTATTCGAGCAAGCCGCCCCTGCTCTCGGTGCTCGCCGCCGGCCCGTACTGGCTGCTCCAGCGGCTCACCGGCTGGACGCTCGGCGACCATCCGTTCGAACTGGGACGGCTGTTGATGGTCGCCTACGGGGCCGTGCCCCTCGCGATCGTGTTCGCCTTCACCTTCCGGAGCATCGAGGAGGTCGGCACGTCCGACTGGGGGCGGCTCTGGGCGGCGGCGGTGATCACCAGCGGCACGTTCCTCACGACCTTCGCCGTGGTGTTCACCAATCACCTGCCCGCGGCGGCGGCCGTCGCCCTATCGCTCTGGTACCTGATCCGCATCCGCTGCCTCGGCGACCGCTCGGCGGCGGGATTCGCGGCCGTGGGCGCGGCGGCGGCGTTCGCGGCCGCCTGCGATCTCCCCGCGGCCGCCTGGCTGGCCGCGGCGGGCGTGGTCCTGGCGCGGTGCGACCTGCGCCGCACGCTCCTGGCCGCCGTCCCGGCGGCGGCCCTGGTGATCGCGGCCGCAGCCGCCGCCAACGTCGCCGCCCACGGGACCGTGCTGCCGCCCTACGCCCATCGTGGCGACGCCCCGCGGGCCGCCGCGGCGGTGGAGTCGTGGAACCCCGACAACTGGTACGACTTCGCGATCCGCCTGCCCGACGGCCGTCTGCTGGAGAGCTACTGGCGAGCGCCGAAGGGCCCGGATCGGGGCGAGCCGTCGCGGGCGACCTATGCGTGGCACGTGCTCGCGGGGCACCACGGCATTCTCTCGCTCACGCCCGCCTGGCTGCTCGTCGTGCCGGGCGTGGCGCTGCTGGCCGCCCGCCGGCGGCGGCGAGCCTTCGGTGAGGACCAGATCGCGCTGGCGATCGCCGCGGTGTCATTGCTGGTGGTCGCGTTCTACCTGTCGCGGCCGCAGCCCGACCGCAACTACGGCGGGATGACCAGCGGGTTTCGCTGGGTGTTTTGGCTGGCGCCGGCGTGGGCGGTCGCGGCCATGCCGGCCGCCGACATTCTGGGCCGCAGCCGCGGCGGCCGCATCCTGGCCTGCGTGCTGCTCGGGCTCTCGGTGCTCGCGGCGGCCTATCCGACGTGGAACCCGTGGACGGCGCCGTGGATCGAGCAGGCGCTTCGCCACGCGGGCTGGCTCGCGACCCCGTGACGGGCGCGCAGCGACGCCAAGCCCTGCCTGGTGCGGCCGTACCGCTTACGCGGTGACGCTTCCGAACGAGCCCGGTCGTGCAGTCGATCGCTACGAAAGCCCCAATCGCGTAAGCGATGGGGGCCTCACTCGGCGACCTCCACGCAAGCCCGCAGCGTGAGCGACCCCTACGAAAGCCCCAATCGCGTAAGCGATGGGGACCTCACTCGGCGACCTCCGCGCGTGGGGCTCGTCATGCCGGCCGAGCCGCGGCCGGCCAATGCGACGGCAGCGGAGCCGTCACGTCGACGCGCTCGCCCGAGTCCGGGTCGTCGTACTCGATCCGCCAGGCATGCAGCAGGATCGGCTGCCCGAGTTCAACGCCCCCTTCGAGCGGCGGCCCGCCGTAGAGTTCGTCGCCCACGATCGGCAGCCCGCGGCTCGCGGCCTGGATTCGCAGCTGGTGCATCCGTCCCGTGAGCGGCTCGAGCCGGAGCAGCGCCCGCGCGCCGCCAGATCCGCCGGACTCGTGCAGGTGCACGCGTGTCACGGCCTCGCGGCCGCCGGCGGCGGCCGGCTCGACGAGTTCGGTCCGCGCCTGTTCGGCAACCTTGCGGAGATGGTCGCGCCACTCCCGGGCAACGCCGTCGCGGGGGAGTTGCGACCCCGGCCGCGGCTCGACGACGGCCAGGTAGGTCTTCAGCACCTGCCGGCGCTCGAACTGTCGCGAGAGCTTTCGCGCGGCGCGGGGCGTCGCCGTCATCAGCACCACGCCCGACACCGCCCGGTCGAGCCGATGCGGCACGCCGACGTAGCCGTCGTCACCGCGAGCCAGGTGCGTCCGCAGCCATCGCTCGACCGAGTCGAGGCCGGGCGGCGCCTGCGTCGCGAGTCCCACCGGCTTGAGGATGGCGACCACTCCGGACTGCTCGTGCAGGATCGTGGGAAGTGGCATCGCGTTCTCCGCTGATCATCTCGCCCTTTGAAGTTCCCCCCGTGAAGAAGGTATCCGTTGCTCCAACCGGAGGCACGACCGCTCCGCTGCCCCCCGGAGTGGGGATTGCTCGCGATGGACGCCGTCGCCACGCTGTTGAAATAAAGCGACTCCTCCGGCGTGAGGAAGATGCCCCCCATGACCGTCCCATGATCGTCAAAGTGCTGATCGTCGACGACCACGAAGTGGTGCGGCGGGGCTTAGTAAGCCTGCTTAAGGAATCCCCGGTGCGCGTCTGCGGTGAGGCCTCGGGGGCCGACGAGGCGGTGCGGCTTGCCCGTAAGCTCAAGCCCGATGTGATCCTGCTCGACGTGCTGCTCGACGGCGGCGACTCGCTCGATTCGCTGAAGCGGCTCCGCGCCGCGGCGGGCGACGCCCGGATCGTGATGCTCTCGGCTTTCGACAACCCCACCTACGTCGCCCGGGCCGTGTCGGGCGGGGCGCATGACTACCTGCTGAAGACCGCGACCCGATCGGAGATCATCGCCGCGATCACCGGTGCAGCCCAAGGGGCGACGCCGACCCGGTCCGGACAGCTTCGTCGCATGGCCAGCACGATGTCGCGCCGCGAGGCGGCGTCGAGCGGCGGCGTGCAGCTCACCCCCCGGGAGACCCAGGTCATCCGCTTGGTGGCGATGGGGCTCTCCAACCAGGAGATCGCCGACTCCCTCGAGATCAGCGTCGAGACCGTGAAGGAGCACGTGCAGAACCTGCTCCGCAAGATCTCGCTGGGCGACCGCACGCAGGCCGCCGTGTGGGCCCTGCGGCACGGCCTCGCCTGACGCCCGTCAGGTGCGATGCGCGGCGGGGCCGGGGGTCGTCGGAAACATCGTCGGCTCGTGGCCGAGCGTTGCCGAGCAGGCGGCCCGGGCCGCGGCCACCACCTCGTCGGCCGCCCGTCGCTCGAGCAGGGCCACCGCGCAGCCGCCGAAGCCGCCCCCCGTCATCCGGCAGCCGTACACGCCGGCGACGCCCCCCACGGCGGCACAGATCAGGTCGAGTTCCCGGCAGGAGACCTCGAAGTCGTCGCGGAGCGACGTGTGGCTCTCGTGCATCAGCCGGCCCGCGGCCTGCCAGTCGCCCCGCGTCGCGGCCGCGGCGAACCCGAGCACGCGGGCGTTTTCGCCGAGCACGTGTCGGGCCCGGCGGCGCTCGACGTCGGGCAGGCCGCGGAGCGCTGCCTCCGCGTTCGCATCCGACACGTCGCGAAGCGTCGGCACACCGAGCATCCCGGCCGCCGACTGGCACTCCCGGCGCCGGGCCGCGTAGCCGCCGTCGGCCAACGCGTGCTTCACCCCGCTGTCGATCACGAGCAACGCCACGTCGTCGGCGAGCGGCACATGCTCCACCGCGTGGCTGCGGCAGTCGATCCGGAGGGCGTGGCCGCGACGGGCGAGCGTGACCGCGAACTGGTCCATGATCCCGCAGGGAACCCCGGCGAACTCGTGCTCGGCCCGCTGGCAGAGCAGCGCCTTGGCGACGGGATCGAGCCGGCGGCCGCAGAGTTCCTCGACCACGGTCGCGATCCCCACCTCCAGCGCGGCGCTGCTGCTCAGTCCGCCTCCCGCGGGCAGGTCGGCGGTGATCGCGGCCTCGAACGCGGGAATCGTCCAGCCGAGCCGCTGGAAGCCGGCGAGCACGCCCTCGACGTACCGTCCCCAGTCGCCGCGGCCGGCGGCGAGGGGCCGGGCCAGGTCGATCTCCACGGCCGGCCCGCCCATGGTGGAGGAGACGACGGCCAGGGATCCGCCCCGCGGCCGCACCGCGATCCGCAGGCCGCGGTCGATCGCCAGGGGCATCACCAGACCGTCGTTGTAGTCGGTGTGCTCGCCGATCAGGTTGACCCGACCCGGCGCGAAGACCTCGAACTCGGCGCGGGTCGCGGTCACAACAGGGCGCTGGCGAGGTCGGCCAGTTCCGACCGTTCGCCCTTCTCGAGGGTCACGTGGGCGTAGAGGGGCTGGCCGGTCATCCGGTGGATCAGGGTGCTCAGGCCGTTGGAGAGGGCGTCGAGGTAGGGCTGGTCGATCTGGGCCACGTCGCCGGTGAACACGATCTTCGTGCCCTCGCCGGCCCGCGTGATGATCGTCTTCACCTCGTGGGGCGTGAGGTTCTGGGCCTCGTCGACGATGAAGAACATCCGCTGCAGGCTGCGGCCGCGGATGTAGGCCAGCGGCGTGATCACGAGCTTCTCCGACTCCCGCATGTCGTTGATCCGCTGGGCGGCCTGGGTGTCGTCGCCGCACTGGTGGCGGATCACCGTCAGGTTGTCGTAGAGCGGCTGCATGTAGGGGTCGAGCTTGTCGGCGATGTCGCCCGGCAGGAAGCCGAGGTCGCGGTTGGACAGCGGCACCACCGGCCTGGCGAGCATGATCTGCCGGTATTTCTGGCGGCATTCCAGCGCCGCCGCCAGTGCCAGGAGCGTCTTGCCGGTGCCGGCCGAGCCGGCCAGCGTCACCAGCCGGATCGAGTCGTCCATCAGCGCCCTCAGTGCGAACGACTGCTCGGCATTGCGGGGCGTGATCCCGTAGCAGGTCAGCTTCTCCACCCGATGGAAGGCGTCGTCGCCGCGGCGGTAGGTGGCCAGCGCCGACTTGCTGCCGTTGCGGAGCACGAAGTTCTCGTTGGCCACCGGCGGCTGCGGCAGCGGCAGCATGCCCGCCGGGAGCACGCCCCCGTGGGCGTAGAGGTGGTCGATCGTCTCCGAGGCCAGGCCCTCGATCACGCGGCGGCCGGTGTAGAGCTTGTCGAAGCCCTGCACCTTGTCGCTCTTGTAGTCCTGGGAGTTGATGCCCAGCGACTTGGCCTTCATCCGCAGGTTCGTGTCCTTCGACACGAGCACCACCTGCCGCGGCGCCTCCTCGGCCTGCAGCCCGAGCGTGGTCCGCAGGATCCGGTGATCGGGGGTGTCCTGGAGAAAGGCCTCGTCGAGCCGCGGCGCATGGCCGTGGCCGAGCACCACGCGGATCGAGCCGAGCCCCTCGCCGAGCGGGCTGCCCTCCCTGGAGAGCACGTCGCCGGTGAGCGCGTCGAGCCGGCGGAGAAACTCGCGGGCCTGGAAGTGGATGTCCTCGTTGCCCCGCTTGAACTGGTCGAGCTCTTCGAGCACGGTGATCGGCACCGCCACGTCGTGCTCGGCGAACTTCCGCAGGCATCCGCTATCGTGCAGGATCACGTTCGTGTCGAGCACGAACAGCTTCGTCCGGGTGTCGGCCATCTCACCTCCGCTGAACGACTCGCGGCCCACCCCGCCGCTCCTCCATCCGCCGGGCCGGGATCCTACGTCCCAGCGTCCTCCGAAGGCAGTCCGGTTTTTCGGGGTTTCCGACCGGAGTTCGTGAGATTTCCGTGAGCCTCTCGCGCACATCAGATTCTCACGGGGATCGGCTGGACTCTCCTTCGTGCATCACCCCTGCCTGCCGCGAGGAATCCTCTCATGAGTGCATCCTGCCAGACGCTGGCGAGCGAAGCCGTGTTCACCGCCGACGCGGTCAACGAGTTGTTGGAGTTCGTGGTTCGCGACCCGCGGTTCCCCAGCCTCGGACTCCGCGGCGCCATCCGGGTGGTGGTGGCACGCCGACTGGGCTTCCCGCCCAGCGAGGAACTCATCTCGCTGATGGCCCGCGCCTTCTGGGACGCCTGGGACGACCGGCTCACGGAGTACGAGTCGGCCCCGCAGGCCGCGGACGATCTCGATGGCTCCGCCGTCGACTCCTGACCGCCGGCCCGCCACTCCCCAGGCCGGCACCGGGGCCTCGTGGCCCCCGCGAGCGCGCGGCGCACCTCCGCTGACCCCGCACCGGAAGCCCCGATCGCGTGAGCGATGGGGACTGGGTCACGCGTGGCGCGGGCTCGGGGCCGCCCGTGCCCCCTCGCTGCAGCCTCGTTCCTGGGATCATGGAACCCGGCGGCGGTGCTGAAGCGAACGCGCGAGGCTCACGTGGAGTCCGTATCACATCACCGCTTGATTTTATCCGTCGTCTGATCCAGCGATGGTTCACCATCCCGCAGCGTTTCTCCGTACACAATCCGATGCCCATCTGGCGTGACGATGGCGAACTCCCGCATTCCCCACGGCTTGTCGGCTAACGGGTGCCAGATGCCAACGCCACGTGCACGGTACTCGCGGTAGAGACCTGCGGCGTCTCGAACGTGCAGGTACGCGAACCACGAGTGGTCAGGGACGTCGGTCATGGGGATCGCTTCCGGGCAGTGGCCAAGCCGTAGCCTGCATGCACCCTGGCTGAGGAATGCCCACCCCTCGACGCGGAGGTCTTCCGTGAATCCGAGCTGGTTCACATAGAAGCCAACCGAGGCATTCACGTCGGCTACGGCGAGCACGAATGTCGACGACAGTATCTCGGGCATCCGGTTGCCTCCTTCCCACACTCATTTCCTGCGAATTCCCGCGGCCGCCGCGAGGTCGACGCTCATCCTACTCATTCGGCGTTGCCTGCTACCCGCCCGCCCATCTGGCCGCCGAAGTGTCTCCCAGGCTCTGGCTCGCTGCTTTGGTGGCTGGCTACTCATACGGGTCACACGTGAGCCTCGCGCGTTCGCGAGGCTCGGGGCCGCCCGTGCCCCCTCGCTGCAGCCTCGTTCCTGGGATCATGGAACCCGGCGGCGGCGCTGAAGCGAACGCGCGAGGCTCACGTGGAGTCCGTATCGGCCATCGATCCACTGAGCATGTCGGCATACGCGGTCGGGCACAGGTCTTCGTCGCGAATCCCGAGCCTGCCCATCAAATCGGCAACGATGGCCTCCCCCTGTGCCACGTCCTGCCCGGGTCGTAGCACCACTTCAAGTTCGAGGACGTCCCCAAGTCCGTCCACCGTGTCGAGATGCACACGGGTCTGGCCGACGAGATAAAGCAGCCGCGTCTTCACCACGGTCTGCGTCACGCCCAGCGCTTGTTCCAGTACACCCCGAAGCAACTCGGGGTCGGCCACCGAGGTGATTTCGTAGTGACATTGTTTTGTCTTGCTTCCGTTGAATCTGGAATCTCCGCGGGCAAGGTTTAGCCTACCCTTTCCCCCGGAGGATTCCATCCCATGACCCAGAAGCGCAAGCGGCTGTCGGGCCCCGAGAAGCTCGCCATCGTCAAGCGATACCTCGTCGAACGGGTGCCGATCTCAGACCTGTGT
>Ga0194129_10001809_pt1 | contig 33706 bp, 29 predicted proteins | sample TA2KigCa35mmetaG_FD_150862 | JGI IMG/M metagenome (GOLD analysis project Ga0194129, IMG submission 150862) | Freshwater microbial communities from Lake Tanganyika, Tanzania - TA2015038 Kigoma Deep Cast 35m | ecosystem: Environmental > Aquatic > Freshwater > Lake | place: Tanzania: Lake...
AGGGTTAATACAACAAGACAATAAGCAGGAAGCACCGTTGATGCTTGGTCTTCGTCCACCACGTCCAGCAGGCACTGCTGCGCCTAAAATGCCTACTAAGCCATTGACTCCAGAGGGACGAGCGATGGTTTCTGGTAGAAGCACTAAAACTGCAAATCTTTTGGGCCTTGATGATCCTAGCCCAGTAGCTTCCAGCGTTCTTAGACGCTCTCGTACATCGGAAGTGCCTCAAATTGTTGGTCAAATATCAGCTTCTAAATTTATAACACCCAAAACTTCAAATGCAAATGCCGATCCTTTTGGATTAGGGGACCTAGATTTTTCTCTTGAAGCGCCAAGAGCTCCAGTAAAACCTTTACACCTTCCAAAGCCACCCACGGAACCAGCTCCTGCCAAAAATAGGGTAGTGCGCCCTTCAGCGCCTACTGAATCTCTATTAGCCGCTGAGCCGGTAAGTAGTACAGTCGTAGCAGTACCGCAAACAAGAACACGTATTGAGCCGCTTCCTTCTTTTGATTCGAAGAAGCTAAGAGGTGGAAAGCGTGGTGCAAGTGAAGCTCCTTCTGGTAGTGCTTCTCATTTGCTTACCCAGCCTCTTGTACGTTCGATACGTGAAGATGGTGATAAACCGGCCAATGTTTCTCCGCTTAAGCCACGAGCGGGTGCATTTGTGCCGTTGCAAGGGGCCCCTGAAAAATGGACCCAATTTACAGGCTATGATGATAAGCTAGTAAGTTCAAGGGGGCCTACGCCACAACCTGGACCTGGTGTGTTTGGGGTAGGAACACCTGGGGCAAAACCAATGGATGGTGTTAGTAGAGTACCTGCGCCATCATTTAAACAACGGTTTGTGGCGAAGGCACAATCATGGGGTAGCAGCATAAGAAATGCTGGCCGTTCTCTTAAGCAGCGATTAACACCAGCGCAAGAAGGGCGTGTTGATGCTATTAGCAATCGAATGTCAGCAATTAATGAACAGACGATGAAGCTGAGATTGAGTGGGAGAACAGATGCTGCAGCTTTAAAACAGGAGATGGACGCCTTGCAAAAAGAAGGAGAGTTGTTAGAGGGTGAGAGGTTGAGAATTGTTAATGCTGGTCGATTGAAAAGGGGCGTCAGAAACACGGCGCTGGGAATTAGAAATGTGGCTTCACGTGTTGGCAATGTATTTAAAAGGAAGCCAAAAACAGCAGCGGTTACGACGGAATCTACGGAAGAAAAACCAGGTGCAGAAGTATTTCAGATGACGGAAAGTCCTTTGGTTAGAAAAAATGCTGAAGCCGCTGTCACCAAAATACAGGCTCTCGCCCGTGGCAATGCGGCTCGTAAAGAGGCTCAAATGTTAAGAGCGGCTAAGGCTGAAGCGGTTGCAGCATCTTCAGCGGCTGCGAGGTTGGCTAGCGAAACAGTACCTGCAGCAACACCGGCAGTGAATGAAGCTGTTTCATGGAGACAAGTTCAGACTAAAGAAGAAAAACCAGGGCCGGTATTTACGCCTGGTTTGGTAACGGCAAGGGGTAATCAGCCGCAGGAAGCTGTTACTTCTACAGTTCAGTTAAATACGCAACGTGCAAGCCCGCCACTGCCTAAAGCTCCGCGGCCAGAACAGCAGCAGGAACCTGTGGTTGGGATGGAAAGCCCTACAGGTGTGGCTGCTGACTTAGGAATGACGAAGCCAGTTGTAGCGAGAAAGGCTACAGTAAACGTAGATGCAGCAAGAAAAATACAGGCTCTTGCCCGTAAAGTTATCAAAGTTAACAACGCAATTAAACCAGGGCCTGAGATGTCTGCGGATGAGGCTCGTGTTGAAATTAGACGTAGAAATGCGCTTAAACGAGCAGCTAAAGCTGAAGCAAGTTCTCAAATTCCTCCATCAGGACTTGCTGGCAACAGAGCAGAGAGAGTTAAAAAAATGTTGGGAGGCCCTACTCAAGAAGAATTACAGGCTACGATGGCAAATGCGCGTAGACAGGAAGCTATTAGCACAAATAAGCGCCAACGGGAAAATAAGAAAAAACGCCAAAAGCAAAAAGAGAAAAAGGCAGATGCACAAAATGCAGCTATACCGGCCGAGGCGTCTCCAGAAGCGGTGGATACTTCCTATAAAATGTATGAAATGGATTAATCATTTTAAGCGTTTAACCAGAAGGGCCCCGGCAATTGCCGGGGCCCTTCTTTTGTGCGCGCGGCATACGCAGTTATTTTCGGATATAACGCCGTTGCAAAGAGGGTTATTTGGCATTAGAGAGAGAAGCCAGAAAGGTATCCGGTGCTTTGCTGCGGTAAATCCGGCAGGACTTCATGAAGATAACTGAGCTTACCAGCGTAGGCTCTCTTGAGTTTTAATAAAAAGATCAAACATTCATGTGTGTACTGAGTCAGCATCGCTCTGTGCTAGCATATTCCTGTTAGCTGCTCAAACGCTTGCATCCGGTAGGTTGAATACGAGAGACTAAGCTATAAAGGATGTTTAATAAAAATGATCTGTCTGAGCGGTGGGTGAGTGATGAATTATAACATGTATCTGGTCTGGTGTGGCTTGCTATTGTGTGCTGGGCAACTACAGGCGGCTGAAGCTGGTGCTGCCGGCGGGGGTACCGCTGCGGGGCTTGTTGCTACAGGCCTAGCTTTATCTAAGCAGCAAGCGGCGATAGAAAGCACGCCTATTGGTGAAAAATTAGCAAAAATTCAACAAGTTGCAAAGGTTGGCGAAAAACAGAGTGCCTTGGCTAAGCTTGCTGCAGGAGCAAGCGCGAAATTTGGTAAAGCAATAGATACATTAAAGCTTCCTCTGACTAAAAAAGAGGAACGCAGAGAACCGGGGGGAGGGGCTAGCGTTCCAGCAAGCACGCAAAAAGATAGCGTGTCAGGGTCAAAAGACGTTGCGCCGGCTGCTGCTTCTACTATAGCGCCAAAAGATGCGAAGCCGGCGGCTGCTAGTACGGCAACTACGAAACCAAAAGAGCCTGCGCCAGATGCTTCTGTGGCTGCGCTTGCCAAATTAGCTGGTGGTAAAAAAACAGCGCCAAAAGAGCCAAAAACCATGCAAGATAAAATAGATGCAGCAAATGCGGCGGCACAAGGCGGGGGCGCGTTGGGGGCAAAAATTGCTGCAGCTAATCCGCATGTAGGTATGACCCACGAGCAGAAAAAAATGGCTGAAAACGCTGCTAAAGATTCAGCATTAAACCGTATGGGTAATGAGATTATTGGGAAAGATAGTAAAATAGCAAAATTTGCAAAAAAACATGGTATTGGTAGAAATGACGCAGGTGATGTTAATCAAAATTCGCGTTTGGCTAAGCTAGGAAATAAGTTGTTGGGACCAGGCAGTGCAGCCGCAAAATTACAAAATACAGTAATGGGAGAAAATAGCGCGCTTACAAAATTTGCTCAAAGACATGGGATTGGTAGCGATCCAAGTAAAGTTAATCAAAATTCACTAGCAGCTAAAGCTGGAAAAGCGCTACTGGCTCCAGATAGTGTTCTTGCTCGGCAAATGACAGCGGCTAGTGTGATGGGTCGGCTAGGGAGCCGCATGCTTAGAGAAAAGCTGCAGTACACTCTCCAAGAACAGCAAAAGAAAGTAGCAGCGTTTCAAGCCGCAGGCGGGGACCTGAGTAAGATGTCGCCAAAGCAGCTTGCGGCATTCCAAGAGAGTGCTCAGGTGGTTAAAAATCATTTTGAAACTGAGAAGCAATCTTTAGAATCACAAAAACAAGATTTAATTAGCCAGGTTAAAGATGTTGCTAAATCATCAGATAAAACATCCTTAGAAGAATTGAAAGAAAGGCTAAAAGATATTGGTATACGGATGAAGGCTGTAAATAAGGAGATTGCTAAGGCATCTAGATTAGTCGATAGAACTGGAAAATCTCTAAAAGAAAAGAATGCTCAAAAACCTGATGCAAAAAAACAAGAAAAGCAGAGAAGGGGGACGCTCGCTGCTAGCAGCTCTGAGGATGTGGTAGTGCAGATAAATCCTTTGATTGCAGCTAGGCAAGCAGCGCAGGCACCTCTAACACCACGGCCACCGTTGGTGCCCAGACCACCCACGACGCCGCCACCAGCACGGGTAGCAAACGGTTGAGGGTAGGGTAACGTAGCATAAAGTGAGTGATAAAACCGGGGCCTTACCACCCCCGGTTTTTTTATTACTAGAAACTATTTACTTTTCAAATAGAAAATATTTAATATAAGGGTATGGGTAGTTTATGAGGGAAAAGTATTTATCGTTTAACTAAATGAGAGGGATGAGATGAAAAAAGTGTTAGTTCTATTGCTCGCGGTGGTAGGATTTGCTTGCCAATTAGATGCAGCAACTGGCAATAATGATCGGCGGTCGCGCCGTTTAGGCGCGAATGGTCATGGACGCGCAAAAGTGCGCCGTGGTGGTGGTGGTTACAATGGTGGTGGTATTCGCAAAAGGACAGCCCTAGGTCGTGGTGGCGCAGGTACCCAAAAAAAGTTTGGGCAAGGAGCAAAAACCTATACCCCATTATGGCTTCCTCAGCCAAAAGGTGCTCGTAAGAAGGGATCGGTTAGCGCTGTGGAGCGTGCACGGGCAAATGCAATATTGGATGCGTTTTTAGAAGCATTTAAAAAGCAAGATTTACCGGCAGCAGCACAGCTATTCCAGAGCTTTGATACGCCTGCTGAAGTTGCTGCGGTTTTTGGTAATGCTTCAAAAGCAAATATGGTTGCTGTAATTTCAGTGCTTATTCAAACCCTTGCTCCATTTATTAACATGGTTAATGCTGTGTCGGCACAACAAAAGGTTATTGATGTTCATGGGCCTCCTGATCAAGAAAATGTATCATCTGGTGATTTGATTGAGAATATTCAGCCGGTATCTCCAGCAACTGCTTAGCCAGCGATTGTTTCTTTATCCGAAGGTATTTTTAAACAATAATAATGGAATACAAAAAAGAGGCCCTCGTTAATAAAGGGCCTCTTTTTTTGCTTAGGTACTAACGCTTATTTAGCTTCTGTGAAATCAGTATCGATTGGCTCGCTACCATCTTTCTTTTCTTCAGGTGTTGAAGCTGCTTGCGCACCTGCTGCTCCTTGTTGTTCTTTATACAAGAATTCAGCAATCTTGTAAGAAGCGTTCATCAACTCGGTGTGTGCTTTTTCAAGTTCTTCTTTGTTGTGCTCGTGTTCTACTAATGCTTTTTTAGCTGCTTCAAGCGCTGTTTCAACGGCGTTGACGTCAGCAATAGGGAGCTTTTCTTTGTTTTCTTGCAAGGTTTTTTCTACTTGCGCAATCATGCTATCAAGATTATTGCGCTTTTCCACCGTTTCGCGGCGCTTTTTATCGTCAGCTTCATGTAGTTGCGCTTCTTGTACCATGCGTTCAACTTCTTCTTTGCCCAGGCCAGAAGAGTTTGAAATGGTAATTTTTTGTTCTTTACCAGTGCCCAAGTCTTTTGCTGAAACGTGCACAATACCATTTGCATCGATATCAAACGTAACCTCAATTTGTGGTACGCCACGCGGTGCATTTGGAATGCCTTCAAGGCGGAACCGGCCAAGGGATTTATTATCTTGTGCAAATTCGCGCTCCCCTTGTACCACATTAATATCAACCGCAGATTGGTTGTTTTCGGCCGTTGAGAAAATTTGTGATTTACGGGTTGGAATGGTGGTATTACGTTCGATGATGCGTGCTGTAATATTTCCCATGGTTTCAATACCAAGTGAAAGTGGAGTAACATCGAGCAAGAGCACGTCTGTTACATCACCAGCCAATACGCCACCTTGGATTGCAGCGCCCACAGAAACTACTTCATCAGGGTTTACTGAGCGGTTAAGCTCTTTACCAAAGAAGTCTTTAACCATTTGCTGTACTTTTGGAATACGGGTAGAACCGCCCACCAAAATTACTTCGTCAATTTTGCTTACGTCAATACCAGCATCTGCAATAGCGCGTTTGCATGGCTCAAAGAGGCTATTGAAAATGTCAGCACATAATGATTCAAACTTGACACGGGTAATTTTGGTTACCAAATGCTTTGGTCCTGAGGCATCAGCAGTGATGTATGGCAAGTTAAGTTCAGTTTCTGGCATTGAAGAAAGTTCAATTTTTGCTTTTTCAGCTGCTTCTTTGAGGCGTTGTAGCGCCATTTTATCATTGTGCAGATCCATGCCATTTTCACGCTTGAATTCTGCTGCTAAGTAGCTGATAAGGCATTCATCGATATTGTCGCCACCAAGCATGGTGTCGCCGTTAGTTGATTTAACCTCAGTTACCCCGTCGCCTACTTCTAGTATTGAAATGTCAAAAGTACCGCCACCAAAGTCGAATACTGCGATAGTCTCATTACTTTTTTTATCAAGCCCATAAGCAAGTGCTGCAGCTGTTGGCTCATTGATAATGCGTTTGACGTCCAGTCCCGCAATTTTGCCTGCATCTTTGGTTGCTTGGCGTTGAGCATCGTTGAAGTAGGCTGGTACGGTGATAACAGCTTCAGTAACTGTTTCGCCTAAATACGCTTCAGCGGCCTGTTTTAATTTTTGAAGAACAGCGGCAGAGATCTCTTGGGGAGAAACTTGTTTGCCGTTTACTTCAATAGCACAATCGCCATTAGCACTTTCTACTACTTGGTAAGGAACCATCTTGAGGTCAGCTTGGTTAATTTCACTGAATTTTTTACCAATGAAACGTTTTGCAGAGAAAATGGTGTTGGTTGGATTGGTAATTGCTTGACGTTTTGCGATTGAACCGACTAATCGTTGTCCATCTTTAGCAAAGCCAACCACAGAAGGGGTAGTATTTGCGCCTTCTTGATTTGGAATAACTTTTGCACTGCCGCCTTCCATGAATGACACGACGGAGTTGGTTGTACCTAAGTCAATGCCGATAATTTTTGTCATTAGTTAACCCCTTGGCTTTTTTGGCTTTTTAACGCTATTTCTTTTACTTGATCTTCGAGTTGAGACTAAAGTTTTTAATCTCAGAAATTAGTTTATTTTTTTCAGCGGAATGTGTCAAGTAGGATTGAGAGAAAATCTTAGTCTATTATTGTAGATTTTTTGATAATAGACCTTGTCTTCAGGAGGAAATTTGACCGCTGGATTTATCTTATAAGTGGTTGTATGGGGTCAAGGGATAAGCATTTAAGAGGGTTTACCTTTACCTATGGGTCGCATAATTAAATATTATGTTAAGCATTTGCTTGATATTGCTCCATTTGGCGCCTTTTATTGGAGTGGCCTTGGTCGCTTTTCCTCTCTGGGTGGCCACGCCGCGCGACCGAGCACTCCGTTGAGGCCCCCTTGACTTTGCTCTGGGGCTTGTGGGCTCGGGGGAGCGGGCAGGGGGGTGTTAAAAACGGGGGTAGGGGTTAAGGGTCAAGGGGGCCTCAACTCCGTGTGTAATGGGGAAATAGGAGGATATATATAGGAGGATATATATAGGAGGATATATAGTAGTAGGATATAGTGGGATATAGGGGGAGGAGGAGGATTAGTAGGATGTTGGATAGTTAAAGATGTTGGATAGTTAAATAGGTAGGAGGGTGAGGGTGTTGATAGGAGGGTGAGGGTGTTGAAGGGAGTGGGAGATGAGTAGATGAGATGAGTAGATGAGGAGCGTAAGTATATCCTCTCCCTAATATGAAAAGGAGGTGAAAGAATGGAAGAAAAAGAGGGAATAGGGGATAGGGGATAAAGTTAATAAGTTGTGGTGTATAGGTGTATATGTGATATGTGAGAGGGGGGTGTTTATTAAGTGAAGCCGGGTTCGAGTCCGGTAGAGATTAACCGGTAGAGATTAAAGAGAAAAAGTATAAGAGAGGGTAAACCAATAGTACGGTTGTGATTCCTGTAGATGCGTAACTACCAGCCTTACGTGTTAACTATCAATTGCCAGCTGTACCGGCACCATAGTCATCAGCTCATGTTGCTGCATCGCTACTGCTCTTTCCATAATAAGATGGATTCATGTTCTTAAAAGCAAAATACGCGCGCCCTCGGCGATGAATTAAGCACAAAAACATTAGAGTATTATTATATATTTTAGGATGGCTGAGGTAGCTAAACCAGCAAAAATACTACCAGCTATTACCCAGCGTGAAGCATAGATTCTGAGGGCAATACGCCATGTGCTCCAGGCATTGGTAGCAATGATAGCAAAACTGATAGACCGTACTACAATCAGCGAGATAAGGGTAGCTGCTGGGGAAGTAATAATGCTGTGCCGTACCATAACATAGAGTGCAATTAATTCTGTCAGTTTGAATAAAAATAATTTACTTGCTGCTTCTTCGATAATGTAGAGTTGTTCGTAGAGTAAGAAGAAGAACTCAGCAAAGGAGATAAGCAAGAATAGCAAGGCAAGAGCAAACGATTCGTTAGTGATACTTGGCTGTTTGCTGATTTTCACAATATTATCAATATTAAGCGCAATGATGATGATGACGGGTGCCAGTAAGCTCATTAATTTATTATTTATGGTCGTAAATGCCTGTATTTTAACAGGTTGACTTTCTTCTTTTATGTTTGCTAATAAGGCATTGCCTGGGTACCAGATAGTTGATTTGATGATTGATTGGAGTGCGTTGACTATGACGCTGGCAATGTAGAAGGTGCCAGCTGATACTAAGCCAAAGCGCCACGCAAAGAGCGGTGTTAAAAAGTTACTAGTAAACATATTTCTCGTTACACGCAGTAAGTAATTGAAGAGCCGCGTGGTAAGAATTCGCTTAGAAATTGATCTGTTAAAGGTACATGATGCTTCTGGCAGGCTGCGATGATATGAGCGTACCAGTAGCACGAATGCGATGACACAAATAAAAGAGTCTATCAGATGCGGAATAAAGATGGCATTCAGAGACAAAGGCTGATTAAAAATGACGGTTGGGCCCCACGTCATGGCCAAGTAGGCAGCTAGGATGGCTATTTCAATACTAACCACATATTTAGTCAGAAAGGTGGTATGGAGGAGCATGCGTAGAAAAGTACGCGTAGTTTCAAGAAGAATGATGCTTGGGATTATCCAGATAAAAGGGAGGGCTGTAAAGGTAGTAGCTGCAATATAGGTTGCCACTCCAGCACAGCAGATTATCAACGGAGCATGAGGGAGAAGGGAATAATTAAGCAGAAAGACTTTGAAGTTCTGCTTGTTTTTATTCATCAAGTGAATAAACGGGGGAAGCGAATTGGTGGCACCTAGATCGGCTATATAGGTTACTAGATATATGATGGAGAAGAGGCTGCCCATGGTACCATACATAGCTGTTGGCATACATTTCATGAGCAATAAACAGTGCGCAACCTTGCAGGTTTCGTATACAAAGCTACCGCTTAATGTCCATTTGAAGCTGGCATTAAATTGATTGCTGATAGATTTATTGCTCTTAGCCATCATCTGTACCCTTTCTGTCTAATGCTACTGCGTTTGTCACAGTATATATTGATTATTATTAAAGGTAGAGCTTTTTACTTAAGCCTGTTTTTCGTGTGATTTGGTCTTTTTTTACAGATTGTTTGGTTGCGTTATTGTTTATGCTACTATTAACTAGGTTAATTCCCCTTGCCGATTCATTAGTAATAGAAAAAAGGTAAACAATGCTTTTAAATAGGCTTAATTTTCTATACTGGGTGGTAAAAATAGCATTACTTTTGATGCCGCAAATTTCTATTCAACTGAATGCTAGTATAGAGCTTGGATATGCAGATGCATATTGTCACCAATGGTACCCATCTATTCCACGCCCTCTTATGGTGCTCATAGAATCTCCTACTTCTTCACAGCGGCCTTTTCTTTTTAGTTGCCCTGAGAAGAATGCCCTACTTGCAGCTCTTGACGAGTTGCTAATGGTTAGAATTAATTTGTTTATGAATACTAGACAAATGCAATCAATTAATCCAGCAATGAATAAGTATACCAAATTTGATGACATTGTTTCCTTATATCATTTATTAATGAAAGTTAATGCCCTTCCTGATCATAGGGTACTTGAGACGAGTGCTATACTTAAAGAAGTTCCATTTGAGGAGCTTCTTACACGCATTCCTTATATTGCTGTTAAAGAGGCGCTCATTTTTTTACAACAGGGAAATCCTATCTACTTAATACGACTTCTTGATAAGAATAACCATGCATATTGCGAATCTGAAATACGCTCTGCTTTAGCTGCTAGTTTGGTGATGCTTATTTCTGCTTGTAAAATGGTTGTTGATGTACGTGTAAAAATACGTGGTATTCCTACTTGCATAAACCTTATTCAGATTTATGAACATGTAGAACAGCTACCTATTGAAAACCTTTTGCAAGCAATGCATATGCTGCTTCACCGAATAGGTATTATGCTTGATAGTCTTAGCCAAAAAGAAGAAGGCTTTGTTGATTGGTTAAAAAATAAGTGGGTATATCTTCCCGTTACAGTACTCATTGTTGCTATGCGTATAGCAAAATATTACTGGGGGAATCATGATATGTTTAATTCATACACAGTCGGTAATCAGTGGAATAATGCAACCCAATTTAGCAATGATAGCTCTTTTGGTATTCATAATTTACTGTTTGAGACGCACATTAAAGAAGGTAGAAGCAATTTTAAAAATGATGAGGTTGTTGTAGGGTCAGCATAAAAGAAACGTGTTTCCATCCAAAGGAATCCTATGTTCAAGCTTCACGACCATGTAATTTATCCGGCACATGGTGTTGCTCTTGTTGATGAAATTAGTGAAAAAAAAGTTGGCGAAAACACTATTCAGTTTTTGACGCTTAATTTTGTTTTTAAAGAAATGACCATTTTGGTTCCAACTTATAATGTAGCCACTATTGGAATTAGGTACCCAAGTAGTGAGCAAGATGTTAATACTGCAATTCATGAACTTTCAAAAAAACCAGAAAAAATGCTTGATAGCATTGATTTTACCCCGAGCGGCTGGAATCGTCGGCATAAAGAATACCAGCTAAAAATTCAGATGGGAAAACTGGTGGAAGTTGCTAAAATATACCGAGATTTAATGTATATTGCACAGCAAAAAGATCTTTCTTTTGGCGAGCGGGTTGTTTTGCAAACCACCGAAGAGCTTATTGCGCAAGAGATACAAATTATAAAGAAAAAAGAGCGAGAGGCCATTGTGCAGGTACTGCGTAATCCCTTTAAGCAGTTTATTTTCCATGACAAAGGCTTTTTGCACGAGGCACAACAAAGCGTCTAGCAAGCTAGTGGCTTAAAAGGCCAGTAACACTTCCTTACTGGTTCTAGGCAGGAAAGTATAAAAAATACAAAATGATTGTTATTATTACGGGACCAACCGCATCTGGTAAAACGGCACTCTCTGAACAGTTGGTTCCCTATCTGCAGGGAGCGGTTATTAATGCAGATATGGGGCAGTTTTATACGGCGTTAACTATTGGTACTGCTAAGCCGGACTGGCAAGCATTGCCTTTTGATTCTTATTTATTTGACTGGGTTGATACTCCCCGAGATATTACCGTAGTTGCTTTTAAAAAAGCAGTAGACGATTGTGTGCTTACTATTCAGGCAGCGCACAAAACTCCTCTTATTGTTGGAGGATCCTCATTTTATATAAAATCTCTTTTTTACCCTCCTCAACAGGTTCCCTTTTTCCAGACGGTTGACATGGCGATGTTCGACACCATAAGTGCTGCCCAATTATGGGAACAGTTATATGCTATAGACCCTGAACGCGCACAGGCTATCCATGCGACTGATCATTATAGATTGACGCGGGCGTTGGCTTTATGGTATGGTACCGGCCAAAAGCCCTCAACCTTAAAACCTTCTTTTGTAATGCCGTATAAAAAGGTTTTATTGGTAGTAGTACTTCCTGCCCGAGCTGTTTTAACCGAGCGTATTAATATGCGCAATGAGCAGATGATTAAAAGCGGCTGGATAGAAGAAGCACAAAGTCTAATTTCAACCGACTGGCAATCTTTTGTGCAGGAAAAAAAATTAGTGGGGTATACAGAACTACTTGCTTGGTTAATGAATGGCGCCAAAAAAGATCAGCTTTCATCGGTAATCAATGCTATCAATATCCAAACAAGGCAGTATGCTAAACGCCAAGAGACATTTTTAAATAAATTGGCAAAAGAAGTAGCCGCAGATGCCAAGCAAGCCGGCGCAGATCTACAGATTGTTATTGCCCCTGATAATTCATTGCAAACAGTAGAAAAAATTGTTGAGCTGGCAAAATAACAATAGATAATTATAAAATAGACACTATTTTTCAGAAATTAACCGTAGGGCGTTTTTTCTGTCTCGCCAGCTCCTACTATTAGCACCGGCGAATTTTGTTTCGTATTGTCAATCTCGTTTGCCTTATTGAAAAAGCCCTCTAGATCGTTTAATACAAATGGCCCTCTGGTAGATGTGAACATCAAAGTGCAAAATATACAAAAAAATGCATGTTTTTAAGTTGGAAAAAAGAGGTTTATGCGGTAAACTCCATTACCATGCAATGGTGACAAAAAGGAAAAAGCAGAATAGGTTCTTCCGGCTTGAAAGGGCTTTCATGATTTACATGTTTAGAAAAGAAATGAAAAAATGGCAAAACGTTCTTTGGATCGTTTTGGCCTCATTAGTATTGGGAACCCTCTATGGTATTAAGTTTGGCCCTAGTGGTCCCGGGGATTTAAAAGTTGCTAAAGTAAACGGTTATCCCGTTACTTTCGATCAATATCGAAAAGCGCTGATGGAAATTCAAGAGCGCATCAATGCTATTAAGCAGATGGCCAAAGCTTATGGAATGTCTGAAGAAATGTTTTTGCAAGCTTATGGATTTGACAACCCCCAAGCACTAGCCCTTGATAACTGCATACAAGAAAAATTATATGACTATGTTAAAGATCAATTGAGCATGCGTGTGGACAAGCAATGGTTTGCCCAGGAGCTCGTTAAATCGATGCCTCATTTGGTTGACTCAGAAGGCAGAGTGAACATAGGAATGTATCATGATTATTTGCAACGTCTCTCTATGACTCCTGCAGAATTTGAAGAACGCCGCGCAGAAGAAATCAAGCGCGATCTCCTTCTTAAGTTTGTTCAACATACTGCCTATGTTCCTGGCTTTATAGCAAAAGAAGCAGCTATTCGTGCGATTACCCCTCGTAGCTTTGGCGTAGTTATGTGCAAATCTGATATGTTTATGACCGAAGCAAAACAGTTGGCATCTGATGAAAAAGAAGTAAATGCATTTTATTTAGGGAATAAAGATAAATATCGTCAGCCAGAACAACGCGGCGGGATGTATTGGGAAATTGATACTAAGTCTTTTGTAGATGCAGTTGATATTGATAATGCTACAGCCCACAATTTTTATGAAAAGCATAAAGCTGCCTTGTATCGCATTCCTCCAAAAGTAAAAGTGCGTCGCTTGGTATTAAAATCTGAAAATGGCAGCATGCCGTCAGTAGCCACCGATATTCTTAAAAAAGCAACTGATAAACCTGAGCACTTTGCCACTCTTGTAAAACAGTACTCAGTTGATGCTAAATCAGTAGCTCACGGAGGCCTGGTTGATTTTTTTGAAAAAGGCACCTACGATGCAGCATTCGAAAAAGCAGCATTTCGCTTAAAAGAAGTAGGTGAAATTTCGCCGCTTGTTAAAACTAAAGATGGCTATGAAATTCTCCAATTAGTGGAGCGTATTAATGCGGGAGAAAAATCATTCGAGTTAGTAAAAAATGATATAATAACATCACTCAAAGCAAAGCGAGCGTTGGCACAAGTCCGTGCTACCTTGGAACAGTTAGTTCGTTCAGCAAAAGAAGATGTTAAGCACTTAGATGCTTTTGTTGCAAAACACCACCTTGTTGGTAAAAAGACTGATTTGCTTGTGGATGCTGATGCTAAAGGTAATTCTCTTCAGGCCTTACTCGCAAAGAAATTTTTTGCTTCACAGGCTAAAACCCCTGCCTGTGGTTATTTTATTCATGAAGATCGCTATATTATTTTTGCTTTAGAAATAGTGAAAAAATCATATATTCCACTTTTTAGTGAAGTAAAAGAAACGGTAACTAAAGACTTCATCAAAGATCAAGCACAGGTAATAGCTAAGCGCGTATTGAAAGATGTAAGGGCGGCCGTATTGGCTGGAAAGAAAACGTTGCATGAAATAGCCAACGAACTGAAAACACACTATACCAAGACTGAGATGATTACAAAAGCCAGTGAATTGAAAGAGCTTGGTAATGATCGAGGCTTTGCTGAAAAACTTATCTCATTGACCGATCCATCCCAAGTCCTTTTTATAGCACAAGGCGAGAATTTCTACTTGGCAAAGATAGAAAGTGCAAAACAAGTAGAAAAGGTCGATCTTGATAAAGAAATAGCCAAGTGCGCCAAATCAGAGCATGCTAAGATCGGTTCTTTACAGGTGGGAGCGTTTATTGCTTCTTTGCACAGAAATGCTAAAATAGAGATAGAAAATAAAAGTATACTTGAGATGCAACAGGTGAAAGAATAGTAGATGAGTAAACAAATAGTGCAAACAACTGAGCGAACAAAGGCACTTGAAGTCGCCTTTGCCCAAATTGATAAACAATTTGGTAAAGGATCGGTTATGCTTTTAGGCCAGAAGACCGATCTTAAGCTTGAGACTATTTCAACCGGTTCGATATTAATTGACCAAGCACTAGGCGTTGGGGGTCTTCCTCGTGGACGTGTTGTTGAGATTTATGGTCCAGAAGCATCAGGGAAAACAACAATTACATTGCATGCGATTGCGCAAGCACAAAAAATGGGTGGCGTGTGTGCATTTATCGATGCGGAGCATGCCCTTGATCCTTCGTATGCAGCAAGTATTGGTATAAACGTTGATGATCTTATTGTTTCTCAGCCAGATTATGGTGAACAGGCACTTGATATTGTTGAAATGCTGGTTCGCTCTAACGCTGTTGATATGATTGTAGTTGATTCCGTAGCAGCGCTCGTTCCTAAGTCAGAACTTGAAGGCGACATGGGCGATGTACATGTTGGCCTACAAGCGCGCTTAATGTCCCAGGCTTTGCGCAAATTAACGCCCGTAGTGCACAAATCCCGAACGGTGCTTATATTTATCAATCAGATTCGCAGCAAAATTAATTCTATGCCATTTGGCGATCATGAAACAACCACCGGTGGAAATGCACTGAAGTTTTATGCTTCAATACGTTTGGATATCCGCCGTATAGCAACCCTCAAGAAAAACGATAAACCAATTGGCAATCGTGTACTTGTTAAAGTTTCTAAAAATAAAGTTGCTCCTCCTTTTCGACGTGCTGAGGTAGATCTTCTGTTTGGTGAAGGTATTAGTAAAGAACTTGATGCTCTTGATGCAGCAATTGCAGCTGAAATTGTTCAACAAAACGGTGCGTGGTTTACTCTTGGTACGGAAAAACTGGCACAAGGCCGGGATAATTGTTTAAAGAAATTGAAGGAAGAGCCAGCTTTGTATGAAAAAATATACGCTGCGGTTCGAGAGAAGTTAATAAGTGAAACTTCACCGGTCAATGCAGGAAGTGATAGTGAATAATACGAATAATAAACCATTTAATAAAAATAATAGTAAAGCACCGAATGACGCTCTAAACAAACATAATGTTAACGAGCAAATTCGTAGCGAAAAGCTTATGGTTATTGATGACCTTGGGCAACAATTAGGGCTTTTGCCTCGTGCGCAAGCACTTATGAAAGCTTATGAAAAAAACATGGATCTAGTGCAAGTAGGCGAAAACGATGGAGTGCCCATCGCTAAGTTTATGGACTATGGTAAGTTTTTATATGCTAAGAAAAAACAGCTTGCAGACGCTAAAAAACATCAAAAAGTTATTCTTGTAAAAGAGATTAAAATGCGCCCAAATATTGGCGATCAGGATTACAAGACTAAGCTGAACCAAGCAGTTCAGTTCTTTGCAGACGGCAACAAGGTTAAATTTACGCTCCAATTTCGTGGGCGTGAAGCTACCATGATTGATGACGTCGGACCACGTTTTTTTTCTCGAATTCTTACTGATTTAGTAGAAAAAAACGTAGGCCAAGTCGTTGAAGAAAAAGATAGTAGAAGCAACATGCTCTGGACAAAGATTTTCTTTGTTAAGAGTAAGTAAAGGGATTTATAATGCCAAAAATGAAAACACACTCAGCGTGCAAAAAAAGATTCAAGAAAACCGCTAGCGGTCTTGTTAAACGTACTCGTGCATATCGTCGGCACCATGCATGGGCTAAAAATGCTAAGCGTGTTCGTGATTTACGTGGTATCAGCTATGTAAATGCATCACAAGAAAAGAAAATTAAATCATTAATGCCGTACTAGTATTTTTATCATTAAATATTGAATTTGGAATTGAGGTCATATTATGTCACGCGTGAAACGTGGTGTTGTCACTAAACATCGTCATAAACGTCTATTAAAGCAAACTAAAGGGTTCTGGGGCCAACGAGGCAACGTATTTAAACGTGCAAAAGAAACGTTAATGCGTGCTATGGCATTTGCTTATAAAGGCAGAAAACTTAAAAAACGTGATTTCCGAGCACTCTTTATTGTGCGTATCAGTGCAGCTTGCAAAGCCCATGGTACTTCCTATAGCAAGTTTATGCATGACCTTAAGCAAGCAAATGTTCTTCTTAACCGCAAAATGTTAAGCCAGCTGGCTATTTTCGAACCGCAAGCATTTGCTGACCTGGTTACCTTTGTTGCAAAAAAATAAATGTATTGCAATTGATATTCCATAGCCGCTAATCTGTACGTTAGTATGGTAAACGGCTATGGGTATGGGAAAAAGGAATTAGCAATGAAACATTTGGAAGAGCTTGAACATAAGGTTCTTCGCTTGATTGAAAAACACCAGGAGCTACAAGCAAAACATGCTGATGCCACCAAAGAGATAGAGTCATTACGTGCACAAGTACAGCAGTTTGAAGCTTCTCTTCTTAAGGAAACATCTAGCTCTCAAGCGTTAGTTCAAGAAAAAGCTACTATAGTTACTAGTATCGAGGCGTTACTCACTAGTTTGAATGCTCTTGAAAACAATCATTAACGATCGTGTATCATGCAAAAACAGTTAAAAATTACCCTAAATGGTAAGCAATACTCGATCGCGACTGATGAGCATGATCAGGATATTTTACAAGCGGCTAAGCTTGTTGATACCCTGTTTAAAGCAAAAAATGAAAAAATGCCAACTTTGAGCGAAGATAAAATTGCGCTTATGGTAGCCCTTCATATTGCTACTGATCTGGTAAAAAGCCAGCGTCTTTTAGCTGATGATGAAATGAGGCTTGGGCATATAGTTTCATTGATGGCTGACGCTGCATAAGTAGCGGTTCTGCTTAGTAATCAGAGCGTAATGCTGGCAGGTTCTTCCTTTTTTTCTTAGCCTCAATTCTTAGTGAGGCAACAGCTGTATTACCGATTTCCCCTACTGTTATTTAGACTTAAAGGCACAGCAATGGATGGAATAATGCTAGTTACAGCACTTGCTGGCGCGCTTAGTGGTTCTTTTGCGGCTTTGGGCTTTGTGTACACACGTAAACGTCAGTTGCTGTACGCTAAAAACAATGCTGCTCAATTTATTAAAAATGCTCATGAAGAGATAGAACGGCTACGCCGTGATGCTATGGCAGAGCTTAAAAATGAACTTAATAAGCGTCGCAGTGAGTTTGATTTAGAGACAAAACGATTAAAAATCGAAAATGCTCAAATACAAGCAAAAGTACAAAAAAAACAAGATTCGCTTGATCAGCGTGAAGTTTTACTGGATGATTTACGCCGTGAGCTTCAGCAAAAAGACCGTGAATTATCCAAGCGACTTGATAATTTAAATAATGATGAAATAAAGATCAAAAAAATCTTTGAAGAATTTATGGTTAAGCTTGAGCGCTTAAGCAATATGAAGCAAGATGATGCTCGCCGTATCTTATTTGAAACCATAGAAAAAGACGTAAGGCTTGCAAGCCAAAAGTGGATTTCTAAAATAGAAGAAGAAGCCCGCGAAACGGCTAAAGAAAAAGCGACTACTATCATGTGTAGCGCTATGCAGCGGTATCTTGCAGAAACAGTTACCTTGCATTCTTCTAGCGTTATTCACCTTCCTAATGAGGAGATGAAAGGGCGTATTATTGGCAAAGAAGGCCGAAATATTAAAGCTCTTGAAATGGCTACAGGTATGGAGTTTGTTATTGGAGATACGCCTGAAATTATTACCATTTCCGGGTTTAATCCGATTAGACGTGAAATTGCAAAGCGTACCTTAGGAAAGCTGATTTTAGATGGGCGTATAAATCCTACGCGCATTGAAGAAACAGTAGCAAAGTGTGAAACAGAGCTAGACCAAAGTATTCTGGAGATTGGGCAGCAAACTACTTTAGAATTTGGCTTTAGGGGGGTACACCAAGAAACACAAAAACTTATTGGTAAACTTCATTTCCGTACTAGCTTTACTCAAAATAATCTTATCCATAGCAAAGAGGTAGCCTATTTTTCACGTATGATAGCCCAAGAACTTGGTCTTGATGGTGATATTGCTGCTCGTGGCGGCTTGCTTCATGATATTGGGAAGGCTGTTTCTGCTGAAGTCGATGGCCCACACGCCTTAATTGGCGGTGATTTGGCTAAAGAATATGGTGAAGATCCAATTATCGTTAATGCTATTGCTAGCCATCATGAAGAAATCCCTGCTATTAGCGTATATGGTTTTATTGTGCACTTAGCAGATGCTATTTCAGCATCTCGTCCAGGTGCACGTAAGGAGACCTTGTCCACTTATATCAAGAGGCTTGAGCAACTTGAAGAAATAGCTGGTACCTTTGAAGGTGTTAAGCGTGCCTTTGCCTTACAGGCTGGTCGTGAAATACGGGTAGTAGTGGACGAAGATAGGCTTACTGATGACCAGGCATTCCTTCTTGCCAGTGAGCTTGCAAAACGCATAGAGCAAGAGATGGCGTTTCCTGGAGAAATTAAAGTTAATGTTATTAGAGAAAAGAGATTTATTCAGGCGGCACGTTAAAATATGGCATCATTGTTACGATTTGTTTTTATTGGCGATATAATTGGCGCCCCTGGGATAGCTATGTTTCAAAAGTGGGCTCCCCGGTTGCAAGAGAGCCATCAGGCGCAGGCAATTATTGTGAATGGCGAAAATGCTATGAAAAATGGCATGGGGCTTAATGTTAAAATAATTGATTTACTGCGCGAAAGTGGTGCCGCTCTTGTTACAACGGGCAACCATGTATGGGATCAAAAAGATCTCTATGCTGCGCTTAATGAGCGGGACGATGTTATTCGTCCCGCCAACTACCCACCTGGGATGCCAGGCAAATCATATGCACTTATTCAGGTGCAAGGGCAGCTGGTGGCAATAGTTAACCTGCATGGCCGTGTGTACTCTAAAGATAATTTGGATTGCCCCTTTAGAACAGTTGATTCTCTCTTAACTTTCTTAAAAACTAAAACCAATATTATTTTTGTAGATTTTCACGGAGATGCTACCTCAGAAAAACGGGCTATGGGGATGTTTCTCGATGGCCGCGTTTCTGGCGTGTATGGAACGCATACGCATATTCAGACTGCAGATGAAATGATACAGCCTAAGGGTACCAGTTATGTTACTGACCTCGGCGGTTGTGGAGCGCTCAATTCTGTTCTCGGTATGCAGTTTGATGGTATGCTACCGCATTTTTTACAGCATCGCAAAATGGGAAAGATGGTAGTTGAAGAGCAGCCACCTTTTGTCTTGAGCGGTGTGCTTGTTGAAGTTGATCCTCAAACAGGTAAGTCTGTCAAAATAGAACGAATTCGCATTGTGGACAATGAAATTCATGTATAAAGTGGACTTTTAGTAAGTACCACATGCTATGATTACTAGCTATTTTCTCATACATTTTTTGCAAACAGCAAGCATTTATTTCACTGTGTTACTAGGGCTTTTTTTATCCTGTAATATTGTTATTAAAATGCCTATCATTCACCATGCGAGCATATTGCCTATCTTGATTATGTTATTGTTACCGGTAATGACGTTATTTGCTTGGCCATTGGCTAGCAGCATGGCAGTCTATATGACGGTAGCAGAACATAAAGAGCGCGACGAGTTAGTAGTTATTTCGTTTCTTTCTAAAGCTATGCAGGGATTGCGTTATAGTGTGGTATTATACGCATTTTTATGCAGCGTCTTATACGCCATTTTTGCCTTTTACTTAGCACCGCAGGGATATGTGCTAAGTAAAAGGCTTTTTTTAAACGTTGCTAAGGACCAATTTTTACAGGTAGAACCAGGTGTTTTTCATACTACTATCCCCACGATCAGTTTTTATGTGCAGAAAAAAAATCTTACGGTAGACAAGCAAACATTATTTGAAAACCTCATATTAATTTTGCGTAAAAAAAATGCTGAACAGCTTTTTATTGCAGCAGATAGTGGGTTTTTTGATGATCGACAACTTGTTTTAGATAATGGGCATCTTATCTCTTATAAAAATGAACAGGTGCATACAGCTTTTTTTAAGAAAACAGCTATTCAGCTAGATGCCTATATTTCACCGGCCAAAGAAAAAAGTCTAGTTATGCAAAGCAGATTTTTAACTGTTAATACCCTCTGGGATCATGTTGCTCATGATCAAGAAATGTCCTTCGAATTACATAAGCGTATTGCACAGACTGGTTGGCAATTTGTATTGATACTGCTAGCCTTTGCTTACGTATTGATGCGAAAAAAAAATTCTTTGCTGTCTTGTGTACTTATGTGTGGCATGACATTCTTAGGCACGTATCTCATTATTAGTTTAGCACAGAGCTATGTACAACAGGCTGCGCTTTGTTTGGGATTTTTATATGGCCCTCTGCTGACAGCGCTTATAGTAAGCATATTTATTATTTTTAAAAGGCGAGACCGAGTATGATTCTTATTATTATTTTATATGCTATTTTGGCCTCGACGTTCGTGTTTGCCAAATATGCAGTAGCTTTTTCTACCCCTACTTTTTTAATTGGCTTTCGTATGATAATAGCGGGTTTAATGCTTTTAAGCTTTTGCTTGCTCAAAGGGCGCGGTAGGTTGCATATTAATACTGCTGATTATTGGCTATTTTTCAAAACAGCCCTTTTTCATATTTACCTAGCTTTTACGTTAGAGTTTTGGGCTTTACAGTATGTAGGCTCCTTAAAAACTACCATGATTTTTGCGTTTACCCCGTTTATTGCGGCTCTTTTAGCTTATGGGCTCTATGGTGAACGACTGAATCGAGCAAAAAAAATTGGTATTGCTATAGGCGCAGCGGGCCTAGTGCCGGTGTTGCTTGCTAGCGGTGAAGCTTCCTTAACGCAGAGCCTCTGGCTAACGGTGGGCCTACCAGATCTCGCATTGCTTGGAGCTGTTACTTCCGGGGCTTATGCATGGTTTTTAGTTAAGCAGTTGATGCAGCGTGGCTATAGCTTTGTAATAATAAATGGGGTTGCCATGCTTATTGGTGGTATATTAAGTTTAATTACGAGCATTTTGGTTAGCGGATTTACTATGCCGGTTAGCAATTGGCCACTCTTTTTGTGCTGGACTATGATGCTTATCATAAGTGCCAATATTATTGTATATAATTTGTATGGGGCACTTTTGCGACGGTATAGTATTACCTTTTTAACATTTGCAGGCTTTTTGTGCCCTAGTTTTGGTGCATTATATGAATGGATCTTAACCGGCAAGGCAATATCATGGCATTATTTAGTAAGCTTAGTGCTCGTTATAGCTGGATTATATATATTTTATCGTCAAGAGTTAGTCAAAGATGCTTCAATCAATTGAATAAGCTCTGTAGTGGCAGTGTTAAGATCATCATTGCATAAATGAAAATCAAAGATAGGGTTTCGCTCTTCTTCGGTAATTTCTTCTGCAGCGATTGTAATGCGTCGGTGTAATGCTTCTCCAGTCTCGCGGCCTCGTTTTTGAAGCCTCTCTTCAAGAACGTTTAGGCTTGGAACATCAAACCAAATGAGAATTGCTTGCGGGTAAAGCTGTTTGATTGTTTTGGCGCCAGCCCTGTCAGCGACTAAAATAAATGATTTTCCTTTTGCAATCGTATCTAAAATATTACGTGGACATCCATAAAAATTATTATCATAGAACGTAGTTTCAAGAAAAAAACCAGATGCTTCTTTTGTTTTAAAATCAGCAAGGTCCACAAAATGGTAATCAATGCCGTTGCGTTCATTTAGACGCGGTTGCCTAGTGGTGTAGGTAATCACTTTTTCTAAAGGCACTATTTTTTCAAGAGCTTGAAACGCTCGTTTAGCGATGGTGGTTTTACCCCCGCCTGTTGGGGCTGATATAATGAATAAACGTCCTGTTGCAAACATTATGGTTCCTGCCTGTGCTTTAAGCTATTAAAAGATGCGCTATGGTAGCAAAAATAGGAAAAAAGTTTAGTGTTTTATAGAAAAATACTAAATCTATCAAAAAGCCTTTATAATGCCTGCTAATAACATGATTTTTTCTTGAAGGAAGCATAGAATGCTATTTCATAACGTTTTAATATTGATATTAAGCTGCACACTGCTTAGCTCATATCCTCCTATTATGGCAAAGGTAATTACAAAACAGAAATATGATGTTAAAAAACTCCATCTCTATCGCTTGCTAACGCCAGTTAACGATACGCTTAAAAGAAATCTGCATCAGCTTAAAACAAATGAAGGCTCCCCGGAAGATTTAGAAGTGCTTCTTAAAGCTTCGAGTATGTGTTCTCAGGTATTAACAAGCATGGAACGCTTGGTTTTTTTATTTAATACCAAAGCATATGAGGCAATTTCTCAATTTAAATGGCAGTTTTTAAGTGTATGTCAAACGCTTAAAAAGCATGGTATGGATATTAAGCCGCGCCATTTTAGAGAACTTGGTCCGCGTTTAAAAAAGTTTCATCTTGCTATTTTCAACTACTATTACACCCATAAAGAGTTTATGGATGAACAAGAAGTTGAACTGTTTAATGAAATGAATCGGTTTTGTAGTGGACTTCGATTTTGCTTACTACCTGGTGCAGATGATTATTTTGATTTTAGCTTTATAGATATGCTGACGGATATGCTTTTTTTCAAGCCTCTTGAATGGATGGCTGACCATAAATTATTAGTAGCTGTTGGTGTTGGGGTCATTACGATAAGTATATGGTATTGGCATAAATACAATAAGGAAAAGATTCAGGCTGAAAAATTTAAAAAAAAAGCGATGAAAGCCGGTTTTGAAATGCGTTGTCAGCATGCTGTACAGCAAAGTGGCGCTCAGTGCGGTGCTTATTCAATAGTTAATGGTATTTTGCTGAATGCTGCCAATCCAGAAGAGGTATTGCGGCAGGCCGCATTTGTTGATATTCCCGCTGTTTTTGCCCAAGTTCGTACAGAAATAGAACATACTGGCGATTTAGATCGGTTAAGGCGATTTCCAGAAACTCCTGAATGGTTAGCGGTAGATCAAGTAATTGCATTGACTCAAGAGCCACTATTTATGCAAGGGCTTGCAAGAGCATTAGGTGCTGAGCTCTCGCCTCATAATCGCTTTATTGTAATGCAAGGACTTCCATCTCAAACGCTAATCCCTGAGGATGATTATCAACATTTGTATAACAGTGTACAAGCATTAGCTACCAATCAAGAACCTCAAACAGTTATTATCTTTCAGGGTGATGCTACTACGGATTATACTGCCACTCCTGGTCATTGGGTTGTAATGCGGCTTAGTCCACCAGCTCTTCCTCGAGGCCTATTGCAAGTAAGTGTATGTGATTCATTATATGCACAAAATCTCTATGCTAATCCTTATCTCTGTGGCGTTGCTGAGATGTATGCTTGCAGAAACATTCAGCCACCCGCTATATATGCAGGTTCTTTTGAAATTAAAACGGCATATCAGCGGTTTGAAGACGAGGTCCTTACCAATACACAGAAATGCCGCTTAGCATTTACAGATTATACAAAAGGGTTGGCACGTATTTACCGAGAAAACCCTGCACAATTTATTAATCCCCATGGTCCTCTACATACCTTATGTGATACTCAGTTCATGGAGTGTCGGAACCGCTCTTTAACGCTGCAACAAACAGTAATTGAAGTGCCGTTACGAGTAGTGGTCGATGGAGAGCAGCGTGGTGAGAATGTTATTATTAATCTACATGATATAACGAATTTTTCAGCTTATCTTGCTTGGTTTGCATCACATCAGCCAGCGGCATAAAGTCTCATGTGACGATTTATATAAAATCAGGTATGCTTGCTTTGTTTTAAATATTTATTATTTTTTTTACTTACTACTTTCCAGGGGTATATTCCATGAGTACGCTTCCAGACATAAACACGCATTTTGCTGAGTGGTATCAGGAAATTATTGCTAAAACCGGTATTGTTGACAGCAGCCCAACGCGTGGATGTTTTGTGATTAAGCCCTATGGTTATACCATGTGGGAACTCATTCAGCAGCATGTTGATGCTAAAATTAAGGCACTGGAAGTAGAAAATGCTTATTTTCCCCTTCTTATTCCTAAGTCTTTTCTCAGTAAGGAAGAAAAACACGTTGAGGGATTTTCACCTGAATTGGCCGTAGTTACCCATGGTGGGGGCAAGGAGCTGGAAGAACCGTTAGTGGTACGCCCGACATCAGAAACTATTATTTATTATATGTTTTCTCGGTGGATTACCTCTTACCGTGATCTTCCACTTAAAATTAATCAATGGGCAAATGTAGTGCGTTGGGAAATGCGCACTCGCCCATTTGTCAGAAGTCTTGAGTTTTTATGGCAAGAAGGGCACACGGCTCACCGTACCCATGCAGAAGCTGTAGAGATGTCATTGGCAGCGCTTGAAATGTATCGCAGTACCTATGAAGATTTTTTAGCAATTCCAGTGGTGACGGGTGTTAAGTCAGAGAGCGAGCGATTTGCAGGAGCAGAGCGGACGTACACGGTAGAAGGGCTTATGCAGGATGGCCGTGGGCTGCAAATGTGTACTTCCCACGTGCTAGCGCATAGTTTTCCAGAGGCATTTGATGTGCATTTTCAAGATGCAGATGGCGCAACAAAGGTACCTTACTGTACAAGCTGGGGTTTTACTACCCGCTCTATTGGTGCCATCATTATGACGCATGGTGATGCTCAAGGCTTGGTATTGCCGCCAAAAGTAGCTCCAATTCAGGTAATTTTAGTTCCTATTTATAAGACCGATGAAGAGCGGGGTGCTGTGGTCTCAAAAATTAAGCAGCTTCATGCTGTTTTGCTGCAGGCTGGTATTAGAGCAAAAATAGATGACCGCGAGGGCATGACTCCAGGTGCAAAATATTTTGAATGGGAAGAAAAGGGTGTTCCTGTTCGTCTTGAATGTGGTCCTAAAGACTTACAAAATAATACTGTGGTACTTGCTAATCGGATTGAGCATGAAAAAGCTAAAAAAAAGAGCTTTGTTCCAGCAGGTCAGGTAGTAGAGCAGGTGCAAGCTTTATTGCAAACCATTCAAACTACAATGTATGAGCGTGCAAAAATACGCATGCAATCGCAATGGCATCAGGTAGACCGGATTGCTGATTTTGGCCCTAAAATGGAAACAGAGCAGGGGTGGTATCAAACTGGTTGGTGTCAGGCAGCATCATGCGAAGCAGTAGTCAAGCAGTACAAGGGGACTATCCGTTGTTTGCTTGAAGAAAAGAAGCACAACAATTGCTTTGCGTGTGGTGCAGCAAGTACAGTAGATATTCTGGTTGCTAAAGCTTACTAAAGTTATAGTGGGGAAGGGTTTGTATGCACGACCTGCAGGATGTAGTAGAGCAGTTTAAAACTTTTTTGCTGACAGAGCGGCGAGTTGCAAAGAACACCTTCCTCGCGTACGTGCGCGACTTAGAGCAGTTTGAATCTTTCTTGGGGGGGGTTAAGATAGGACTCTCTTCCATACAGAAAAAGACCATAACTACTTTTCTAAAGCATTTAAAGGATCAAGGATTAAATGCTAAATCCTTATCAAGAAAAATTTCTACGCTCAGACTTTTTTTTAAATATTTGAATGAGCAGCATCATATACCTAATGTTGCCAAAAATTTAGTCTTCCCAAAAATTGACCAAAATCTTCCGACCTATTTGACACAAGCAGAAATCGAACAACTTCTTTTGGCGGCTAATAAAGACCTTTCTCCCAAAGGAGTTCGGAATAAGGTAATGCTCTACTTGCTTTATGCTACTGGTGTTCGGGTTACTGAATTGGTTACTATGACGGTTGACCAAGTTCTCTTTGATACTGGGTTTGTGAAGATTGTTGGCAAAGGGAGCAAAGAGCGTCATATACCCCTGCCCCGCAATATCTTAGAATTATTACGCTATTATTTAGATCACATCTACCCTACGCTACTTCCTGAAAAAAATGATCATACTCAAGTGAAAAAAAAGTATTTGTTTGCTGCTTTATACAACCATCGGGTAAAGCCTCTTTCTCGTCAGTCACTCTGGTTGAGTTTGCGCAAAATCTTACAAGAGGCTGGGATTACTAAGGAAATTTCACCCCATAGCCTACGACACTCGCTAGCCACTCACCTGCTTCAACAAGGGGCAGATTTACGTTCATTACAAATGCTTTTGGGGCACCAAAATTTATCAACGGTGCAAATTTATACCCACCTGGGCGATTCGCAAATTCGTAAAATTTACGATAAAAAACATCCACGGGCTACTGAGTAATACTTTACAATAGGGCTTTTTTTTTTACTATCCTGCTTGATGATTTTTGGATAAATCAAACAAAAAGATAGGAGAAACTATGAAAATAATCGTATTAGTTCTTAGCCTTGGCGTGGCACTTGTATCGGCTAGTACACTGTGTGCAGGCCAACAAGCACAACAAGCACTTGATGAGGCCCGTAGTATTGCAGAAGCGGCTCAAAGAAGGATTGCAGAGCAACAAGCTGCTGTAGCTCGACAACAAGCAGAAGCTCGCGCTCAATCTGCCAGAGCTCATGCTGCTGCAACTAGGAGGTAAGTAGATTTTATATGTGCTTTTAAAGGGGTGCAATCGCACCCCTTTTTTCTTGCTTAATGAGTTAACAGAACGCGTTTGCTGTTGTATACTGGTCCATCGTCGCAAACTATGCTCAAACGCTTTCGTAAAAAGGTGAATTACCCATGGACGGAACATTTACTGCTTCCCAGAGAGAGCTGTTAACCCTACTCAGCTCTATGCAACCTATTTGCAATAAACGTACAACTCTTGATGTTACAGAATCGATACTTTTTCATGTTACTTCACGAGAACTAACCCTTAAGGGTACTGACCTTGAAATTAGCTTGCAAGCCAGCATGGCTATTGAAAGTGATTTTGCTGAAACAACAGGATTTCTAATTCCTGGCAAGCGCATTTTTGAGTTAGTTAAGGAGCTTGATGGGAATATTCAGTTTGCTGTAAGCAGTAACCAAATTCGCTTGCTTTCAAGCGGCGTAGACTTGGCCCTGAATATTAAGGATATGCAAGAGTTTCCACCGTTTCCTGAGCGAATTGAAAATTTAATGAATGTTGATGCAAGCTTTTTATTGAGCATGCTTAATAAAGTTGCATTTATGATTCCACAAAATAACGCTAATCAGGCGCTTAACGGGATGCTTCTTGAGCTTGACCAAGAAGCGATTGCGATGGTAGCGACTGATGGTCACTGTTTAGCACGAGTAACATCTCCAAAATATACCTTAGCCGAAGAGAAAAAATGGTTGATGCCAAAGCGTGCAGTATTAGAGCTGAAAAAATTACTTGAAGCTTATCCTGGGGACAATATTTTTATTGGTACCTGCGGCAATCAATTAGTTTTTTCCGGCAGAAGCTTTAACTTTTTTACCAAGTTGATTGCGGACTCTTTCCCTCAATACAAAGGTGCTTTGGTAAAAGAAGATTTTGTACCAGCCTTGTTAAGTCGCGACCCATTTCTTAAGACGCTTAAACGCACTGGCTGCTTGCTTGCAGGACAATTTGTAGCAACACAATTTAGCTTTGAGCCTGGATCTGTCCGTGTAAGCATGAAAAACAAAGAAGTTGGAGCATTAGAGGAAGCACTACCACTTGATACGTATCAGGGAGCATTAGTAGAAAGCCGCTTTTACTCACCATACTTGCTTAACGGGCTTCAAATATTTCCTGAAGAAAAAGTATCTTTTTTTATTAAAAATAATACCAAGCCTATTATTTTTGAATCACAAAGTTCTGATATGCATATGACTTATTTGGTTATGCCTGTTTCTATGAACCAGGCTGAAGGTCAGGCATCATAGCACGTGATAATTCAGTCAATCAGCCTCAGGCAGTTCCGTTGTTTTCAGGACCAAGAATTTGATACTGACAGTCGCATTGTGATTGTTGAAGGACATAATGGTTCAGGCAAAAGCAGCCTGCTTGAGGCTATTCATTATGCGTGTTATCTGCGCTCTTTTCGTACTCATCTTAATCGCGACCTTATGCAGATAGGGCAAGATTTTTTCTATATTAATGTTGCCTATCAGCCTGCTGATGCCAGTATTCCTGATCATATTCAGGTGGGTTTTTCTAATCAAGAAGGCAAAGTTGTTAAATTAAATCAGCAACCGGTACAATCGTATAAAGAGCTTATTGAACAGTTTCGTGTAGTAACCCTTGCTGCCGATGATTTAGAACTCATTAATGGTGCTCCTGAGCTACGGCGTGATTTTTTAAACTATGCAATGGCGCTTAAGGACCCTGCTGTTTTGGCGGTACTTAAAGAATATCGCCATATACTTGAGCAACGGAATACTTTGCTTCATCAAGGTATGAGGCATACTGCGCAGCCAACTGATGAATGGCGTGTATGGACAGAGCAGTTATGGCAGGCTGCTCATCGTGTACAATTGTTGCGCCGGGTGTATTTGCAAGAGCTTGAAAATGCCGTTAATACGCTGCTGCGTGATTATTTTACCGATACAGCTCCTGAGGGAATGTCTGTTTCTTTTCTATATCAAGCAAAAGGGCTTCATGATGAAGAAACATTTGAGCATTTTTGGCAGCACTATACGGTAAAACAGTTTGCACAAGAATGTGACTGGAAGCGTAGTTTGTTTGGGGCTCACTTAGATGATTTTCAAGTTATATTTCAGCATAAAAAAGCACGTATATTTGCTTCACGTGGACAACAAAAATTATTGGTGTTGCTTATTAAGATGGCGCAATTGCAACAGCTATCAGAACAAGGTGAGCCAGGCGTGTTGTTACTTGACGACTTTATGACTGATTTTGACCATAACAATGTTACTCGTTGTATCACGGCGCTTAAGCATCTCAAATACCAACTCTTTTTGAGTACTCCTATTAGCCCCGCTGCTTTTTTACAGGCTATCGATTTGCCTGATGTCCAACATATCAAGCTTTCTTAGTAAGCACAGCAAAAATAGTTGTTCGGAGAAGCCCAAGATCTTTTCTGGCTGTTTCTTTGCTACTTAAAGACCTCTTAGAAAGAGTTCTTTAACAATAGAAGTGCAAAAAAAACCGCCACACAACGGATGTCATGTGGCGGAAAAAGGAGAAAGGAGAGTAGTAATGAAGTCTTAAATGTTGCATTTAAGTTCAAATTCAATTATTAAGTGATATTAGCTTAACCAATTCCCCATGAATTGCAAGCTAATAATTTAAACCAGGTAAATTAAGGGTATTTTTGATTGTTTATTTCAATTAGCCATAATCTTAGCATGCTGCCGGGTGTTAACTGATAGGGATCATACTATAGGCTATTGAGGAAGAAAATCAAGGCTCCTGAAACCTAGTTTACTAACTGATAGAATTATAAGCTTTTTTCGCGTATTTTATGGTTGGTTTTCAGCTTAGTTGCCTAAAAAAAGATCAAGGGAGATAATGAAAATAAGAGCCTTAAACGTATTATTTTTGTATATGTTGATTGCACTGCCAGCATTTGCAGCACAGCGCGGTAGCCTCCATCACCGATTAGGTACCGGTACTTTTTCATTTACAGAAGAAGATGAAGTGGTCAGCGCAACGTCGTCAGCAGCCCCTACCGAACGTCTTCTTTTAATAATTAATCAAGCTATAGCCATAGCATATCATGATAAAGATTCACTTGTTCAGTTGTCACCTACGGATGTTACAGAATTATTTATTGGCGATAAAGTGACCGACCCTGAAGGTGATGCGGCAAAAGAGTGGCTTGGTGGCTGTGGGGTAAGCACAGAGAAGGCTGCAACATTTTTACACAGCAATTTAACGGAAGAGCTGTTAAGAATCATTAATATTCCACTTAGCAACGGGAAAACAGCCTATGAACTAACTCAAGAAGCAGGTTGTCTTCTTCTTGCTCGCACAATCAAACAATTGAGTATCAGCACAGCAACCTAAACAAAATAGGTATTTTTAAGCTATTTCTTTATCTATTTTCCTTGTTGAATGGATCGTTTGATTGGTTTGAGTACAGTAACAAAACGGGGTTATCAGGCGTTTGGCTGGTATAAAGGTAATCACTGAGCTGGAATATACTTTTTTATCATTAATTGATATTTGCGGTAATACTTTTATTTTTTTGCTACTTATTATCTCTAATTGTAATAATTATTATTTGTGCTATAGTGGTAAAATAAGTAAATTTTAAATGGAGGTTACTCATGAATATCATACATAAAGCACTTTTTTTCTCGTTATTAGGACTTTTAGGCAGTAATTTATATACAGCAGCGCCTTCGGAAGCTGCCTCTGCAACGAGAAGTATGCTCATCGATTGTTTAAGTTCACAAGACGAGGCCCTAGATGACGGAGAAATAGTCCCTAGGCTAGATTTTTCAAAGTTAACTGCTGATAGTTTATCTACTGATAATAGCCAAAGAGCCCCAATATCAAGTAAACGATCGACAGGCCCACGATGTTCGCCATTTAGCAGTAGGTCAACACCGTCATCAGCAAGGTTGAGTGCTGTCTCTAGAGCACTTAAAGCGGAAGCTTTAGAGGCAGAAATTTCTCTAACAGAAGCATCATCTGCTCAAGATCTATTGTGCTTATTGTCTCGCTTTTCTCCACCACCTGGCAGCCCTTTTGTACTAGAAACCCCAGAAGACAACACAATCAATAAGATCAAAAATTTCTTGGTTGCAGGAAATGACGATTTAAATCGTCTGCATACCTATAGCGTAAAATTGGCAATGATAGACAATATCAAAGATTTTTTAGAAGAAACCTATGAATTTGAACTTACGCCATTTTTAGAAGAAATCACAAAAGAACGAATTTTAGAAAAACAACCAAGAATTTATCGTCTGGATAATATAGGTCTTCGATTTAAAATATTACGTAAATCTCTAGAGGCTGAGTTACGTAATATTAATTCAGGATGCTGGGATGATATAGAGAAAGTAATAGCTGATTTTGAAGCTAAAATAAGGCTCTAGAATCTTTTATTCTCAAGAATAAAAAAAGGAGCCTGAAGTTAAAAATTGAGCTCAGGCTCCTTGCGTGAGAAGTTTATGAGCGCAGAAATCTGGCTAGGCACTGTTTGTTTTGTAGTTATTTGGTATAAAAATACCTTTTTAGCGAAATTTATCGTGCGTATTGGTAAATAGCGCTATTTTTTGTAAATAGGCGTTTGGTTGGTTTTTATAATGACTTTCGTTTTGAGTGAAGATTGTATTAAGCACAGCATTAATTGTGCATCTAATTGTAAATTGATTGTTATTGTTTTCTTTTATTTTAAATTTTTCCAACTTTTCCCTCATTATTTTTATCTTTATTTTCAATGGCATGCGATTTGTAATAGTCTCGAATATCTTTTTTCTATTTCTTCCTTAAATTTGTTTCGATTTAGCTTCCCTAAGCGGCAAAGTTTACATAATAACCATTATCAGACGCAAAAATTATGACTCTTCAGTTCTCTGTTTGTACCCTGCACTGCTTAATATATTCTATTTTGAATTAGCTTTATTGGTGCTAGCACAGATCAGAAATGAGCTGATAAATAACCCAACTGCTTAAATTGCGCTATTCTCCATTTTATTTATACTAAGCGGCAGCCAATATATATTTAAAATAACAGCATGAAATTCACTATTTTTTATTGGAGTCTTTATGAATCTCAAATACCTTACTTCTTGTGCATTCGTACTATATCTTTTTGTTTCAGTTTCTTCTCTCGATGCTATGAAGCGATCACGCAGAGAGTTTGAAAATACTGCAGAGGAACAAACGGCACCTGCTGCTTCTGCTGCAAGTACGTCAGTTGACCCTGCTGATGCTTCCACAGCCACTGCTTCCGCATCAGCAACTGATGATACTTCACCTGAATCACTTGCTGTCGATTGTGCAATCTGTCAAGAGACTTTTACAGAGATAACAGACTGTCGTATGCTACCATGTAAGCACAGATTCTGTATTTCATGTTTAGAAGGCGTGGAACAAGCGTGTAATGTAGAAAAACCTCCATGCCCTGCTTGTCGTGCCCCTTTTATTCGCAGTACGCGTTGGGAGCCACCGGTGGAGCCAGCAGTAGATCCCCATGCCGAGTTTGTCCGCCTCTTAGCACAGCTACGGCAAAGCATGCTTAACACGATTGAAGCAGTCTCCGGAGGGCCACAGCCGCCTCTTTCAGGGGTATTAGAAGAGGAAGAACAACAAGAACTTTTCTTTGCCTATAACACACGCCCCATTAATGCCACTATGAATTCTCGCCTTGCTAACCTTGATGGCAGAACACTTTTAACCTATGCCTGTGAGAATGCCGATTTTGCCCTAGCAAAATTTCTCGTGCGTACCGCAGGAGCTGATGTTAGCTGGGGAGACAGAAGAAGAAGAACGCCTTCGGCTATTTTAAATAGCATGCCACAAAATGATGCTGTAAGGGCAATTAAGCGGATTATTATGATACCGGCTCCTGCATCACGACGCTCCGCCCCGCCAGCTCCTGATTTCAGTTCTGAATGCGCAATCCAGTAAAGCAATAGGATTATCGCTTACCAGTAGCCTGCGATAATAATGTGTTATTGCAGGCTACTTTTTGATAGAGCCCTTCTGATCGCTATTTAATACCTTGCATATACGATTGTTGATTCCACAGACCGCACAGTGCTACCGCCAATGCATCGGTGGCATCAGCTCGTTCAACTTGTGGCAAGGTGCTCAGTGCTGGGAACAAGCGCATCATCATATCCGCCACTTGATCTTTACTTGCTGCACCCGAACCAGTAACGGCAAGTTTAACTTCACGTGGGGCAAATTCAGTAAGTACCAAATGATGCTGATCTGCTAATAAAAATAAGACGCCCCGCAAAAAGCCCAGCTTAAGAAACGTTTGGGCATTTTTGCCTAAAAATGATGTTTCAAGGGCTATATGGGTAACCTTATGCTCAATAATTTTTTGCTGAAAGAAGGCATAAAATTCCCCCGTCCGCTGGCTCAGCGTTTTTTGCGCACTCATTTTGAGATAGCCACAATCAAGCACGGTAATTCGTTGTGCTTTTGCTACCAAAGCAAAACCGGTAACCGAAAAGCCTGGGTCTACACCAAGTACAATCTCCGTGGGCACAGAAACTTTCTGAGAAGTTATTGCGTGACTCATTATTTCTCCTAGCCCTTTTTTAGCTAGTTATTATTCTTCACCTAAGAAGGCATATCTTCAAAACGAGTAATTTCTCCATGAAACCGTACAGGAAACGATCCAACTGGACCGTTACGCTGTTTGCCAATAATTACTTCCGCAATATCGGGGTGCTCAGTTTGTGGATTATATACCACATCGCGATAAATAAAG
>Ga0194129_10001812_pt1 | contig 33613 bp, 28 predicted proteins | sample TA2KigCa35mmetaG_FD_150862 | JGI IMG/M metagenome (GOLD analysis project Ga0194129, IMG submission 150862) | Freshwater microbial communities from Lake Tanganyika, Tanzania - TA2015038 Kigoma Deep Cast 35m | ecosystem: Environmental > Aquatic > Freshwater > Lake | place: Tanzania: Lake...
GTGGAGCTGGTTGAGGAACTGGTTGAGGAACTGGTTGTGGAGCTGGTTGTGGAGCTGGTTGTGGAGCTGGTTGAGGAACTGGTTGTGGTTGAACTGGTTGACCTTCCGGTAGATATTCCAGAATTTGATCAATATTGTTTTCACCAACTTGTCCTACTCTAACGGTAAATGAATTAGGATCAGCAATATCAACTCTCGCTTCCATTTCTCTAATATCATTTTGACTCATAACTTCTGGATCTATTTGTCCACCTGCTTCATAACATTGATCACGTGTATCATCATAATACACGTTTTCTATTATTGTTAAAGGATGTCCTCGCATTTGTTGTATAGTATTTAAACCTAGTCTTGTGTATTTATCATTTAAATAATTATATTTTTTCCACATAACTCTTGATTTTTGCTGATATTGTGGATTTGGTCGTAATAACCAACCACTATTTGGATTGTTTCTGTTTGCTGACGGAAACCATTGTTGATTAGGACCTTTTATACCTTCAAATCTATCATTATGATGAATGCCTGGTTGACCATTAGGATCAACTCCAGTAAAATTTACGTTTATACATTGTATAGTATAAAATCCACCTAATGGGGATGCCATATTAAGACTTCCGGTAGGAAAATGATTTATGTCGTGACCATTAATTTGCTGTTCGCAAACATAACAAAAATGTTGACCACAATTGTTACAAATCATCGCACTACAATTTCCATCACTTACACCTATAGTATTACAACGTGGACATGTTACGGTAGAATTTTCACGCATTCTATTTTCAGTGATTTCTCTTGCTGCTGCTCTAATTATATCAGTTTGTATTCTTTTGTATGTCTCAATTCCAACACGACATAGCACATTTTCTCTCTGTACTCTAGGATTTATGTTATTATTTAAAAATGTACATAGATTAAAATTTTGTGTCTGACAAGAATTAGCTAACATTTTAAATTGTTTACCATTTAATAAATAAGGTTGTCCTCTATCACAACCGTTAAATGATGTTGCGCACGCAATACACCTTAAATACAGTGTTTCAATATCATTTTTTTCATATGCTCTATAAAATCTGCCAGTCGTTGTATCTGGACACGTTGGACAATAAGCTATATTTAAATGATTTTGTATAACATTAGTTCTACTTGCTTCTATTCTTTCTTCATCATTAGGTAATCCTAATTTAGTAATTAATTTTTCTATTAATAATTTTGAACTTCTATTTTGATAAATTTTAAAGTTTACCATTACATTTTGATTAAACTGAAAATTAAATGTTTGAAATAATTCAGTTGGTGTTAAATTTGCTATCAATTCAAGTGCCAAATCATGTGGCATAAATATATTTCTATCACGTGGACCTATATACAATGTATAAAAATAATCTTCAATTGTTCTTAAAAACCTTAGACAACAAAAAGAACACATTAAGTTTTCTCCATAGACTTCTCCATTTTCAGCATTTTCACCAAATTCTGAATTGAAAGTAAATCCTGGTTCTAGTTTTCTTTCTGGAGTTAGTGATTGTATTAATTGTTTACAAGGAAATAAATTTAATTTATGATTAAATTGTAGCTCTCTTTCAGTTTTCTGCCTTAAAGAAGCATCCACCACCATATTTTCATTAGGTGGTTGTCTTAATATATTAATATGTTCATTAATGTCATCTTCATTTGGCGTGACTTGGCAAATATAACCGTCAGTTGGATTAAATGAAAAAGTCGAATTACATACAGGACAATTAATGTTTTTAAATTCTCGTCTTTCGTTCATTTGTTGTTCTGGAGCGGGATTTAATATTGTATTTAAATTTAAACGCATTATTGCTGCTTTTTCTTGTTGGTTTTGAAATAAATTTTGTAATCTTTGTTTCAATGAATTACGATTCGGTTGACTTAAATTATTAAAAAAAGCTATTCCTTCTGGAGTTAAATTAGCTACTGTTCTTCCTTCATTTTGATTAAATTGCGCAAAATTTCTCAGTTCGTCATTTTCTATATTAGGAGCAGGAACAGGTTCATTTATAATTCGTTCGTTAGTAAAATCATCTGTTAAATAACCGTTAGTTCGTTGAAATTCAATAAATTGTTGTTTTAGTTCATTATACGGTATAGAATTAATTTTCATATCATTATTATACAAATTTGATGTATATGATGCATATTGCTGTCTAAGAGTATTTGATATGTTTCTTGATATACGACAATTAAAGTTATTAAAATAATTTTGAACTGTATCAAGATTAGCAGCTGAAAATAACCTAACTGCTCTATTATTTATTATATTGGGAGGTAGCATACCAATTCCTCTATTTAAAACTCTTCCGGTTAAAGATAAGGATTTTTTTGTTCCAAGTGACAAAATTATAATTGCCAAAATAATTATTTTACTATATGGTATATTTGTGCCTAACAATGTGTTTAAAGCTGTTAATGTTACCAAAATTGTAGAAATATTGAAACTATTTTCAATCAGTTCCATTCCACCAGTTGCTAATAATCTTTCTCTCAAACTAACACCTCCTTTTTGACTATGAGTTTTGGAATCATCTTTGTCACCATAATAAACCATCGTTTTTTGGAAAAATGATTCGTAGCAATTTGATTGTAATAATAAAGCTAAGTTTAATATAAAAATGTCATTAGGATTATTATTTGAATTAAGGATAAATGAACTATATTCATCAAATAAATTATCATCAGTTAAACTTTGATCAATAAAATTATTAATACCTCTTAATTTCTTTATGATATCATTAAATTGAGTTTTCTCTAAATACAATAACATTAAATCATATTTATTTAAAACTAACGGTGTAACAAAAAATTCATTTCTTCCTGTAAAAGTTAAATACTTTGGGTATAATTTTATAAAATCATCAATTGAAAAATCTCTAGATTTTATATAATTTTTTTCAAAAGTTGTTTCTATCAAAGGTTCTTTTATATTTTTATTATACGGTAATATATGTTGTTTTTCTTCAATAATTTTTGATAATTTACCTCCTTTCATTATATAGTATTTGGATAGAAAAATTTAAATAATATATAATTTACTTCCTAATTCCTTATAATAATAATTGTTATATTGAATATTGTTCTTTAATGATTTTGCTAATGTTTTATCGCTCATTTTAAGTTCCCGAATACAATCATATTTACAAGTAAATTCTTTAATTAAATTACCATTTAAATCGTATTGTCCTATTCCATTTTTATATAATATTACTTCACCATTTTTTTCCTCAAAATTTTCCACTAATTCTGAATTACATTTATCATATAAAACATAATAATTATTGTTAGTTATTGTGCCATTTTTTACGGGATTATCTAATGCTGATGAACTTTGATATCCATTTAATTCTGCCGCCGTTTTTCTGTCTAAATATACGTTTAAAATTTCTGTTTTGTTTGAGTTTAGTTTAGCTATATAACCTAAGTTTTGGACTTTAGTTTCTTTTGTTGGATTTATTGAATGGATAATATTTGGGTCTAGATTTCTCTCTACTAGTTGCCATCGAAATCCACAATAAATAGTGTTTTCATCAACTGACTTTGTTATACTTGGTCTTTTGATATTTTTGTTTTCATTCATAGCTTCCGTAACAGATTCATAAACTTTAATTAGTTGTAGAGTTTCAGGATTTATTTTCTGTAAGCGTGGTCCCAAATGTGGCATTTGTTGATTAAAGCCGGTTACTACTTTGGTTTCTTTTTCATTAAGTTTGGTTAGAATTTGATTATTAGTTTTTTTAAGTTCGGTTATTTCATTGGATAAACCGATTATTAATTGTTTTAACTCTGTTATTTCATTACTAGAATTTGATTGAATTATTGTTTGATTTGTATTTATTTTTTCTTTTAATAATTGATTTTCTAATAATAGTTCATTGATTTTATATTTATAATTATCAATATTATCATCAATAATTTTTAAAAACATATTATAAGTTAAATTAGTTCCGATTAATATTAATTCCGTTTCCTTTTCATGACCTTGTAAATTAAATACTCTATTTTGATTTATATCCTTATGAGCTAATAAAAAACGTTCAAAGTTTCTGGATTTGTCTACTTGAAAACAATTTAATAATAATATATTTTTATGCTTTGATTTACATTCATTATAGCGTCCTGTTATTCCATCTCTACTTTCGCCCAGTTTAATGATATATGTTCCATCTTCGTTTGTTTTAACTTTAATAATATATATAATAGCTCCTATATTAGCATATTGTTTTAATAATAATTTTTCTTTTTCTTTTAAAACTTTTTCTTCCATTTCTTTATTTTTAATATTTTCAATTTTTTGTAATTGTTGTTTTAACTCATCACATTCTTCTTTTGTTATTTCAAACATTATATTTTCAAGTTTTATAAAATAGTCGTGAATTTCATCAGCTTTTTTTGTTCCAGCTTTTAAACAAAATTTTTTAAAGGTTTCAATATTTAACATAATAATTTCTTTATTGTGACCACCTCTGTTGTCTTTTTTTGCTCCGCCAACTTGCGGACCAAAAATTTTATAATCATTGTTAATTAAGAAATTTTTTTCAATTACCCTTTTTGCCGAATCTTTTTGACCAAAATCAAGCCATTTCCACACATTATCTAAATCAATAACAAAATCTTTCTTAGTATCATATTTTAAATAACAATAAAAACTAGATAAAAATAACTGTTGTTCATAATTAGTAAAATTTTTTTTGACTTTTTCTACTAATTTACTCTGATAATCACCAGAAAATTTGGTGATTGGATTGCTTTCAATAAGGTTGACTATATCTACGCTCATTTTATAGGTTTATTACTGAGATATTTTTATATTGTTTTTTGCTTTAATAATTAAAAAGTATAATTAATTATTAAAATATATAAATAAAAACCACACGATATATGCTCTTAATTTGAGTAAGCCAAACCTCCCATTCCACTCATAATTCTCAACACATTATAATTGGTAGCGTAGACACGGACCTTGGCAGTCTTGGTGCCCTCAACGGTGGCATTGGACAAGACCAATTGAAGTGTGGCGTTATCAATTCTGGAGAAGTTGCACGTACCGCTTGGTTGGTGTTCCTCAGGGCGAAGAGCGAATGAGTAAACGTTAATACCTTCATCAGGGTTTCTGGTGTGGGCTTGGTAAGGTTGGACCCAAGAGAAGTAGGTTCCTTCACGCTCAGAGAAGCGATCTTGGCCGTTAAGTTGGAGCTTAGCGGTGACGACGGGGTTTTGGCCCCAGCAGTGCATATCCAAAGAGGTTTCAGAAAGAACGAATGTGCCAGCATCAGAGACACCAGAGTTATCAAGGTGAGGAGCACCGTTAGGGTTTGAAAGACTAGCGATAACGGAGGCAGGAAGGCCAGCAGTGTTCAAAGGAACTTGAGGGCCACCCATGTTGACTTCGTTGTAAGGGTTGGAAGGACCATGCCAGTATCCAGTCCAGCCTGAGGGGAAATAGGAATCCATGGCACCGGCGTCTTGGAAAAGGCCTTGGGCATCAATGTAAGCACGAGAATCAGCAGCGATGGCAGCAGGACCTCCGAAAGCGTGGATAGCGTTGGGAAGAGCATCGATGGCATCGGTGTAGTTGAAAGGTTGAGCACCAAGGACCTTGAACAAGAGAGCGTCGCAGGTCAAAGATGAGCAGTAATCAACGTTTTGATCGGGTTGAACGACCCAGATGAGCTCCTTAACAGGGTGGTTAAAGTTGAGCTTGATCTTGTTGGAGGATGAACCAACAGACTCATCACCAGTGAATTGGAGTTGAGTGATCAAGTATTCGTGAGGGTTTTGGGCCATTCTGCGTCTTTCGTCAGTGTCAAGGAAGACATAGTCGACGTAGAGGGAAGCAGCGACCAAAGATTGGTTGTAGGCAATGGTGGCAGGGACGGGGCGACCAACAGAGTATTGACCAGCAGCACCAGTGTAAGGATTGGTGTTGCAGTTCAATGTTGTGACAGCCCACAAGCACTCATCAATAGGGCGGATATCAAGGTTGATCTTGACTTCGTGGTATTGAAGAGCAATCAAGGGGAGAGCAAGACCAGGGTTGGTACAGAACCAGAATTGAAGAGGAACGTACAAAGTGGTCTCAGGAAGAGCGTTACGGGGAGCGCAAACTTGACGAGGAGCCATGGAGTCACAAGGAGACTCGACATCAGAGAAAGAGGGATCGGTGATGAAGGTAAGTTGGGTGGTGTTACCAATCATCTTGAAATATCCGCGTTGTTGCTCAGAGGTCATGGTCAATTGGTTCCAGATGTGCATCCAGTCACCATATTGACGATCAATTCTTTGGCCACCGATTTCAACCTCAACTTGAGCGATGAGTTGCTCACCGGGGAAATCTAACCAACGAGCATAGACACCGGTGTTTTGGCCAGTGGTGTAGTTTCCGAGACCCATAAGTTGGTTGATCTCAGGAAGAGTAACTTGTAAATAAGTTCTGTAGGCAAGGTCACCATTTCTGCTGATGACACATTGGACACGGCGACCGAAATCGGCTTGACCGTTGAAAGTTTGTTCGATTGACTCGATAGAAAAGTTAGTGTATCTACGATAAGTAACTTTCCAGAAAGTAATTTGAGGATTGCCAGTAAGGTACACATCTTGCATTGTGTACGGTCTCATAATTTCTTATGAGGTTAGAGTACACCTTAAGAGTTTTCAAACATTGCTAGTGTTATCATTAAACCCCGACTACCGTCTACTCGTTGAACGTTCAGCTTATTTCTGCATTTTCAGTCATTAAATAATTTATTGCTAACTGTAATTTTTCTTCCATAGTTATTGATTTTGTTAAAAAAGATTTTGATTTTAGTTTAGGATGACTAGACACTCTATAACCTTCTTTGCCAGATTTATCACTATAATATCTAATATATTTAGGTAAACTATTATCTTGTTCTCTTTTTCTTATTTTTTTCGGATATACTTTTCCTTTATTTTTACCAATCATACTTTCTCGTTTTAAAATTTGAGTTTCTTCAGATTGAATAAAATATTTTCCTCCTTGTGTTAAATTATACCCATTTGGTGTAAATGTATTAAATTCTATAATAAATAATTGTTCATAATAATCCAATTCATCGACATTGCATTCTTTTAATAATTCTACCGTAAAATTTTCATATCCGTATTTTCTAATTGAATTATTCAAAAGTCTACAAAAATTTTTTCCTTTAGAATCTCTAATGTGATCTCCCCATCTACCTAAGTATCCCCATTTTTTCCATTTTTAAGATACTTTACGGCTTGACCAATATATTTTTTCCCTGAAGGACTAGTTAAACAATAAATATCACCCAATTCCATATTAATACATATATTAAACCAATAACTTTATGTTGTTTTCGAAATAAGTTGCTTCGCTGCGGATTATCCAATCTTCAGCATTTTTACTATCCCAATGGTATTTCTCCAAAGGCATTACATATGTCACCACACGTAAGAAGTAGCTGAAGCTCTAAGGAAGTCCCCGCAATTTGGAAGTCTTGCAGTATAATATTTATTTAAAATATTTATAAATAGTATTATACTACTAGCGAGTTATATGTTAAATATTAAGTTTCATATTTAACCACATATTTACACTGTTTTTCCATTATGGCGATATGTGACCCATAATGGCAGCTCACTGTTGGTGCCCAAGATATGTTTAGTTAAGCACCGTAAGCGACGAGTTGCATTAATCCACCTCCCATTTTATAAATATGCTAAAGAAAAAAATTTTTTGGAAATTAATTTAATTAAATTAATTAATTTAATTAAAATACATTAGACTATTTATTTTATGTTATTATTTTATTTAAATCTAAATTGGTTTTCATAAATTTTACTAAATAAGAATCTTCAAGGACCTCTTTTTTTCCTTCATGATTTTTAACAAATACATAAGAATCGCCACGTTTTTTTACAGACCAACCTTGCTCAATTGAATTAAAAAGTAAAATCATTTTCTGAAATTTAATAGCATCCACTTTAAAATTTTCATTTTCTAAATCTTTTAAAGAATCCAAATTTATTTTAATATCCATTAAAATATTTTTAGAAAACAAAAAAATATTTTAAACCTAGAATAAGTTACACTGCTATAAGTTGAAATTTATAGAACTTAATTTCGATTATTTCTCCTAAAGAATCTTGAAATATGTAATTCTTCATTTTCTAAAATTCTTAAATTGCTTTTAATTATATCACCATTATCGTCTGAATAATATATGTTTTGAATTTTATAACCCTTTCTTTCGGGTAAAATTTTCATAGCTCTGATGCAATTAGCACATGGTTTAGAATTTTGTAACCTATTATTTTTAGATAATCTAATAACTAGCATATTTATATTTTGTAAACGTTTTTTTCTTCCTAAAGGTTTTAATTTATTAATAGCATCATGTTCGGCATGCATACCAGGTTCATTTCCATAAACGTCACCCATAGTATTAAATCCAAAACTTAAAATGCTAGCCTTCTCCAACGGTCCATTTCCCTTGTAAAAGACACGACGCGTGATTATAATTTCCGCACAAACAAGACGTAATTTTTGACTTACCCTTCTCGTAACTAGATATGTCGATATTCGACGGCAAACAAAAGCGCTTTATAAACATAGTATCTAACAATTGAATCATATTTGACATTAATGGTAAGGTATAATATAATTACTTTGTTATTTTTAATTCAATTTTATTTATTTAAAATAAATATTATTTCTTTATTATTAATTAAATAAATATTAAAAGTAATATAAATAGAATATGCCATCATTTAAGCCAAAATCAAGTAAAAAAATAAAGTTCAATAAAAAAACAGCAGTTACACTAGATTCTAAACATAAAGAGTTCTTAAATGAATTTTCAAAAAATGACTACACAAATTTGGATTATAAAACTCAAATAAAACTTTTAAAAAATCAGCTTGAAAATAATGAGCTTTCTATTGAAGAAAGGTTAGAAATAACCGACAAAATAAGAGAATTAAAAGAATTTATTAAAGAAAATAAATTAAAAAAAAAGGATTATTTATTGGATAACTCAAAATATATATTCGAATATTTTGAAAATAAAAAAAATATTTCAACAGGAACTACAGCAAAAGTAACCACAAATAAATCAAAGTTAATAAATAATTTTTTCAAAATTAAAGAAGAGGATAATGGACCTAAAAATGTAAATCAAAAAGACAATAATAATATTGTTTTAAAATACTTAAGCAATGTTAGTGATGATTTTCTCGACATTAATAACTTCGTTTATCAAACAGATATATGCCAATATTGTCATAAAGGTGAATTAATCCCTCTTGAGGAAGATGGAATGATGATTTGTAATGCTTGTTCCAGAAGCATACCGTACTTAATTGAAAATGAAAAACCATCTTATAAAGAACCGCCAAAGGAGGTGTGTTTTTATGCTTATAAACGCATTAATCATTTTAAGGAAATATTAGCACAATTTCAAGGCAAAGAAACAACCCAAATACCTCCAGACGTTATTGAAAATATAAAGTTGCAAATTAAGAAAGAGAGAATTGATATTTCTCAAATTACAAATGTAAAGACTAAGGAGATACTTAAAAAACTAGGATACAATAAATATTATGAGCATATACCGTTTATTAAGGATAAATTGGGTATAAGCCCACCCATTATGAGTCCAGAACTTGAAGAAACGCTTTGTAATTTATTTATTGAACTTCAATCTCCTTATTCTAAATATTGTCCAGACGATCGTGTGAATTTTTTAAATTATTATTATACCGCATATAAACTTTGTGAGCTTCTTGGTGAAGAACAATATTTGGAGCATTTTCCTATGCTTAAAGATCCAGAAAAAAGAATGGAACAAGATGTAATTTGGAAGAAAATTTGTCAAGAATTAGACTGGGAATTTATACCTACTATTTAATGCACCTTATCCACCTGATAACGACAGTCGCTTCGCTTTAAAAGGTAGAGCCAAAATTTATGCTCTATATGGGAATAATTTAAGCATATTAGTATTGTATACTGAATAATTAGGGTCATAATTATTAGCACCTACACCAGAACCATAACAAGTGCCGCCTCTCTGTTTTTTACCCCTTTTATTTTTAAGGGTTTTTTTACCTTTTTTTCCAATCTTTCTTTTAGACTTTTGTTTGCGTTTTTTACCGCCAAAACCAAATGATAAATCTTCATCAGTTGTATTTCCAGAGTCTCTACTTATGTTACCTAAATCAGACAGATGAAGTGAATTATCATTATTAGCAACGTCTTCCTCATCATCTAAATCTAAATCCATAAAATGCTGGTCATCTTCATTATGTTGTATAGGTTCGTATAAGTCATCATCATGATTCATATGTTCATTCATTAATTCAATTTCTACTTGTTCACATACTGCTTCCTTTTCATCATCAGTAATTCCATCAGGATATTGTTCATTCACTATAAAATTAAATTTAGCCATAATTTCATTATATGAAACGCCTAAATCATCTAATCTATCAATTTGTGATGGAATAAATCCATCATTAAGTAATTGGATTTTTTCGTATTGAGAAAACGCACCACCTTTCATAGTTCTTCTTTTTACTCCCCTTTTATGTTTTCTTGTTTTATTTACTCTTTTTGTCATTATACATTATATTAAGATATTTAAATAAATTTATACGATATTATACGATATTATACGATATTATAAAATAGTTATTGGTCTTATTATTTAATTTATAAATTATTTAACTTATAAATTATATATTACCATATATGGTGTCATTAAAATCCACCAGGAAAATGAACTAAGTTAGCTCCAATTCCGAAGCCTGCACCTGTGCGAGCACTGACACCCATAGATGGAACATAGGTATCAAGAATGCTAAATGTAGCAGCAGCAGTTAAGGCAATCAAAATAATCTCCTCAATATTTAAGGAACGTTTAGGAATAGCATAAGCAGCAATAGCAACCATTAAACCTTCAACAAGGTACTTAATAATTCTCTTAACAAGTTCGGCAACATTAAATAAACCACTCATTTATATTAATTATCAAGAAAAAATAATTATTGCGATAAAATACTTAAAAATAAATAATTTAATTAACTAAAATGGACCGTTCTAAAAAACAACCAAAGAAATCTGGATTTGAGAGAAAAGAAGTTGATGGAAAACAAAATCCTAAATATGTTGACTTATTAGATGAAGATAAACCTATCGCTGGCCAAAAATTTGTATGTATGTCTTTTTGTTCTCCTGAAAAAATTTTAAAGCAAAAGGAGATTTTTTTCTTTGAAGAATTCCTAAAGAACTGGGAATTTAATAAATCTATGGAAAAATTCCTTCAATTTGTAAATTTTATTTCTTATAAATATAACATTTCTTTTGAAGACCTAAATAAAGACCTTAAGGATTTTGTTCAAGAAGAGAGAGATAATTTAGCAAAATCTAATTTGGCTGATGATTATAAGACTTATTTAGATAATAACGAAGAAGATTTACAAAAGAAATTTGACACTGAACATAATTTCCAAACCAGCACAAGAGGTCTTAAGATTCGTGGTTCATATCCAACTCAAGAAGAAGCTGAATTGAGATGTAAAATGTTAAGAGAAGTTGACCCCAATCACGATATTATGGTTGGACCAGTTGGAACATGGATGCCTTGGGATCCTGAAGCTTATAAGACAGGTAGAGTTGAATATATGGAAGAAGAGCTTAACCAACTTATGAGTGAAAAACAAAAGAATGAAGCTAATGCTAAGGCTGAATTTGACCGACGTGTAAAAGAAACAAAACAAAAGGCAATTGAGGAAAACATTAAGAATGCTGAGAAATCTGGTAATACATTATCTCAAACTATTGACGAAAATGGTAACTTAATAGGTGTCAATAATTCTAGCACACAAGAATTTTCTTTGGGAGAACAAGAAAATATTTCTACTGCTGATATTTGTAAGGAATTATTTGAAGGCGAGAATATTGTTGTAGGTAAATCAGATTATGGACAAAGTCAATTGAAATCAGGACCATTTGCCAAAAAGTAAATAAGTTAAATAATTTAATATAATTCAAAAATATTATATTAAAAATATAAGCAATAATAATAACAATGAGTGACATATATAAAATATTTTGTTTATCTTATAATAATCCCGAGAGAAAATTATCGATGCAAACAAAATTTGAACAGTTAGGAATAGACTTTTTCTTCTATGATGGTGTGGAATTAAATGACGAAAGAATCCATCCAGAATCATATAAAAAATGTTGGTCGTGTATGTATGGACATCTTTATATGATCAACATATTTTATAATGATGCAGCAACAGATTATGGAATATTTTGCGAAGACGACATTTATATTCATAAAGATTTTAAGCAATTTATGCCGCAAATAATAAACGATTTTAAACATTTAAATTTAGATGTATTATTATTAGGATATTTAGTTCCATTCCAAATTAAATCATATTATAATGGTTATCATCTTAAAGATAAAGATTTAATATCAGATGGCTTGAAATATCACAATTTTACAGATGATACTTGGGGAACACAAATGTATATGTTATCGAAAGAAAATGCCGGAAAAATTTTGGAAAAATATGGAGCTACTAGTAATTACGCTGTTAAAACTTTAGCTGACAACACATTAACACCATTTAGTGCCGATTGGACTATTACAAAAGACGGAAATAGAGCACTTATAACACCATGCCTTGCAGTTGAAGATGGTAGAGGCTTACTGACACATTACGATAACTCATATGAACAATTTATTTTTCATAAAAGATGTTATGAAGCGCATTATAATATGATGTTATATATTTAATTACCATTTCGACGTCTTTTTAACGTTTATTTTGGGACCAGCATTGCGTTTCTTTATCTTATTTGGATCATATTGTTCTTCTTGTGCTTCATCTGGTAATCCCTTAGATAATTCCCAGAATTCTTTTGATCCAAGACGGAAATCATTATGATTATCAGCTTTATACCAAAAAACTTGGTCATTAAGTTTGTTAGATTTTGAGTTGTTATTAATAACAAGACATTCATAATTTTCTGTACATTGATCCATCACTTGACAAAAGCTCTCAAATGTCGGAAACATGCCAGCATAATTTTCATAAATACGTTTTCTATTTGCTATGTAATTCTCTCTAAGAATAAATACATAATCAATGTTAGTTCTTAGCGTAGGTGGAATACCGAGAGGATATTGCATTGTTATCACTAACATAACCTTCCAGTGTCTGCCATTCATGAACAGTAAGCGCATTAATTTATCTCTTGACCAAGTGTTATCATATAAGCAGTCATCTAAAATAACGAAAGCACGTGGGTCGATAGATGATCTTTTATACATTTCCATTTCTTTTTTAACTTGATTTAACACAGTCCTTTGACGCTTTAAAATATTTTCAATAATAGCAGAATTATATTCATTATGAATAAATAATTTCGGCACCATTTTACCGTAAAAACCGTTACCTTCTTCTGTTCCAGATATAACTGTTCCAATAGGTATTTCCTGCTGATAGTAAAGTAAATCTCTGACCAAAAATGACTTGCCTGTATCACGCTTTCCAATTAAAACAACCACAGGACCTTTATTTTCAGTCGATTTAAACTGTATATTTTTCATATCAAATTTTTTTAGTTCTAAACTCATTATTATAATATTAATAATTAAAATAATATTTTTCAAATTTTAACGCTTTTATTCATAAAAATATTTCCATAAAGATTGATATTCCATTATTTTTATGTTTTTAGTGTATTTTTGTGACACAAAATATAAACTAATTTGGTCTTGAATTCCACATTCCAATATATTATTAAACCATTCTAAAGCAAATTTTTTAGAAATTTCATTATTTTTACGAATACTGAATCCACCACATAAAAATCCATCTTTAAAAGATTCATTATAACCAGACATAATCATTTTACTTATATAACTGTTATAGTTAAGTTCTTTATTTTTATATTTTTTTGTATTCATTAACAAAGTAAATTCATCCCAAATGCTGTTATATTTTTCATAGTACGGATGTCTTGTAAAAACTATAGATTTATCTGTATTGTCGAGTTCATAAATAATATTAATTATATCTTTATCAAATACTCGTAACTTATTATCAAACCAACACATATATTCATAAGCGTTTAACACATTTATGTCAAATGGATTACATCTATATATTTTAGAACTCATCGAATCTTTGTTTTCATCATTGAAAATAGGAATATCGTCTACAAATACTCTAATAAAATTTGTATCTTGTAATTTTATATATATATCCATATTATTGGTAAAATAATAACAGTCATATTCTGTTGAAGGTAAAGGTGGAATTAAATATGAATAATTATTGTTTCCACCGAAAAAACAAGTGTAATACGCAAGTTTAGTATTATTTTTTTTGTAGTTAACAAATTTAAATTGTTCATCATAAAAAATTTTATTATTTATATATTCATAATTAAATTTTCTTGATGTCTTACATATTTTAAATATTTCATTTACTATTATTTCTGATTTATTTTTATCTTCTAAAACATAATAAGAACTTACATAATAGAAAAAATAAATTTTAAAATATATGTCACCTGGAAATTTGTCATAGTTAAAATTAAAATTAAAATCATAACAATTATTACTAATGTAATTAATAATTAATTCACATAATGAAAAGCAGCTTTGTTTATTTCCACAGTCTAAACTAGGTTTTATAAGTTTATTATACATATATTTTAATTCAATATCCATTATATCATAATTTTTATTTAAATAAAATTCTGTTTTTATTTTAGAATTTATGTATTTTTCTAATAGAGCATTCAAATAATCATTATTTAGCTTACATTTATCTAAGCTAAATGAGGTTAAAATAAATTCACAACATTCTATACATTTATTGAAATTATTATAAATAAAGCTATTATTAACGAAATTTCTAATTGGATTTTCAGGTGCTTCATAAACATATTTGTAATTTGTTATCATTTGTTGATAATCTCCGTAATAGTGTTCAAATAAATCAGGGTTTTCAAAATATACAGGACTATACAATTGTTCATCAGCGTGACCATATCCATTTGATAAATAATATAAAAATTTATCCAATATTAATCCACAAACTTTATTCATATATTCTTTATTTCCTGTAAAAAACCCACTACACATACTACATCTTCCCCATTTAAAATATTCATTTGTATTTTTTATTAATTCAAGTGGTATATAATCAATATAACACGTTGAAAATTTGTCTCTTTTAACTGCCAATGCTTCATCCAAATACTTCACATTATTATAACCCATTCTCTCTATACAAAAATTTATCCAAGAAAAATGTGTACTGTTAAATGGATTATTTTTGATAGTTTCCATCAGCATAATGTATCTTGCCATACAAAATAAATAATAACTTGCTGTATTTCTATTATCAAAGTAATATGGGTGCTTTACTCTATTATTATTTATGATAATCCTATAATCATAAAATGATTTGTCATTTAAAATAATATCGACAAATTCAATTATAACGTATTTTGTTTTGTCTCTTAAATAATCTGGTCTCAACTTAAAAATTTGTTCATAACTTTCATTATCACAATAAATCATTAAATTATACGGTAAGTTTAAAGTAGAAAGTGAATGAGAGAAATAATATAATTTATCCCGTTTACATATTTCTTCAGAAGCGTCACTACATTTTGTTAAATTAAAATATGCGGTTACCAATGTCCAGTCTGAATTATCATTTTTATGGAATTTAATATTGTCATTAAATGTTAAAATACCTGTTCCTGACCAATGACCAAGATGAGATATGTCATATCTATATTCATAAGGAATTTTATACCAAAAATTATCACGCATTTCTTTGAAATACCATATGTCGTCGCAAATAACAAACCCCCTATAATTATTTTCCTTTAAAAATAAATAAAAATCATATTCCATTACTCCGTTGTGAGGATCTACGTCTAAAAATATAAAAGCACTTGATAATATGGTTTCTTTCCATTTTTCTCTCGAATCAATATTAGTCATAACATCATCTATAACGTATTTTATATTTTTTACTTGTTTTTTTTCAGGAGATATCTTATCTATAATGTCAAATGTGTATATAGTATTATTTTGATTATACGATAAAGCAATTGCCGACTCACCAACATGAGTTCCTATTTCAATAATATTTACATTATTGAACAAAGTAGAAAAATAAGCCAGTAATTTATAATGTTGGTTACCAGGTGATTTGTAAAAATCATTACATAAATTAAATTTATTAAATGTGTCAAAATTTATTTTTTCAACTAATTTAAGTTCTAACAATTCATTAAATGACATTTTTATATTTTATTTTTATTTAACGTATTTATATCATAATTATTGCCATATTTATTTTAAATTATTAATTATTTTAACAATTTTAACAATTTTAACAATTTTAAATTTAAATTTAAAAATATTTCAGAACTTTTAGAGAGATTATAAAATTAAAATAAATTATAAGTTAAAAACATATTAAATTTATATTTTAATTGACTAAAGATGATAACGATTAATTATCAAAAAAGAAAAAACACTGAGCTATTTAAGAGATTTGAAGAACCTGATTCTTTATTTCTCTCTAGAACTCAAAACTACATACCAATTTACACAAGATTTTTTAGTTTGAATGAAACAAATTACAATAATGTAAATCTAAATAATTTATGGTATATTTCGAATACTCAAGAAAAATTAGATGAAGACGTAAATCTTTATATGTGTAGACTTAAGAATGTAAATACTAATAAAGTTAAAGACAAAGAAGTATTTTTTAAAATGGCACCCCTATTGGACCCATATAAATATATGATTGGAAAATATGATATTTCTGACCCTAAATTATTTAATCTTCCACAAATTAATTCAACTCTTAGCGACTGTAACGAAAAGTTTATGGATGTTAATAATTCTGCTTATGTAGACGGATTATTCTTATTTTTGTCCAGTAAAATAAAAAATACTTATCGCTTTATTCATGGAGTAGATTATTATGGTTCCTTTTTGGGAATTAAAAATGATTTTAAAATTAATGTTTTTGATGATATTGATTATCTTAATAATTCTGACTTTTTCAATAAAAATAAAAATACATTATTTATAATTGACGAATATGAACATTTATTTCAACAGGAACAATGTAAGCTAAAACCTATAACAATAGGAAATAATATTAGCATAAAGTCATTTCAATCTGTAAATAATGAAATGTTTAACGATGTTTTTGATGACACAACTAACGCAATCGATTTAAATGATTTAAAGGATTTATCACTTGACTTAATTGATATTACTAATGATTCTTTGCCAACAGATAAACAAGTAACACTTAGGACTAATTCTACGTGCTCATCACGCTCATCGCATACAAACGCAAGCGAATTAGATGATGACTGTGAAAATTGTGACAATGCTGGTGAGGAAGTTTTTGATTCTGGTTCAGAAAAATATGGAGATAAGAATAGTGAAGAAAATGAAAATGATGAAAAAGAACAATCCATCAATGACAATAATAATGATGAAGGTGATGAAGATGAGGAATGGGAAGAAGAAAAAATTAATGTTACTATACCTAAATTTCCTGTTCAGGTAATTGGTATGGAATATTGTGAAAATACTTTTGATGATTTAATACTAACCTCAGAGTTAAGTACTGATGAATGGCTTTCGGCTTTTATGCAAATAATAATGATTTTAATAACATATCAAAAAGCGTTTAATTTTACACATAATGACTTACATACAAATAATGTAATGTATAATGAGACAGATAAAAAATTTTTATATTACTGCTACAGAAAAAAAACATATAAGGTCCCAACATTTGGTAGAATATTTAAAATTATCGATTTCGGAAGAAGCATTTTTAAATTTAACGGTAAAACATTTTGCAGCGACAGTTTTAAGTCGGGAGAAGACGCAGCAACTCAATATAATATTGAACCATATTTTAACGACAAGAAACCACGTTTAGAACCGAATTTTAGTTTTGATTTGTGTCGATTGGCTTGTTCTATTTTTGATTTTTTAATTGACGATTTTGACGAAATGAGGGATTTAGGTAAAATAAAAGACCCTATTAAAAGACTTGTTTTTGAATGGTGTTTAGATGATAAAGGGATAAATATGCTTTATAAAAATAATGGTGTAGAGAGATATCCTGATTTCAAATTGTATAAAATGATTGCAAGATGTGTTCATAACCACACACCTCAAGCTCAATTAGAACGTCCAGAATTTGATGCTTTTTCTAAATTTAGTGGAAGCATAAAAAATCAAGATGAAATTATTGATATTGACAAAATTCCATCGCACATTTAACATTTAACATTTAATAATTAATATTTAAAAATATTTGTATTATATAATGGATAACTTTGGATTTATTATTGCTAGACATGTCAATTCAGAAAAAACAAATAAATATTGGAATAATTGCGTAAAACTAATAAGAACTCTTTACCCGCTTAAAAAGATAGTTATTATAGATGACAATAGCAATTATGATTTTGTTAATGCGGAGTTTGATTATAAAAATCTACAAATAATTCAATCTGAATTCCCAAAATGTGGTGAATTACTTCCTTACTATTATTTTTTAAAATACAAATTTTTTGAGAATGCTGTAATAATACATGATAGTGTCTTTTTTCACAAAAGAATTGATTTCGAAAACTTAAATAGGGTAAATGTAGTGCCATTATGGTTCTTCCATTCTGACACCGAAAATATTGAAAATACTAGAAAGATAGTAAAGTTTCTAAAAAATTATATTGGAATAGAAAATAAACTCAACAAAAACATAATGGCTATAAGTTTATATACTGATAAATGGTATGGTTGTTTCGGTGTTCAAAGTTACATTAACTTAAAATTTTTAGAAAGAATTGAACAAAAATACGGTATTTCTAATTTAATAAAAGTTGTAAAATGTAGAGCTGATAGATGCTGTTTAGAGAGAATTTTTGGCTGTATATTTTTTACTGAATCAAATAATTTATTAAACCAAAAATCATTGTTCGGTGACATTATGAAATACCAAAAATGGGGTTATACGTATGATGACTACGTAAATGATTTAAAACAAGGAGTAGTTCCGAGAGGCATTGTTAAGGTTTGGACAGGTAGGTAATTTCAAATAATTATTTAACATTTTCAAATAATTATTTATTTTATTTAAAACCCAGGATTATCCGTAAAAACAGGAGTTAATTTTGGCACACTTGCTCCACCATTTATAATGGGATTAAACTGTTCCATTATGAAATTAGCGGCTATAACACTAAAATATACTAAGAGCGTATCACGAATTAAAAGTTTTAAAGGTTTACTTTCTTTTTCAATGAACCTCATTTCAATAAATTTTGTTAAAAAAAAAGTTACAGATATAATAGCTGCCGTTACAAATATACTTGTCATTAATAAATTAATTGAGAACAAACTTATTATTATTTTACGCATAAAATTTACTCTAAAATTTCAATTTCATCTAATAACAAATCTGGAAGTAGATCTAATTTTGGTTCTTCAATATTATGTACATCCAAATTATCTAAATTAAATGTTTGATCTGAAATAGTTAACTTAACATTATCATCATCATCATCATTTTCTTGTTTTCGTTGTTCATTTCTAATTGCGCTAATTTCTTCTAATCTTTCTATATTTTTAGGCGCATTTACTTGATTTATACCATTATTTGTTTGAACATAATCGATATCATTAAAACTTACACCTGTTTTTTGAGTTTGCTCTAAATTAGCAGTAGGAATTGGCGCAACAATTGGTTCGTGAGTTATTTCTTCTTTTATTTCCTCTATAACATCTTCTTCAATTGTTTCATCCATATAAGCTTTCAATATTGCCTCAACTGGAATACTTTCTCTGAGTGTATTTAAAATACACTCTTGAACAATAATTTCTAATTCTCTATAGTTTTTTTGAACCTGAAGAGGCTCTATTCCAACCTGAAATAAATATACATTTTTATATACTTTTCTTGCGACATTAATGTAAACCTTATGAATAAAATCATTTAGTTTGGGTATACTTATGTCAATTTTTTTCTGTTTTTGTCCAACTCTCATAGCAGTTAAAATTTTAAGCTGTATAATGTGAACACAAGTAACCAAATCTTCTAAATAATTACATCCAGATTTTTCACAAATTCTTTTTCTCTCATTTTCAACTATTTGTTGATTCCACTTTGGAATTCGCGATATTAAATTTTGAAAAGTCATTAGATATTTATCCATTTCATTGTTATCTTTACAGAGTTTAACGGATTCATCTAAAATAGACTTATAACCGTCAATTACTAAAGGTGTCAATAAAGTTACAAGTCTGGATCCCCATTCATTTTTAGATTCATGAAGCGCACTTACGTTAAAATCATCCATTTACATAAAACTTATATTTTCTAAACTTAATTCTGAACTTATAAAAATAAAATTTAAGATAAAAAGCATTAATAATTTTTCATTTCTAAATTCTTTTTTCACACGATTAAAGCAAATAAGCAGCTCATATTTTCTGTCTTGTTTTATGGTATTTTCTAAAAATTTTGGATTCTCTAATAGATTTAAAATATCTATAGAACTATACCCTTTTTCATACAATTTTGTGCAAAATGGCATTAAAAAATCGATTGAGGTAATTGTTGACCCATATTTTAATATTTCTCTTTTAAGTAATTCAAGTCTGTGAGTTTTAACATTATTCATTTGAAATACTTCATTTAAGTTATATTTGTAAAGGTTTATTATTTTACCATTTATTTGAGGTTCTGGAACATATATTTCACAAAACCTTGATATTATGGGTTTCATTAAACTATATTTGTCTTCAGCCACAATGAAAAATCTTGTGTTATGACTAAATAGTTCAATACATCTTCTCAAAGCTGACTGTGCGTCCATTGTAAGTTTATCGGCATTTAGTAAGACTATACTCTTAAAATTATTTCCATCATTTGAATTTATGTGTGTTTTAGCAAAAAATTTAAGTTCATCTCTTATAAATTTAATACCTTTACCATGTGAACAATTCACATACATCACAAAATTTTTAAGTTTTTCTCTGTCATCATATATTTTGTTAATAAATTCATTAACTATTGTTCTTTTTCCGCTCCCGGACGGCCCATGAAAAATAATATTAGGTATTTTATGTATTTCATAAAAGTAATTTAATTTATCTTTAATAGTTTGATGTATATTTAATGACATATAGTTACTATATTTTGCGTCGTGTTTTTATATTTAAATAAAACGTATTAATTTAAATATATTTTTAAACCCGCGAAATCAAATAGTTTGTTAAGAATTTATAATATTGCTGGTAACTCATGTTTGGTTTTAACTCATTATTATTCATTGTAACTGAGCAACCTCCAGTCGTTAATTCTGAAACATCAAAATTCACAATTCCATTATCAATAGCAAAATGAAATATTTCTTCAGCTTGTTTCTCATTGTTTGGATCAATATGTAAATGTAGTGAAAATTTTGACACATTTAATCCAATATTTCGAGACATACAGATAATATCGGCAAATTCATTTACATTTAGTGTTCCACAAGTATCGGATAAACAGATATTATCAATTTTAAATTCCTTTAGTTGACTTAGTCTATTTAAAATTTTTGAATTCGAAATTTTACCTTCAATTGGACATTCATTAATACAAGATACATATAACTTAATTCCATATGGAATAAATAGTCTGTTATTTTTTGGCATAATACTGTAGTCATCTAAGAACATTAACATTTCACTAATACTATTTAAATTTTCGTTAATATTCATTTTTGTATTTTTAAATTGGAAACTATCTGAAACTGATGTAATAAATGAGAAATTATTAGCACCAAAATTTATTGCGTTCATCATTTGAGTTAAATTAGGAACTAAAATATAATTATTACCATATAATATATTTTTAGAGTATTTAAATAAAGTTTCAGTGTCTTTAAAAATTGGTAATACTTTTGGATTAACACAAGAACCGATCTCTATATTTTTAGGGGCGTATTTCATTAACAAGTTACAATACATTTCTTTTTTTACATCAGTTGTAATTAAATTTTGCTGTTCTTTACTTAATCCTTGTAATCCATCCCTTAATGTAACGTCAAATGGCCTTGGCCTTCCAATAGAAGTATATTTTTTAAGCAATTTTTGGTCACTTAACAAGACCTTAGCAAACGAATTTGCACACTTTGGATAATAAGCGGATAACATCCTTCTATATGTATACTTATATAGTCTTTACTTTAAATAAATTTTATAAATCAATTTTTTTATTAATTAATAAAATTATAGAATTTATTTATAATGGTATAACAGTCATTTTATGCCGTATTTGTTAATGAATGTGTATACGGATTATTTTTAAATGCTGTTAAAATATCGGGATTGATTCTATCACAACCAGCACACTCATTATAGTATTGGGGAACATGAATTGCTCCATATGTTTGTGTTGAAGGTGGTAAGGAACTTATTCTTGAAAATGCTGGATTAACTCTTCCGGAAAATCTATCACAATCATCCTTACAATGTACATTCATTTGTTGGTTAAATATTTGTGTTCCGCCTTGGTTTGGTCTATTATGAATAGTTTGCGATTTAATATCATTATTATGTTGTCTGTATGCGGCATCATAATTCATATCACCATAACCTGTAGCATAACCCCCTGCTGACGTAAAATATTCGCAACTTGTTGTATCTCTCTGTGTTAGGTCTGGAGAAGTGTAATTATTAACATATAAACCTTCTTTTTGTCCATTAATATTAAAGTTTAAGGCATGTAATGTAGTTTCCTTAATTGTTGTTGGAGCTGTATCTTGTGGATTATAAACTGGACCTCTAGACATTCCTGATGTTCCGGCATCACCATAAACCCTTACGTTATTTATAGTTTCGTCTTTTCTTGTTGGTCTAAATATATCCATAATTGGAGCTATAACAGCACCTACGGCTCCACTAAATCCACTTCTCATTGTATCTGGTTGTTTTACGGTTGAACGGTTATTTTCATAATTGGTATGGCTTCTTAAAAATGTATCCTTATCGGTATGATCGCCTTTTCCAACAGCTCGAGAAGGATTTATTCCTCCGCCTAAAACTTCGTGACGTTTAGACGGTTCATAGTTCTGTGGAGCAGTAGCTGCTTTTACTTCAATTGAACCGGCAGGTCCCATATATTCAATTGGTATATCGTTACGTCTTATTACACCCATTTCTTGTATAGATCTTAAGGTCTCGCCTTTTTCAGAACCAGTTGTCGTTAGCCATCTGTCTTGAGAATTAATGAAAAATGTATCTGGTCTTTGTTTTTCTACACGACCTAACATTTGAGTAGTAGCAGCGGTTTTAATAAATGAATCAGCCGGTCCTTCGTGTCCTAATAATTGGTATTCCAATTTAGGATTCGTATCAACTCTTAATTCATCAACAGTTTTTGGCAACCATTTATCTCTCGCTTCCATACCGGAATTATAGCCATTTGAGCCATTTATACCGTAACCTTTATTTAAACCAGGACCAACCATAACAGTGTCAAATGGTTTAACGTTATTATTTTTCATTCCTGGATTTACACGTGATTGGTAAAAATCACTTTGATTTGGCATTCCATAAGCCCACTGCATATTTTCTTCAGGTTTGAATAAAGGGGCTTGTTCAATTTTTTTTATTATTTGGGAACCAGTTCCAGCCATATTATCTAAAACAGATTCCGTAATATTCATATCATAAGTGCGACCTTTTACTTTACCGCCATTAAAAGGTGTCATATTATTATGTTTAAATTGTTCTGAGTTCAAATAATTACCCGTTAGTGAAAATATTTGCTGTGGATTTTGACCAACATTTACACCTTGCCTTTCCTTTTGTTGATATAAATTTTGATTAAAATACTTATCTGTTGCTGCGTTTGGATTTGGATATTGTTGAACATTATCTACTAATTGGTTAATATTGGAGACAGGAAAATTTTGTGGAGGAATATCTGTGTTTGGTAAATAATTTCCATGTATTTCACTTTGTCTAGTAGCTAAATTTGTTACTCCACCCATATTTACAAAATTTTCCTTATTTATTTTTCTTATTTCTTTTTTGGCACAGTCTTCATTTTTTTGGTTTGATATAATATACATTCCACCTAATGCTATTAATGGTAGTGCTATTTCCATATTTATATATATAGAGTATTATATTTTAATTCATATATAATAATCTAAAATCTATATCAAAAACTATGTCAAATTTTTATTGTAAATTATATTTAAATATTTTGACAAGAATTGGTTTGTTGACAGGTTGTCGGACCACCAACATAACTGCCTCTAATTAGGTTAAAACTAATCGGCAACATATTTTTAGTTTCATTTATTACACAATCTCTCTTCGGTGTGAAATAATCCTTTTCTAAAATTCTTGTACTTAAATTATTTTGAAAAGGCAAACAAACATTCGCTTGGGGGTTCAAAGGTGGGTATTCAAAGTTATTTTGTTCTAAATCTCTATACCACCAAGCAGGATTAGTTGCTCTAGATTGTTCTGTTGTTAAAGTAGAATTACTTGGATAGTGAATTGATTGACTAGATACATTATAATTTTGATATTCGTCTTTTCCTAAACAATCTCTACCTAATTTTCTATTTACTCCTCTTAGGTCGCTTTCTAAATTAATTGTATTTGTTCTCAAATTCGCTCCCCATTTTTGTGGAATTATTTGAGGATCTTCCATATAATATGGTGAAGAACCATTGCCAGGAACATTTAGTATCCATCTGCCAGGATCAGTTGCTTGTTGTAATGCTTTTTTAGTTCTACAATCATCATATTTAAATCTGGTAAAAGCCATTTTAATTTATATTTATATAATATATTTTAATTTAAATATTAATTAATTCTAATATCTATTAGATGGATAATAATAAAACGCCTTCGTTATGTTTAAACATGATCGTTAAAAATGAAAGCAACATTATAAGAAGATTATTTGATTCTGTTATTTCAATTATTGATACATACTGTATATGTGATACTGGTTCAACTGATAATACAGTTAAAATTATTGAAGAATATTTTAAGGAAAAGGGTATTTATGGCAAAATAGTTTTTGAACCTTTTAAAAATTTTTGTCACAATAGAAACTTTGCTCTTAAATCGTGTCTCGGTATGTCAGACTTTGTTTTACTATTAGACGCTGATATGACAATTAAAATAAATAAATTTAACAAGATAGACCTTTTAAAAGCAGACAGTTTTAATATTCTTCAAGGAAATGACTCTTTTTTTTATCAAAATATGCGAATTGTAAAAAACAATGGCTTATATAAATATGTTGGTGTAACACACGAGTATATTGACTCTCCACAAAATAACACAGTTTTATCATTTGACAAAAATTCAATATTTATCAATGATATAGGTGATGGAGGAAGTAAATCTAATAAATTTGAAAGAGACATAAACTTACTGCTCGACGGAATTAAAGATGAACCAAATAATGTTAGATATTATTTTTATTTGGCGAACAGTTATCACGACTCAGGTAAATTTGAAGAAGCTATAAATACATATTTAAAGCGTATTAGTTTAGGTGGTTGGGATCAAGAAGTATGGTATAGCTACTATAGAATTGGATTATGTTATAAAAATATGGGAAAAATGGCTGATGCTATTTTTTATTGGCTACAAGGATATGATTATTTACCTGATAGACTTGAAGCTATTTATGAAATAGTTTATTACTATAGAATTAATTCAAGACATAAATTATGTAAACAATTTTACAATATGGCAAAAGAAATATTGAATAAAAATGAAAAACGTGATCATTATTTATTTTTACATAATGACATTTACACATATAAATTTGATTTTGAATACACAATATTTTCGTCTTATTTAGGTGTTAAAAATATTAATGATGAAATTGTCACTATTTTTAATAATTCTAATGACCAAAATGATTTAAATTGTTTGTTATCAAATATGAAATTTTATAAGGACATTTTGACTCAAAAAACAAAATTAATATTAGACAATAAATATAACGCTAATTTAAATGGTGAAATTATCCCTTTTTTGTCATCATCTAGTTGTTTAATTAAATGTCAACAAGGTTATAAGTTAAATATAAGATATGTGAATTATTATATTCAAGATAATGGTAGTTACATAAATTGTGATAAACATATTATAACAATTAATAAATATGTTGAGTTTGATAATCAATTTAACGTTAAAAGAGAAGTCTGGATGGATTTATTGTTTGACAATAGACTTTATATCGGAACTGAGGATGTAAAAATATTTTACGATAATTATGAAGAAAAAATTAAGTATATTGGAACTGGTTATCATTTAAATAATAAGTTGGGGTTAGTATCAGGAAATTATGATATAAATAACACTAAAATGGAAATAAATGAATTAACACAAAATTTTACAGAAACCAGCTGTGAAAAAAATTGGGTGTTTGTTGATTATAATGATGATGTGAATATCATATATGATTGGTATCCTATGCGAATAGGCAAATTAGAAAATAATGAATTAAAAATTCACACAAGCAATCAAATGCCTAAAATATTTTCGCGTGTTAGGGGGTCTACTTGCGGTTTTAATTACGTTAAAAAATTAGATGAAAATAATAACGGTAACATAACCATCAATATTACTGAAACTGAAATTTGGTTTGTTGGACATATTGTTTCATATGAAAATCCTAGACATTATTATCATATTATTTCTGTTTTTGATTCAAATATGAATTTACTCAGATATTCAGCACCGTTTAAATTTGAAGGAGAACCAATTGAATACTGTTTAAGTATAATTGTAGAAGATGATAACGTTTTAATGAACTATAGCAGTTGGGATAGAACTACAAGAATAGGTGTTTACGATAAAAAATATATAGATTCAATCGTAAAATATAATTAATAATTATCAAATAATGATGAATTATGATCACAGATGTATGGACTAAACATATCTTTATTATTAATATAAACTATATACCAAATGTTTACTTCCCAAAACAATGTCTTATGTGTCTCAATTATTGACAAACAAGTTTCTTTCATTTTATCAGAAAATAACAGTAAACTATTTTTATTTCCACCAAACACACCACCAGCAAACCACCAACATATTTGCTTAAATAAATTTACATTATAACTTATATTTAAATCCCAAATTCTCCCAATCCTTATTTTGTCGTAAGATTTATTTTGTAAATTTTCAAGTTTGGTCATAAACTCTTCGTCTGAACTGTGGTTAAAAACGTGTTTAATTCCAAAATCGACCCAAATAAAATTTTCTGTATTAAATGGATTTCTATTTATAGCTTCCCTCATCCATTCCGTTTTATTACATATAGTCATAAAATATTCAAGTGTATCTTTATTGGGATTATCCGTATTAACTGTATTAATTAATGTGTTTTGATAATTGTATAAATATATATCTGTTTTTTTCGTAATAATAATAACTGTATTATTATTATCGTAACCTTCTTTTTTTACTAATTCAAACATTTTTTCATCAAGAAATATTATTTTATTTATTTTACTTCTAATTAAATGTTTTCCACATTCAAAATATTTAAATAAATCCCTATCTTCTCTTGAATTTACGTCTGATATAAATGATGAAACAATAGTTGCCATATATTTGTTTTAATTTATTATTATTTTATCTTTAAACCCTTGAAGATTTAAAAATATAAATAAGGACCTTGTCCTCTTACTTCAACATCATCCTTATTTGGTTCAATATCTATTTCAAAACGCTTTCCATAAACATTCCAATAGAATTTACATTGTTCTCCATAAACTGTAAATTGATTGTTTATCACTTCGCTTGCGTTTAAAGTAATTATTTTACCATTATATATAGGCGTTATTTGGATTGTGAAATCAGTAGCAAATTTACAAACATAATCAGGCAATATAACTGTAACCGATTCGTTATTTGTTATTTCACCTACTCCTCTATAATATACTCCTGCTTCAGGACCTTCTAAACAAGCGTGAACCAAATATTTATTCTCGTGAACTGGGTGATCAATGACGAATGTTTTTGATGAATTATAATATAAAGCATTACCTACTGGATCATAAACAACTGTATTATTTGTTCCTAATGTGTTGTCTGACAGTGGAAGCACATTTGGTCCCGTTGCTCCAGTAGGACCCATACATCCTTTTCCGGTAGGACCCGTAACACTTGGCCCAGTCGCCCCAGTTGGGCCCATTTGACCAACCGCACTAGGTCCAGTAGGTCCCTGTATTCCTTGTGGTCCCTGTCCCCTTAAATCGCAACATCTTTGAGCACCTAAATATTGTGGATAATTTGAATAATATCTTGACATTTAATATATATTATCAAAATATAATTTTAATAATATTATTAGTTTAATAAATTAATATATTAAACTAATAATTTATACAATTTTTATTTAAATTATAAAAATATTTTCTTACGATATATGATTTCAATTTTTAAGAAGAGGGTAATGCAGCCAAACACATTTTTATCTCACCAAGACTGGCAACATTATACTTAACAACAAGCGGCAAATCATTTTCCAAGTAGACTTCAATTTGTTGACATAGGTTAGTACATTTAATAAAATAACCCAAGTTCTTTAGTGAAAATTCTCCTTGAATAATTTTAGACGAATCTTGCTTTAACGTAAAAGACATAGAACCATCCGATTCAGCACGATGAATTTCTGCTGAAGCAAATTGACCCGAACACTTAAAAATCAATTCATTACCAACTGATTTAATTTCTAATTTCTCTGAAATACACGACAAATCGCGTATAATTTTTTGGAAGTCAGTTGAAGGTAAGTTAATAATGGAAGAAAAAGTCACATCAGGATATTGTAATTCTTCAGGCTCAGGCTCAATCAATCGTAATTTTTGCGTCTTACATTGTTTAATTTCCCCATTTTCATATTTTAATGACAAATAAGACACAATTCCGTCTAAATAATCGGAATTTTCAATATAAATAGTGAGAGTTTCGTCGTTTTCAATCGTATTAATTAACTTAAATAAGTGAAACATATTAACACCAATAATAATCTTATCCTTCTTACACTCATAAAACTCAAAATTTTGAGCAGCCAAAAAAAGATGAACTAAAATAGTATGGGACTTATCCATATTAATAATTCTCATACCATCAGGTTCAAAAGTAATATTCGTTTCCAATAAAATATCTTTTAATGCTGTCATCAAAGTTCTAAATGGTGCTATTTGTACAGTCTTAATGGTCAATACATTTCCTTCAGAAGACATATTTGCGTTATTTTTGTTTAAAAATGTGGACATATTTTATAGTAAATTTATAACTCAAATCTTTAAATACTTATGAGTTTAAATATTTAAACGCAATTAATTATTAATTAATTTTTACTTTTGGAACTTTTCTTGTCCCGTGTCCGTGTTTTATTTTAGCTTTTTTTGCTAAAGATAACGCTTTTGATCCCGGTTTACAACCTTTTTCTAAAATAGAATAATCAACCGCAGCCGCTTTACCTGATGTAATTGCGCTCGCTAAACGCGCTACACCCCAAGATTGTGCGGTTTGGTTTGGTCTAGAACCAGATGAATAATATGCCCCAGCACCTTTATTTATGATTTTAGCTAAGGCTGACTTTTTACATCCAGTAGCTTTAGATAATTCATTTGTAGGACCAATTTTATTAACGTGATATAGTTTCTCAGCTTTAATTATATGTTTTGATTTTTTAGATTTAAAAGATGAAACCTTTGGTCTCGTATAATAAATACCTTTTTTATAAAGATGCCTTGATTTTAAAAGAGACTTACCCTGTTTTTTCTTATCCTTCATCGTTAAATTCTTTGGTAAATACCTTAAGTTAATTTTCATATATTTAATGGATATAATTAGATTAAACAAAAGAAAAATAATAAGAAAAATAATAAGAAAAATAATAAGAAAAATAATAATAAAAATAAGATATTAAATAATTGTTATTAAAAGTATATTAAAAACAATTTAAAAACTAATAATAATGTCCGAACCTAAACGCAATAATTGCTTAACAACTGTTGAAAAACTTTATGAAAAATATAAGGATAACGAATATATGCTACAAAGAATTTATAATCACGTTCATGTATACTTACCAAATACACTGGAAAATGAATCTAAAAATTATGAAAAAAGATTAAATTTAAATACATATCTTTCCGAAGAGCAACAAATATTTATACAAGTTTTTTTAAGTAAAAATAATTATTACTACTTACCTGGAAACAGTTTTTATTACGAATATAATGGAAAGGATTACTACATAGTTAAAGAAGATGAAATAATCCATAAACTTCTCTCGACAATATCTAAGGATAGAATTCTTTTACAATGGAAACATAAGACAAAGGCTAACATTATCAGACAAATTAAGGAGAGAAATTTATTTACAAGTATTCCTGAAACTGATACTATTCAAAATGTACTAAATTCAATTTATCCAACATTTTTTCCTTCCAAAAACTCCGCAAAATATTTTCTTACCATAATAGGCGACAATATATTAAAAAAAAATACTGATTTAATATTTATATGTAGTAATGCTGCCAGACAATTATTAGGAGAATTAGAAAACACTGGTGTATCTTCGGTTGGTTGCAATAATATTGCCTATAAATTTGTAACTAAACATCACGAAAGCCATTTATTTAACAATTATAGATTAATTAAAATAAATGATAACTTTTCAAATGAGTATTGGAGAGAACTACTTAAAAAAATAGGTTTAAATTTACTATGTGTTGCTGTTCACTATTCAAATAGACATCAAAATTCAGATAATTTTTTAAACACTAAATTGGATGAAGAATTAAGTAATTATGTTTATACATTAAAAAATACTAGTCAAGATGGTTTAATAGAAAAGTTTATAAATACTTTTATTGAAAAAACGACAGATGATTTTAGAATTGAATGGAAAAATTTACATTTTATATGGAAACAATTTCTCTCTAAAAATGATCTACCAAGTGTTATTTTTATAAGCAATCTTAAAAATTTAATGAAAAATTACATCAATTATGACGAATCAACGGACTCATTTACTGGAATAACAAGTAAACATTTACCTGTATATAAGGATTTTATACAATTTTGGAATACAACTATAACTACGACCAATTGTTTGGATTTTGAAAATGAGCTAGAAATTGACGAAATAAGTTCATTATTTAAACAATGGTCTAAAAGCAAAAACGTAATATCAGAAGAAAATATTATTAAAATTTTAAAGCATTTCTTTTCATGTGAAATTGTAGAAGATAAATATGTTCTTAATGTGGTATGTACACTTTGGGATAAATTAGGTGATATTAGCCAGTCAATTGACTTTATTAAAGAACAAATTAAGGAAAATAATAAATTGTCATTGGTTAGTTTTGATGACCTATATAATTATTACCATAAGTATTGTAATGATAATTCATTAAAATTTTTTGTCAGTAAACGTTATTTTGAAAAATATTTATATTGTAAATTCAGTGATTTTATCCTTTATGAAAAGTTCATTAAAATAGAGTGGATAAATTCATAAATTTGCCTATTTTTTGTATTATATAATATTCTATCTATAATACAAATTTATATTTAAGCGGAATTTCCAGCAACAAATTGAAGAGCAACGCCAGATGTGCCTACACCAGAACCACTGTAGTCTTGAGGAGATAATGGACCACCGTAAGCCATACCACCTCTCATTTTCTTGCTATGTCTTCCTCTTTTGTGACCTTTATGGAATAAAGTAAATTTACCCTTTTTAGCGATATATCCGAGCTTTCTAAGATGTTTAATACTTTTTTTACCGGATGCGTGCTTTCTTCTAGATACAATACGTCCGTGTTTATTTTTCATTAAATTATTTTTGGTGAGACCACCTGATGTATGTTTGGCAGTTCCGTGCCAGACTTGTGCTTTACTTCCTATAGTTTGCATTATAAAATATCATTAGAAAAAAATATTTACGTTTAATAATTTTATAATTCAATAATTCAATAATTTAATAATTTAATAATTTAATAATTTAATAATTTAATAATTTAATAATTTAATAATTTAATAATTTAATAATTTAAAAAATTCAGTAAACGCATTTAAAATCTATTTAAGGGTGGTGAACCACTTCCACCGGGCATACCTTCTATTCTTCCTAAATAATTTATGTTTAGTGGTTGCCCTAAATAAAAATTACCATATTGAGAAGTCCCTCCTTTTGAGTTATTTATTATTTGTGAAATTCTCCTTGAATATGAAACATTTATAGATGATGAATCTGAACCGGGTGTGTTTTTGTCATATTTATTTGGAATACACAAACAAGATGTTATTGGACTATTTGGATTAACCGCATTATATTGTGCTACATAAGTTATCATTCTTGATGTAGCATTACTTGATCCTGGAGTAAAACTTTGTTGCGAAAACATTTATACTATTTTAAATTAATTTAATTTTTTATTTATTTTAATTTATAAAAAAATTGATAAATTAAAATAAGTTAAAATTAATGGTATATACTATTGTAACGATGAGTGCTAACGCGAATAACGCTGATTTATTCTTTGATGTTCAACAGAAGACCGATAAGCAACACATTCTGGATAATCCAGACACTTATATTGGTTCTGTTGAAAGTATTGATGCTGATATGTGGATTATGAGCGAAGATGGTGATAATCAGTCTGCTTCGCCCTATAAAATTATTGAAAAAAACATTAATTATGTGCCTGGATTATTTAAATTATTTGATGAAGGCATTGTTAATTGTCGTGATCATGTAGTAAGAATGAAAACGAAAGTTGACAGTAAAACAGAAAACGCTTTACCAGTGTCACATATTGATATTACAATTGAACCAGACGGAACAATTATAATGGTTAATGATGGCAATGGAATTGATGTAGCTCAAAAGGAAGGTGTTTGGATTCCTGAGCTTGTATTTGGACACTTAAGAACATCAACTAATTATAATAAAGATGAAAAAAAAATTGTTGGTGGTAAAAATGGTTTTGGCTTTAAATTAGTTTTGATTTGGTCTTCTTATGGTCGTATCGAAACTGTTGATCATATTCGTGGACTTAAATATATTCAAGAATATAAGAATAACCTAGATGAAATTTGTAAGCCTTCGATTACAAAGTGTAAGACTAAACCTTATACTAAAATTACATTTAAGCCTGATTATGCGCGATTGGGTCTTTCCGGTCTAACTGAAGATATGGTTTCCTTACTAAAAAAACGTGTATTTGATATTGGAGCAGTGACTGATAAAAATATTAAAGTAAAATATAACGATACATTAATTCCTGTTAAGAATTTTGAGCAATATATTAGTATGTATATTGGTGAAAAAAGTGAGGCAACTCGTGTTTATGAAGCACCCGATGAAAGGTGGGAATATGCTGTTGCTTTAACACCGACATCCGAATTTACTCAAATATCATTTGTTAATGGAATTCATACTTCTAAAGGCG
>Ga0194129_10001816_pt1 | contig 33543 bp, 19 predicted proteins | sample TA2KigCa35mmetaG_FD_150862 | JGI IMG/M metagenome (GOLD analysis project Ga0194129, IMG submission 150862) | Freshwater microbial communities from Lake Tanganyika, Tanzania - TA2015038 Kigoma Deep Cast 35m | ecosystem: Environmental > Aquatic > Freshwater > Lake | place: Tanzania: Lake...
GAGAATTCCGGTCCTCTATTTTGTCCCTTTTCAAATTGTTCTCTAATAAAACCTTGGTCACTATTTTTATTAGTAGGAGGTTTAGTAGTATTAGTTTCAGTTTTATTACTATCCTTTTCTGCTACTTCTACTACTTCTGCTATTTCTGCTACTTCTGCTACTACTTCTGCTACTGCTTTTTCTCCATTCTTATCTTTTTCTCCGTCCTTAGCCTTTTCTCCATCTTTTGAGTCTGGAACAGGTTCCTCTTCATTTCTATAATTTAATAAAGCAAAAATACCACACATTGTTAATAGAATTAAGAACATTATATCTAATACATTTTAATAATTAATATATTGTATAAATTATTAGATTTATTTTATTATGCTATTATAATAATATAAATAATGAACGCATTTGAATATACTGACCAAACTGCTTCGCAAAAAACTGACACAATGAATATCCGAGCTTATAGTCGCAATCTTCCTAGCAGCCAATTACAATCATATTTAGATGCCAGAGCTGTATCAACTAAGTATGCTTTATTGCCTGTTATTGATTTAAGAACACCTTCTAATGTTCCCCTTAAACAACAAGCAACATTTAATCCTAGAAATACATTTAATCCTGGTAATGACTTTGGGCCTTGGTCTGGATTTGCTACAAATGTAAATAAAGAATCTGATTTAAGAGGACAATACAATGCTATTCAAGAGTGTAGTCAAGCATTTTATGTTCCAAGTAGCAATAGTGACTTGTATAAATACGGATGGAAACAAAATAACTCAATCGTTCAACCCTTTCCTGATTTATTTAAGAATGAGCAATTCTGTCCCTTTAATCCTAATCCAGAACCTAATACAATTGGATATGGATTATTTAATAACGCAACTAGACAACAAGTGAAGGATTTGACGAAACCTACTAATGTGTAAATAAGATAAACATAAATAAATACAATTAAATATTATATAAGTTTTGTATAAATATTATATAATGTCGGACGATCTAGTAAACCAAATAACACTTAATTTTTTAATTAGTAAACAACAGTTACAGAAGCTGAATAAAAAGATTAAGCAAAAAGAGGAAGATAAAATGAAGACAGATATAGAGATTTATAAAGACCAGTTTATTGAACTTTTTAATAGAATGGTAAATAATGATTTTCCCGATGATTTGTTAGAAGATGTAAAACATAGTTACACATATTTTACAGAGAAAAGTATTTATTATCTTAAAATGAGAACTGAAACTAACAAGTGTTCAGATGAAGTAGAAGAAGGTACTAAAGAATCTAATGAAGATTTAAGTGAGACTTGTGATGAAGATTTAAGTGAAACAAATGAAGACGAAGAAGACGAAGAAGACGAAGAAGACGAAGAAGACGAAGAAGACGAAGAAGACGAAGAAGACGAAGAAGACGAAGAAGAAGATTTAATTAAAGAAGAAGATTTAATTAAAGCGGAACTAGAAGAAGATTTAATTAAAGCGGAACTAGTTAAAAAACAAGAAGCGACCAATAATTCTTTATTTTATCCGAAAGTCTATAAGAAAGTTAATAGAACTACAAAATCTAAAGGTGTAGAAGATATTAAACAAATTCCTTTAGACTGGTTTACTAATGTAAAACAAACAAATAAACAAAATAAAATTATACCTAGAACTAACAAATAATATATAATAAATAAAAATAGTCTGATTATAAACAAATTATAAAATATAAATAAAAGAAAATATCTGTTATTTATAAGAAGATGAAAACAAGAATTAATATAAATAAAAGAATAAGTAAGGGTAAGAAAAGAACAAGGAAGCATAAAAAATTGGTCTTAAAACCAAAACAAACTAACAAAAATAAATCTGTTACCAATTTAGAAACACAAAATAAGCCTTTTGAGAAATTAAATTGTAGCCCTAAGGATAAAAATGAAGTCAAGGATTACACTTGTTATACTGATAATGACTTACAAAAATTACGCAATATGTGGAATGCCAGACATCCTGATAAAAAAATATCAACAAATGATTCAAAAGAAATATGGGAGCTTCTTAAAAACTATTACTCAAAGGTATGTAATAAAGAGTCGTGTTGGGTGCGACAAATGACCAAAGGCACTAAAATGGAAAAGGAATTGTTAGATTCTTTTTCACCAATAGAACCAAATGAATGGAAAAAGAATCCCAATGAATGGTTATCTAGTATTGATATTATTCAAGTTATGAATCAATATGAAAAATCGTATAAATGTTTTGACTTCTTAGGTCCATCTCCAATTGATTATGACACACACCAGTTATATGGTGAATGCGTTTGGGAAGAATTATGCCATTTCAATTTGGCTGACCAAATTAAAAAAGGCAAAAATAAAATTGGCGTCATATTTAATACCGACCCTCATGATAAAGATGGCGAACACTGGATTTCATTATTTATTAATATAAAAAAAGGCACAATATTTTTCTTTGATAGTGCCGGAGATAAAGCACCAAAACAAGTAATGAAATTTGTTAAAATGGTTACAGAACAAGGCAAAAAATTAGAGACACCAGTTAACTTTAGTTTTGACGAGAATTATCCAGTTGAACATCAATATAAAAATACTGAATGTGGTGTCTATTCAATATATTTTATAATACATATGTTAGAAGATAAGATAACAGGACACTATTTAAAAACACACGTGTTAAAAGATAAATATATGGAACAATTCAGAAAAATATATTATAATACAGATTTATAAATATAAAAAATACTCATTATCTTATTATACAAATAAAATAATGTTAAATTCAAAACAAACTATAAATCTAAATTCTAATATACAACATTTTGTAAATAGTAAAAATCTATCTATGCTATGGGAAGTTTTGTTAGATGAACTTCATATAAATATAAATAGCTCTAATTCTGGTCAAATTGTTCAAAATATTAAAACAGTATTTGACGGAAATGTAAATCTATTTAAAGCAAGAGCTAATCCAACTATGGGTCTAATGAATTTGAATAAACAGTTTCTAAATCAACTTCTTATTGCTGTAAATCAACTTTTTCCAAATTTAAAACAAGAACAATTACAACAGCAACAACTTAAAAAAATAAATATAAGTGATGAATTATTGACAATAGATGAACCATATAAAGTAGAAGATATTCACAGCGCAAGACAAACTGATTTTGAAAAGCAAGTTATAAATAAACGTACTGAGTTTGAAAATTCAATTAATGGAAAGAAACCAAAGCCTATTGATTTTTCTGATAAAGTTGAACCTGAATTAAAAATAACTGAAATGGAAGCATTAATTGCTGAGACAATGGCAAAACGTAATTTTGATATAGAACAAATACAAGGTATGAGGCAAGATATAACTCAAGAAAAAAACTTATCTATTAAAAAAACAGAAAAAACTGTTTCATTTAATGATAATATAAATATAACACATATTGAGGATTACGATAATCAAGGTTTATCACAAGGTTTATCACAAGGTTTATCACAAGATTTATCACAAGGTTTATCACAAGGTTTATCACAAGAAAATATTATAAATACTAACAATATTTTCAATAAATTAAAAAAAAATAAAACAGAACCAGTAGAAAATGGGCATACTAAAGAAATTCAGGTGTTAGAAGATAAAATAGATAATCTTAGTTCTAAAATTGATATTCTTATTTCAATTATAAATCGTATAGATTCTAAATTAAATTAAATAATAAAATAATAGATTCTTTACACATTAACAGTAACTATATTACTTTGTTCTGATGGGTAACCAAAACGGAAACCTAAATCTCTCAATATTATATTTTGCTGGTTATATACATTATTGGTTGTTGTTATACTTGCTGGAAGTGTATTAGATGGCAATTGATTTGTTGCTTTAATACGTATTTGTAAAGTTTGATTTCTAGCAATCGCAGTTAAACCATTTGAATTAATAGTTATTAAAATTGGTGAAGTTTTTGTATTTACTTCGCTCCATGTTACACCATTATCAGTAGTATAGTAGTAACCAGTTATAGGTTCTCCAGTGTATTTAGGTTGAGTAAAATTTATAATAATAGTTGCTAAGTTTGTATTATTTGGATTATATCTTGTTTGCGTAGTAGTAATAACTGGAACACTTGGTGCCCCATACACACCACTAATAACACTAGAAGATATTGGTATTGCAGCATGATAACCAACTTTTCCGTCCCTACTTAATTTTCCATTCCATGACCTAAATATAATATTCATATTTTTTCCAAGAGGAAGACCTCTAAAAGTATAAGGATTCTGACTACTATATGGTTGAGTAAAAGGAGAAACTAGTTCGTCTCCATAATTATAATTTTTTCCATTATCAATACTATATGCGTATTTAGTTATAGAAGCACCAGCATTCACATTTTTCTGAACAAACCATACATCAATAGCATTTGGTTCTGTTAAAGATGGTAAAATTTGTGGAACATTACTATAACCATCGCGCATTTTTACTTGTGGAGCTATATTAGCAATAAGTGGAGTAAAACTATAAGCATTTGATGGAATACTATAAGCAAATCTTTTAACTGGATAATTATAAGTACCATAATCACCAGGTATTTCCATTAATTTACTATAAATACCATTATATAAAGTCTGTTGTTCATTAAATGATGCTATTCTAATCTGATTTATATCATCAGATGCTAAAATAACATTTTTTATTATTAAAGGTGAATTAACACGACCCGTGTAACCACCATTACCACCAGGTAAATCTTGTCCTGAAACAAAGGTCCAAAAATGTTTACGATTATAATTAGTTATGCTATAAAAAAAACCATCTATATCATCATTACCAATTGTTGTAAAATAAATTTTTAATTCCCTGTCTGAACTATATGTTACATTTGTAATAGTTGGTCTATAATTTACCCAATCTATATTTAAATCAGTTTCAACTAATTTTTGATGATTCTCGTCTTCCCATGCCTGCTGGTTAGCAAAATTTAGCCATTGAATAACTCTATCAGCCACTTGTACAGAAAATCCAACAGCAGGTGTCATAGTGATTGCTGCAGCCACTAATTGAGTAGCAACATTTCTTGCTATATGTGTATTCGAACCTTGAAGCGCAGGTTCAGCACCATAGTTTTCATCCGCTCCAGGAAGCGCACCCATACCCATTGGCCCAAGAGCCATTGCGCCAACATATCCTACATTGCCTGTTCCTGGAATTGATGTAACACCTGCAGTTGGAAGACATTCTGGATTTAATCCAGCGCCAGTTAAATTTATGGCTTGAACTATTGATTGTGTAAGAGTTGGTATACCATTGAATGGTATAGGCTCTTTTCTTACTAATCTATTAGGAACTGCTGATGGTAAACCATTATATGAGCCAATATATAAATTATCAACTATAATATTTTCAGTTTGAATAAATGGATGACGAGGAATTGGAATAATAAGAGGACTAGTTATTTGATATGGGTTTTGTAATAAAGTAAAAGTTATACCATCTAAACTATAGTAATATGTAATTATTTCTGCAGAACAATTTGTATGAATTTGTTTAAATCCAACTTCTATATAATCTTGGTATGTAATAATTTCTGTTATTACTGGAGCAGGTTGTCTAGTTTGTATTTGAGCAGCATTTACTTGAGTACTTGAAAATCCTCCTGCTAACATTTCAGAATTAGTATATCCAACTGTTATTAAATCATTTGTTGTAAACCCCCCAAGTCTTAGTTGTTCAACAGTATAATAATTTAAAGCGGCTATTCTTCTTCGTGACAATCCGGCAAGCAACATAGCATTAACTGTAATAGTGCTACCAACTAAATCTGCTGATGTAAAATTTAAAGGTAACTGACTTACAGCACTTGGAATACTATAACTTGGTCCTTGATATCCAATATTGTTCCAGTTGTGTCCTAAAATAAAATATGCTACATTATATAGTTTCATTTGTATATTGTCACCAGTAATTCCTGATGGTAATGTTAAAGCACCAGTAGTATATGGATTTGGAGATGGAACAAAGGTAACAGTATTCGTACCATTTGGGTTACGAGTATATGTTGTAGTCCCCCCTCTATATGCTGATGCAGTTGAAGCAGGATTATATAAACTACCTTCAAAATCGTAAATAGTTACACCGGGAATAAGACTATAGGTTACTGCAGAAACATTATTAATAGAAAATAAGTTAGCTGTATAACCTTCATTATAAACATCATGAATTGTATATGTTGGAAATAAACTCATAAGAGAAAATCCATTATTTAAAAAATCTAAAACTTTATATCCTAATGTATCTCTAAACCAAGAAATAGAATATATATTTGCATTATAAAATTCAATAGGTGTAATTCCTTGCGTTATTAAAGAACTATATGACATATTAAACTTTGTAACAAGCAGTCCTAAAATAGAAATATTACTATCTACTAAACTTCTAATAGTATATTGCCCTCCAAATACTGTAGTTAAAACAGTTGGTGTAATATTTGTAGTATTTAAAATAGTATACAAGGTTCCAAAATTATTATTAATTATAGTATTAATTGGATAAGCAAGATTTAACAATTTAGTTAATGTTATAGTATTAGGCATAATACTTATTCCAAAATATAGACCTGTATTAATTCTTGGTTTAATATCAATATTATTTAAAGCATTTGTTGATGTATCTAAAATTACATTACTTATATCATTTAATAAGTTACCATCATATTCTGTAATAGTATTATCAAAAATACCTTGAACTGGAGGCAATGTTGATTCTGCTCCAATTATACTATTGTTATTATAAATATCTTCATAACTACTATTAACAAAATTTTGATATGAACTTTGTATTATATTTGTAGAAATTGATGTTCCATAACCAGCACATCCGTGTATTGTAATCATTCTTAAAAAGAATTTATTTCCAGTAAGAAAAGTAGGATATGTTTGTGTTGTTCTAGCAATAATTCCACCACTGTAAGAGTTAGATAATGAACCATAAGAAAAGCATCCAAGTATGTTAATAAACGCATTTCTATTTGATGAACCTGTTGCTGAACCATAACCATAACCTAAACCAGTAAATACAGGATTACTTGGATTACTTTGAAAATCATAGTTCAATGTATTTGTATAACCTGGACCTATATTTGGTCCAGCAATACCTCCGGCATTATTATCAATATCTCCTACACTATAAGATAATTTTATAACATGCGCTTTTCCAGAATAAACACCAAAATTATCAGCTGCTATACCACCACAACCATAACTAATATTTCCCAAACTAAAACACTTGTCTATAATAACACTACCACCATTACTTCCAGCATAACTACCAATAATACCTCCACTGCTATTTTTTGCGACAGCACCAATTTGTCCTTTACTATAGCATCTAGTTATTGTAACAGTTCCAGCATAGTCTGACACAATACCTCCAGGACTATTACTATTATTTACACTAATTATGTTACCAGTAGTATTACAATCAGTAATTTCTACTAATCCGCTATTTAAACTGGTAACAACTCCGGTTAATGTTCCGGCTATTCCGCCACTATAAATACTTCCAGTAGTTTGACAATTAGTTATTCTTATATTACTACACATTGCTCCAATAATTCCACCACTACCTTTTCCTAAAATGTTTCCAGTATAAGTACAATTGGTAATTAACATATCTGATAAAGAACCAGAATTAGAACCAACTATACCTCCAGCATTTTCACCATTTATTCCACTTTCTATACTACACTCAACAGCACAATTGCTAATTACAAAATTAGTTGAATTTATTCCTGTATATTGACCTGAGATTCCACCCGAGTTACTTGTTATTGTTCTTCTTAAATCTGGATTAGAAAAATTATAAACATCGCAATTTGTTATTAGATTATTTGTAGAGGACCTTCCAAAATACGCACTACAAAGTAGACCTTCACCTTTTACTAATGTGCTTCTTGAGTATTGTCTAATATTTAGATTTTGTATAGTAATATCATTAAATCCACTAGAAAATTCTGTTCCATTTTGTATAAATCCATAAAGAGAACTAAATTCAAGACCACCAAAATTAATAGAATCAATTAAAATATCTTTTGAATTACCTTCAATAGTAATTTTATTTCCATTTATAACAAAAAAAGATTTTGTTGTATCTGTATTTACAGGAAAAATCTTATTATATAATTTATCTGCTTCATTTCTTCCTTTTATATTGCTTACTGATAAAGATATATCAGTAGCAAATCTTACAGTTAACACATTATTAGATGAATTTCCTATAATAAATGGCCATCTTTCAATAGTATTATATGAAGAACCGCCATTTGTTGAATAACATATTTCAACTCTTTCACTTCTTCTTCCATTAATTGTATATACCCTATTAATCATTGATACAAGAACAGTATTATTAGTGGCACTAGTAACAGTATTTACTAAAACTGTGTACTTTACTGTAGTAGATGGTAAACTGAATTTACCATTAAATCCTCTAATTGTAATATTAATTACATCGCCAGATGAAGCAGAATATGGAAAATCATATACACCTGAACCTAGACTATTTTCAAAATCATAAAATACAGTTGTGCTATCAATTATTTCACTTGTGCTATACATATATTTAATTATGGACGGAACTGTTGTTTGTTCAGCAACTGTAACACTAATTCTATTATTTGTAAAATTTATAGATGAAACAGTTGGTGCTTGTGGGCGAGAAAAATATACTGGAATATTACTAAATGTATTAGAATCTCCACTAGCATATCCATTAAATGATCTTAGAGTAAAATTAAAATTAGTAGCACCACTTAAATTATCAAAAAATAATGTTGACGAAGTTTGGGGTGGGTCAAAAAATCGCCATCCATTTCCTATATTATAATAGTAATTCTGTATTGAGTCTGAAGCATTTAATGATTGTGAAATTGTTATTCTAGCAACACCTTCACCATCACTTACTATATTTGTAATAACTGGAGGAGGTTGGTAATATTTTGTAAATACTGAAACACTATTTGATGCTGCGCTTATTATTCCATTATGAGATTTAAAAGTTAGTGAATATGTTTGTAACCCATTTAGCCCATCTATATAAAATGGCGAAGTACGTTGTATTTGTCCATTTCTTAGAGGCAAAGGATTAAATGTAGTTCCATTTGTTGAGTATAAATAATAATTTATTTCTGGAACAGATGATTGTTGTGTAAAATTAACTATTACTGCTCCAACACTTTCTGTAGCACTAGAAGCACTAGTTATTACAGGAGCTGGTGGAGGCGGATATATAATAGCCTTAACAGTTGCTGATGGTCTACTATATGAACCATTATATGAAGACAAAGTAAATGAATATTCTTGATTATTTGTTAGTCCGCTTATAATTAAAGGACTAGTTGTAGATGATATTAATGTAAATACAGTGCTTTCTGTTATAATAGCATCTGTACTATATCCATAACCAGTTATTGGATTTGAATTATTTGTTTGCTGTGTAAAACGGATTGTAGCTGTTCCATCTGCTCCTAAAATACCTTGAATAGATGGAGGTGCTTGTGGAAATGATACTAATACATTTGATATTGTTGATGAAGCTGAACTATATGATCCATTAAATGCTTTTAATGTAAACGAATATGTTTCTCCATTTGATAAGCCAGATATAGTTAATGGACTGGTTGTTTGAAATGTACCATTAGCATTAGCTGGTAATAATTTAAATACACTATTTTGTGTTATTACAGCATCTGTACTATAAGCATAATTTATTATAGCCAAAGAATCATTTACATCTTGTGTAAAATTAATTGTTGCCACAGTATTTGCGCCAGTAGCACTTACAATAACAGGAGCAAGTTGTTCAAAATTTGGAATAGTAACAGCAAAAGCTTCAGACTCAGGACCATCAATATTATTAAATGCAATAACTTTAAAATGATATGTAGTACCAATAGTTAAATCAGGAACAGTAAAGCTGGTGCCTGATGTCCAGTTACTAGTTACATATGAAGTATATGTGCCAAATAAACCAGTAGTACTGTAAGAATATTTATAACTGGTAATACTATTATCAACTGGAGATTGTGTAAAATTAATAGTAGCAGTTCTTTGTGACACAGTAATACTATTAATAACTGTAGGTGTTGGAGGAGGTATATATCTAAATATTCTTACATTACCCGAATCAGAACCATTACCATTATTATATGGAGCACCTACTGCTAGTATAGTTCCGTCATTACTTAAATCTAATGAAAATCCAAAATTGTCTCCAGATGATTCGCCAATAATATTTGAACCTAATTTTACCCAAACATTTTGAATATTTTTATAAACAGATACCATACCTTTTCCATTGGCATTATTTGGAGCACCGGCTGCCAATATTGTTCCATCACTACTTAATGCTACGGACGTTCCTAACTGATCATTATCATTTTCACCAACTATAGTAGACCCAAGTTGAGACCATACTTTAAAACTACTTTGACGGTATACTCTTACAGCGCCTTTATCAGTTGTTCCAGCTTTATTTGAACCAATTGCTAGACATAATTGTGTAAACGCATTACTATGACTTAGTGCTACTGAATATCCGGCTTGATCACCTGCACTAGCGCCAAAAATATTAGCATTTGCCGATAAATAATCACCTTTATGTCCACCATAATATACAGCTACATGTCCAGAATCACTTGAATTTTCATCATTTCCTGGAGCACCAATTGATATATAACTACCATCAAAATTTAGTGCAAGCGAGTATCCTGAATAAGCAGTATTTGTTCGTCCAAAAATAGGATTAGGATAAGCAACCGCATTCCATGTAGTACCACTAGCGTATCTATACAATCTAACAGCACCATTATCAGTTCTACTATCACCATCACTATAAATACCACCTCTTGCTAAAACTAGTCCATTACCACTTAATGCCACTGACCATCCTTGTTTTCCTCCTGATTGACCACCATCAAAAGTAGTATCATTACTTATTTTAGTCCAAGTATTATTAACATTCTTGTAAACTCTTACACTTCCAGCATTATTATTAATATTACTTGAACTAGCATCATTATCTGGAGCACCAATTGCTAAAACAGTTCCATCATTGCTTAATGCCACTGACCATCCTGATATATCACCACCAGTTTCACCATCAATATCAGCTCCTATTTGAGTCCAAACATCACTAATGTTCTTATATATTCTTACATGTCCAGCACTAATATTAGTTCCATCATTTCCTGGAGCTCCAATTGCTACAACTGTTCCATCGCCACTTAATGCCACTGAATATCCAGATGAATCTGACATAGCTTCGCCGTTAATACTAGACCCTATTTGTGTCCACGACATATTATAATATACATAAATATATTATAATTTAAAAATGTTATACTTTGATATTATATTTTACATTTTACATCTTATCTTTAATAATTTCATAATTACCTTCACGAGTTTTTACTAATTTACCAATTAATATAGGTAATACTCCTGGTGTCTTTAATGCTTGAATAACACTGTCGTATTCATATACTTGTTGTGTATCCATTCGCAACATATATTGTTTTCCTGAAACTGTAAATGGACGCGCTTCCCAGTCTATTGTGACGCGATTAATTGCCGCAACTGTATCATTTTCGTCTTGTGCGTAATTTGGATTATATGAAAAATCTGAAGCATTTGGTTTTCCAAAAGATAAACATACTAAACCTTCCTTTGTATTTGACTTTGTATATGTAGCACAATCAATTGATGCTTCTTTAATGCCGGTTAATAGCTGTGTTGATAATTGCTCCTTAATTGTAGAAATTTCAAATAATTTTTCGTCCGATGTTTGAACCGGATAAGGCGCTATTTTACTTCTATCTTGTGGTTTAAGACGTAATTCAATTGCTAATTCACTATCTAATTGCGCTTTTGTAAATTCCATAATATAAATAAAGACTTCCACTGTTTGTAGTTCTTCCGGTAAATCTTTGTGACTACATATACGTCGTGCGCGTCCAATAACTTGTTCAACGCGAACTGGATGCCAATATGGCTCCATAATATGAACATAACGAGTATTTCGCAAGTTAATACCTTCAGAACCAGCAGATGTAATCATAAGAACTTTTATAATTTCACCCAAATTATTATTTGAGCTCTTTTGGCGTAACTGAGCGGCAATATTATTAGGGATATTATCCCACATACCGTTATAAATATTGCGAATAATCTCTCGTTCTTCAGCATCTTCAGTGCCAGTATATAACGCATATGTTGGCTTACCCATTTCTTCTTCGCTCATATTTAGTTCCCAACTGTCTATTCCTGTCTTTTTAATCTTAAATTGAGCAAATCCATTTGCTTCAAGAACTAATGAAAAGATGCCAATACCTTCCATTGATCTAAATTGACTATATACTAGATGAAGACCTCGGTTTTCTGGACTATCAATATTATTAAGCATTGCTAAAAATTTAGGACTATATGTTTCTAATTTGTCTTCAACCAAGTATTGTGATTTGTATTTCTTCAAGTAATCATATGCTTGGACAATTGCGGTTTTATAATCGGCATCACCCATTGCTTCTAAAAATTCGTCGCCTTCTATTTCATCAACTTCTCTTAAATTAGCATCAATGTCCTTGTATCCCTGTAAAGCAACTGGTTCATCAACATTACCAGGTAATACTAATTCTTCAATATCATCTTCATCTTCACCACCTCTGCCTACATCATTATCGCTATCACTTGAATCAGAATCACTTGAATCAGAGTCAGTATTATCTTCTTTATCAGAATCAGAATCAGAATCAGAATCATCTAGACTACCACCCACCTTTGTCTTTTTCTTTAAAGCTTTTTCCTCTGCTTTAGCTTCTGCTTTTCTTCGTTTTTCCTCTTCTTTAGCTTCCGCCTTTAATCGTTTCTCTTCTTCTTTTGCTTCTGCTTTTAGTCTCTTTTCTTCCTCCTTTGCTAATTTAGCATCCTCTTTTTGTTTTTCTTTCAAAGCACGTACCGCATCTTTTTCTAGAAGTTTTTGCTCCTTTTCTAAAAGCTTTTGTCTCTTTTCCTGCTCTTTTAATGCTTTGGCATCTATTTTTACTTCTACTTTTGCTTCTACTTTTGCTTGTGCTTCTTTATATGTTTTTGTTGCTGCTTTTATCCTTTCTTCCATTTCTGCTTTTTCTTTTTCTTTTTCTTTTTCAGAAATTTTTCTAATAAAATTTTTTGGTATAGGACGACCTGGTGGTACAGGCATTACAAAATTACAAGCCAAACGTGAAAATATACGATATGTGGATGATGGCTCTTTAAATGTGCCGTTTGCGTCAACAATACCTTTGTTAGGTTTTTTAATCTCTGACTTTCTTTCTTCGCTACGATATTCCTCATATTTCTTAAATTGATAATCACTCATAGGGATTCTTATAACGTGTCTGTCAAAGTTCTTATCATATTTAGGCAATAATTCTTCTTGAGCACTTCTAAAATATGATGTAAGGCCAATAATTCTCTTTTTAAATTTCTCTATGTTAGTAACATTACCATTATTCTTGTCAATAAAAATGTTTACAAATTCATCAAATGAATCAGGTAATGCTGTATTTACGTTAAATGTTACACCAGTCTTATTAATATTAATATTATTTGTGTTCAATATGTTTTCAATATCTCTTAAAAATGTCGCATCACTAACAATTCCTCGCTCATCAACAATAGTAGTAACACCTTGGTATCCATCCTTTCCTAAATTAGTTTTCTTATTCTTAAATCCTAGTGGATTACGAGTAATAATTAACATTTTAGAACTAGACGAGTAATCAATATAATCCATATTTCTATCCTTTGAAAGCATATCTTGTAATGTTTCCTTATTTATTTTTGCGCCAGTTTGAATATTTAAAGGTAAATGCCAGGTCTTAATATAGCCTCTTAATATATTAAATAAGACAGCAATTTCGTTTGGATAGTTAATAATAGGTGTTCCAGTTAACAATATAACACGACAATTATCTGCTCTCATTAAATAATCATATATTTGAATCGCTAATGGCTCAGCTGCTAAAGTATTTACATCACGCCTATCACCTTTTCCAAATTTCTTATTCTTATTAATTTTATTTACAATACGACTGATTAAATTGTGTGCTTCATCAATCACAACAACTGAGTTATCAAATATATTGTTTTCAAAATTATTTGTTAGTTCTCTAAAACTATTACGACGTAAACCGTTATAATTTATGAAGCGATACTTTTGTCTAATCATTTCATCTAGTTGATCATTTAAACTCTTTTTATCGGTTGTTGAAAGTTCGCTATAGTTGTTTGGTTTAGTAACATTTGTAAGCCAAGCACCTTGCTTTCTAGTAATATAATTAGTTGTTTTGAATCCTAATACACTAGCTAATGCGTTTGTATATTCAGGATGTTCTATAATAGATATCCATTCCCAAAACTGATTCTTGCGGTAAATTAGGTCACCGCATTTTTTAATTTCTTCAATATAGTTGCGCTGTAGTGATGCTGGGGTCATTACAATTACTTGTTTACCACCGCTCTTAATACCTTCGGCAATCGCAATAGAACTACAAGTTTTACCTGAACCTAAACCGTGATATAATAATAGACCCCTATATGGTGTATTTAAGTTAATATAGTCTCTGACAATTTTCTGATGAGTAAGCAAGCCAATTTCACCATTATCCTTTCCAATATCTTCACAAGAAATATTCTTACTTTCATCTAACATATCTTGCTTATAAACATCAAAAACACCATTAATAAAGTTAATAAATGTTTCGCGATTGTTCATATAATATTGCGGTTCTACTAAATTATATTCAGGTGGTGATGGCAGACGTTTTGGCATTGGTGTGTCACCAATTAATACCATTGCTTCAGGGCCTAGGGGTATAACATTTCTATCAACACGTTTTGCCATTTCTCGTCTACGTCTAGGTTTTATTTCTATTTGTTCTTCTGCTACCGCTTGTGCTACTGCTTTGTCTTGTGCTTGTTCAGGAACCATTTCTAGACCTTTTTCTCCTACAAAAGGTCGCATTTCACCTTCTAACACTTGAGGTTCAGGCTCCTCTTCTAATCCAACTTTCTTTCCAGTAAGTTTTTTAATAATTGGCTTCTTAACATCAATAATAGGAGCTTTGGATTCCATAAATTCAAACTTTTTCTCAGGAAACTTTTCAGAAACACCAATTATTTTTCTTTGTCGTAATAATTCTAAAGCATCTTTGGCTTTTTGCCCATTATCCATATCGGTGGATAATTTTGTTTTCTGAGCAATATTTGTTGAAGCCTTTGGTTGTGCCGCAATAACAACCTTGACATCTTCCTTTGGTTTTATTATAGGTTTTTGTTTAAGTGCGTCTTGTATTTTAAATACATTTTTAGATATTGCTAAATCACTCATTTATTATTACTTATATAAATTCAATATATAAATTTTTAGATTTTTACATTTACTTGATTGCTTCATTATGTTTTACAATAAATATTAATTATCACTATCCGAAGCAAATTCTTGCGCCACCATATTTGTTCCAGGTATGTTAATATGAATATCATTATTTTGTTTAATGTATTCAATTGCTGCCATACAAGCAGCTTGTTCAGCCTTTCGTTTGATTTTATGTTGCCCTTCTCCCATAAATACAAATACTTTCCCATAGTTAGCATAATGCTCTTGGATTGCTTTGAATGTTTTAAATTCATTAATACTGACAGCATCATTTGGTCTTAGATTATGAATTTGTTGTCCTAAGCATAAATAGACACCCATTTTGAATCCCTCATCTACATCATGCTCTATTTCTACATAATGTGGTGTTACCTTGAACTCCTTTTGTATCTTAACTTGTAAAATGTTCTTATAATTATCATCATTTTGTATAAGTTCAATCCAATTAACGTGTTTCTTAAATACATTTTCAATAAACTTCTGTGCCATTTGGAAACCAGGACCAGTAGAAAAGAAATTATTAAACCATCCTTCGTCATCTTTAATACCCATCTTATTGTAGTCGTGAAATAAGGCACCAACAAATGCTTCAAATAAGCAGCCTAATTTCTTTAAATTAGTACGAATCTTCTTTTCCTCTGCGTTTCTAGAAATAATTAACCACTTATGTAATCCCATTTCATAAGCGATTTTACCTATATTTTCATTTTTTACAATTGCGATTTTCTTCTCCGTCATAAATCCTTCATCTTCCTTTGGGAATCGGCGATACAATTCGTATTTTGTAGTCAGTTCTAGCACACCATCGCCAATATATTCTAAGCGCTCATTAGACTTGCTACTTAGAGGCAAACAGTCTGACGGTTTCTCTACAATAGTAATATTTTGTAGCAAATTTTCAAACTGCGGCCTCTTTGTGTAAGAACGGTGAATAAATGCGCGCCTATATAGCTCCATATTATGAACTTTATTTGGCAAGCCATATCGTGTGAGAATAGATTGAACATCGCTCAATGTAATCTCAGAATTCAACGGGTTATAAGGATTGAAAATAAGACCATCTTCGGTCTTGATAATGTCATCATCTAGTTTTACGTCGGTCATCATTGTGTTTCTATAATATATGGCGTTGCGTCTTTAAGTTGTTTTAGAATATATATTATGCGCCCTATTTAAAGACCCGCTGCCTGAAAAAAAAATATATTCAGATGTTTGTTAGTATAAACATAAAATTATAAATATAAATTATGAATTTATAACAATGGAAAAACAAATTATATCAAGTTTACAATTATATAAAAAACCAGATAAGGATTTTTTAAAAGACAAGGATTGTTTAATATGCTTTGAAACGATTGATCTAGAAGAGGCAAAAATAGTTAAATTACCGTGTGGTTGTGCTAATTCCGTATATCATATACACTGTATAGTGCGTCTATTGGGTTCTGGAGAAAATAAAAACTTTTGTCCTCATTGTAGAGGCAAATATGAGATAACTTTAAGACAAGAAGTTCCTGTTATTGCTACGACTATAAATGAAGCAAATATAATTGTTCCACACGCTAATCCTAGAACTCAACTTTTGTCATATGTTATGCTAGTTCATATTTTATCTAACTCAGTAATGAATATTATTAATATAGGTATGTCAAGTGATTATCCTAATAATGATGGTGTTAATATCGTCTCTAAAATGCTTTTAGTATCATTTCTTTGTAAAATTTTAATTAATGCCGGTATTATAATAAATCTTAAATCAAATATTGATAGATTAGAACACCACTTATGCTTAAGTTATACAGTCCAGTCATTTATATTTGTTATGTTAGTTTGTTTAATATGTATGATTGAGAATGATTTTAACTCAGTGATGATGTTAGTTAACAATATATTCTTTGGTCTAACTGATATTGGATTTAGAGTAGCTCTGGAATATAAAAATGTAAATAGAGTAAATATTGAAGCATAAATAAATATACATTTTAGAAGTTTTGTTAGTTACTATCATTTTTTATTGATAATTTTAGAATAAATATAAAGACCAACTAACATATAATATAATAAACTAAGTATGGATTACAAAACACAATTAGAAACTTTAGAGCGCGAACTGAGAGACATTTGTTTAGAACTGTCACGTATTAGAAAAGAAAGGCTTGCTATGAGAAAAGCATCTAATTATATAGATTACAAAGAAACACACGACAGATTCCCAGTATATAAAGAAATATATACTAGACTATTTAATTTGCGTCAAGCGCCACCGACTAGAAGTATGTATATGACATATTTTGAGGAGAAAGATGATGAATTTAATGATATTGAATTTGAAACTAATACTCGTATTACTAAGAAACAGATGGAAATTAATCAATTAAGACAGCAAATATTATTATTTAAACCAGCTTAAAGACAGTAGACTATATTATGTATATATGCCGATATATGGAGGTCAAAGAAGAATGGAAAATAGTAGACGGCTTTGTAAATTATGAAGTCAGCAATTTAGGAAATGTGCGTAATAGCAAGACTGGTCGTATGTTAAAACTAACTTGTAAAGGTGGATATATGTTTACTGGATTATCTCAAAATAGTATTGGTAAGACTTGTCCTGTTCACCGACTAGTCGCTTTAACATTTATTGATAATCCTGAAAATAAGCCACAAGTAAATCATAAGGATAAAAACAGGTCTAATAATTGTGTTTCTAATTTAGAATGGTCTACTGCTCTAGAAAATAATCAACACAGAAGTTGTAATGTAATTCAGACAACTAATCAACAAGTAAAGGTCTGGCGGTCAAATATAGATACAAATGAAAAAATAGAATTATATGATTCTATTTATTTAGCAGCACAATGGATTTTTAATAATACAAATGATAAAAATTTATGTATGGATACTATTAGAGCTGGTATTAGTTGTGCTTCTAGAGGTATATATAAATCATCATTTGGCTATAAATGGAGTATGTATGAATATACTGATTTAGAAAATGAACTATGGAAACCTGTAACAATTAATGGACAAACATTTGATAATTATTTTGTTTCTAATTTAGGCAGATTTAAGAATTATAAAGGTATTATTATGGAGAACTATAAACCACATCATAGTGGCTATATATTTGTTAGAGCAGGTAATAACAAATATGCTTTACACAGAATAATTGCGTCAACATTTGTTGAAAATTTAGAACCAGAAATAAATAATGTTGTGAATCATATTGATGGAAATAAATTAAATAATTCAGCTTCTAATTTAGAATGGACAACTATTAAGGGAAATAATATACATAATCATAAATCAGGATTTATTAAGTATTATACTAGAAAAATTGGACAATATGATTTACAAATGAATAAAATTAAGGAATTTGATTCAATAGTTGAGGCTGAAAAAGAGTTAGGTATAAAATCAATTAAGGAAGTTTTATATAATCATCAAAAAACTGCTGGTGGGTTTATTTTCAAATATTTAGACTAGATTTTTTTGTTATTTTTAAAATAAAATGTTTTTCTATTATATACTATGGTTTTGTCAAACGGTCCTAAAGTTGTTCGTAATATTTCATCTCTCGTGAATCGCCCTACGTGTGGAGGAAATTCCAAGGGCGGCCTCGCTCCTACAGTCGGCGCCTACATATCATCTAATCCCAATTTGATTGGCGCCACAAATACTCAATATGGCTTAAAATGTGTTGGTAACTTCACCAACCCTTCTCAGAGCGCATTGAGAGCTATTAGACGTTATTAAGTCTTTATGATTAAAGTAAAATTTGATTTATAGAGAATATGTAATTGTGTAAAATATGTATTTGTTTAAAATATGTATTTGTAAAAAAATAATTTAATAAGTTCTTTATTAAATTATTATAATGCTTATTAAGATTGACAATAGAGAACGCGATTTGATTAAGAAATGTGAAGATTTGTTAGTTGCTGTTCCTGCTTTCAAAGAATTAAAAATAGAAGTTCACCAGTTGCCTTTAGGCGACATTATTATTTGTAGTAACCAAAATAATGAGCAAATAGATAATATTCTTGTGGAACGCAAAACGTTATCTGATTTGGCTGCCAGTATAAAAGATGGGCGCTATGATGAGCAATCATATAGACTCAATGGGCTGCCAATACATAATCATAATATTATTTACTTAATTGAAGGCGATTTAGGTAAATTTAATTCATTTAAGGAACGTATTGACAAACAAACTATATATTCAGCCATGTTTTCAATTAATCACTTTAAGGGCTTTTCTTTAGCAAGAACTAACACATTAGATGAGACCGCATTTATGGTTTGTAATATGGCTTATAAAATTGGCAAGGATAGTGAAAAGAAACCATATTATCAAAATAAAGTGGAACAAGTTGTATCTAATGCTGTAACTAATGCTGAAACTAATGCTGAAACTGGTGCTGGTGAAAATAATACTATTACTGAAACAGTAGAACCACAATCTATTAAAGACTATTGTGCTGTAATTAAAAAAGTTAAGAAAGACAATATTACACCTGAAAATATAGGCGAAATTATGTTATGTCAAATACCAGGCGTCAGCTCAGTTTCAGCAATTGCTATTTTACGCACATTTAAGACATTGCCAGAATTAATTAAGGCGCTACAAGAAGATGCTAATTGTCTAAATGGTATCAGCACAACAGACGCAAATGGTAAGTCAAGAAAAATTAGTAAGACTACAATTGAAAATATTGTTAAATATCTTTCGTAATAAATAATTTTATAAGAAAAGTATATAATATAAAATGACAAAGGAATATGAAGATTTATTTGTAATTATTGCTTGCTTAATTGGTGCTTTTATTTTGTATAAGATTTTTATAATGATTTGGAAAGGCTCTACTATTGAAGGCCTAGAAAATAAGAAAACTACACAATCTGCTTCTGGTCTTGCTGAAAGTTCAGGCGCAAATTTAGATACAACTAAGACTCAAGTGGAAGCATTACAAAATAAGTTGCTACTAACAAATCCTACATATAATTCAAATTATTCTGATAAATGTAGTGAAATTTATGATGCTACTAACTATATGATGGCTCAAACAGTAGCAAACATGGATGTATCTGACCCTGAGGCACTATTACAGCAACTTGGCACTTTAAATACATTGTATCAGGCTAAAATATCATTAAATGATACATTAAAATTTATTGACTCAGTACAAACAACACAAACTAAATAAAAAATAAATAAGCTATATTAATTTATTTATTTTATTTTATTTTATTTTTATTTTAAGCTACTTGGATGCTAACCTCATTACCCTTATAATATCCAGCATCCACTAGTGCTTGTGTATATTTGGTTCCACCCCAATTAGGATCCATCGGGTTATCACTATATAACATATTTGCGTTTGATTGTTCAATCGCATCTAATGGTGTTGTTGCGCCTACATAATATGAGGTTTGGTCAAATGCCGGGTAGCTATTCTGATTGTATGGCTTATCAGCACGTGACGCATCTACTAATAATGTTGTTGGTTTCATTGGTAGTGGTACTGGTGTTGTAGGTGGTAATCCACCTTGTGACTCAGTAACACTGGGACGCACTTTGTAAACACGGTTACCCTGGACGTCATAAGTATTTTGAACATATAATACAGGACAGCGAATACCAGCCCCGCGTTGCCATTCTAGAAACTCAGTATATTCTTCTAAATTATTAAATTCAATTGGGTTAACACCAGGAACTTGAGCTACATTAGAATTATATAAATAATATTTAGGACCTTTCTGTATTAAAATATTAGGACATCTTAATTCACCATTCATTGTGGTTAAACCTTCAACTGAACTATTGTTTATGTAGAAATTAATCCCTAAACAAAATACAACAATTGCCAGTAATAATATAAGTGGATTCATTTTATAATAATTATATATAATAATTTTATACCAATAATATATAAATGATTATTATTCATGCTACTACAGACCAACAAGCAAAGGAAGTAAATAAGCACGTGGAAAATGGTAAAGACGTATTTATTCTTATTTATATGGAAGGCTGTGGACCTTGTAATGCTACACGTCCAGAATGGAAAAAAATGGAGCAAGCGCTTAGTCAACAATATAAACACAACAATAATCTAGTAATTGCTGATGTTGATAGCAATGTAGTTAGTTCACTTAAACATGCTGGTGAAATTATGGGCTTTCCTACAATGATGTATTTATCTAATAATGGCAGACAAATGGAACTATATGAAAATAGCAATATCAAGGAGAAAAAGCGAAATGTAGATAATTTTATGAACTGGATTGAAAGCCATGTGGGTAATGTTTACTCTGTTTCTAATTCTAAATCTATATCTAGAGCAAAAACTAGAGCTAAATCGCGAAAAAATAAATATAACATCGGGTTATCTAGTCGCAAGAAATACTCTAGACACATTAAAAGTAAAAATAGAAGTAGAAGTAGAAGTAGAAGTAGAAGTAGAAGCTCTAGTAGAAGCATAAGTAATTTTTAAGATTAAAATTGTAAAAGTGTAATATAAAATAAAAATACTAAATATACATAATTATTTAGTATTTGTAGTATATAGTATTAAATAAAATGGCTAAAAGTAAGAAATCAAAGACTACAAATGAAAAGAAGGATGAACAGAAGAAAGATGAACAAAGGAAGGATGAACAGAAGAAAGAAGATAAAACAAATGAGATAATGGGTGCTCTTATTGGTGCCACTGTTGGCGGGCTAATATTAGGAAGCATTATGTACAGCGTATTTTTCAAGGATAAACCTATTTCATCAAGTTATAAATTTTTAATAGCGATTGCTGTTATTTTTGGAAATATGATTGTTCCTGCTCTAATTGGTTGGTATGGTGGTTCTAATTTAGATTTTGTTAGTATAATCATTAACTCGCTCTTTTACTTGGCCATATATGGACTATCAATACTACTATTTAGAAGTTTAATTAAACCAAACGGATTTGATACATCTGTTTGCGTCGCAATATTTGTAATAAGTTTTTTAATATCTATAAAATTTGGATTATACAATGATGGCTCATTAAGTGGATTTTGGATTATTATTTTATTTGTGTTTTCTTTATTAATAACAGGTTATTATTACTTTGGTTATATTGTAAAAGCTGTCAAGGAAATAGAAACACAATGGAGTAATTATGATACAAATAATGATACAAATATGGATAGTCTGAAAACTATAGACAGTCCAAGTATGTTATTGTTTGACATAAATAATTACAAAAATGTATTAAATAAAGTATTTAGTATAATTAACCCGACAACAGTGCCAGATATTGTTCCGACGGTTGAGAAAGCGGAAACTGTGTTAGATATTCAAGAAGCTAATATACGTCATTTATTACTTATTTGTATTGCTTCAGTATTAGCAGTAATAACAATAATAAGTATAATTATATACATTTTTATAACAGTATTTGGCAAAAAATCTAACACTGGATCTACTAGTAGCATATTGTTTGGAAGCAGTCTTCAAGTAAATTTTTATTTACTTTTCTTTTTCTGTTTACTACTTTTTGCTATTAAAACATTTATAGAAAGTGGAATAGATAACTATGCTCCTCAGTTCAAACCGGAAGCACTTGAAGCACAATTAAATTCTATTACGGATATTGCGGGTATTAAACAGTTATTACCTACTAATTTTGCTAGTTTGTTTAATTCAGGTACCAATTTTAATATTAATTCAGGTATTAATAGTTCTAGTAGCACATTTTTTCAAAAAGGTGGTAAAAAAATCAATAGAACTAACAAAATGACCGAGTCATACTTAAAATTAAAAATATAATTATATTACATAAATGAATCCGGAACGAATTAGACCTTTAGATATAGCGTCTGTAAAGCCTGTAAATCCACCAGGACTTCAAACTGCGCCGGTTGCTCCGGTTAATACATTAGTGTTTCAATGTTTTAAAAGATGCTTTATCAATTGTGACGGCCTTTGTTACGTTCTTCACAATTTTATCAATATTTTCCTCCTGTTCTTTTATAGTAGTGCCTGACATAGAATTCATAACAATCATATTGTATTTGTCATGTTTCTTTGTTCTAGGATCCGTACACCCTGGATTTTCTTTAATCCATTCATTAATTTGTCTAATATTTTTAAATGCCACCTTTTTAATCGCAGTTTTCAATCTATCGCAGTCTTCTTGTTCTTTTACCCAGCAATCATTATCTTTAATATATAGAGTTTCACGCTTTAAATCGCTACAATGTATAGGTCTTAAATGGACACCTAACGCGTTTAAACCTTTGACAAAAATATTAGATACACCATTCGCATAACCGACTTCGGCAAAATTTTCCAAGTCTGTTAGTTGAACCTTGATTGAATCAACAAATTCACTCATATTCATTGCTCCTTTACAAGTGTCGTTTAGAAACACATTCAAGTTAAAAGAGTTATTTGTATTATTTGAGTTGTTAGAGTTATAATTAATATTATTGTTAGTTGTATTATTATTTGCTGCAAATTCCATCATTTGTTTTTGTTGGTCTAACATCTGTTTCTGAAAATCTTGGCTTTGTTTAAGTAATTCAAGAAGCATTATGACATCTATTTTCTGGTCTTTGCCTATAGAGTTGATGACATTTGATGCTAAATTTTCTTCAAGGTTCTCTACATCTTCTTCAGTTTCTTCTGTAGCAGAATTAGTTGCTATACATTTCTTTTTATGTTTCCATAATCCAGTTCTGTCCAAATATTCTTTACCACACTTACAAATATACTTTTTTTCTTGTGGACAAAATGTCTCTAAAGTGTTGCCAATTGTGTTTTTATGATGTTTTGTAGTAGTTAAATGAGAGTTGTAATTAGATATTTTAGAGCTAGTATAGTCACATAATTCACACACATAAGTTTTGGCTTTTTTTGACTTGTTTTCGGTGGACATTGTTGCCTTAATATAGCCACATAAAAAAAGCCAGAAAAATGTCCGAATAAATTTTAAAAATTAGCATCACATTTTTTTCAAACTCAAAAAAATAATTGTGAGCATTATGGTCAAAAAGTGAAAAAACACGTGTTTTTCAAAACTTTTTTTGGGTTTTCAAAATTGGACATTTTTATAAATCCAAAAATGTCCAATTTTTGATTCCCTTTTTACTTTTTGAAAAAAATTTATGACTGAAAAATCTGGTAAAAATATGCTGATTTTTTTGTGACCATATATGCTGTCATTTTAAAATACCTATAAAATGTCATTTTTTCAGTTTTTTATAAAAAATAAAAAAAAATTTATAAAATATGTGCCAAAAATACGTTTATAAATACGTTTATAAATAAGGATAAAATTAAGATTTAAAAACTAATTGTAAATATATAAACATGATTGAAATACAAAGTGTATGTAAAGTATGTCGGATTTGTAAAAATCCAGATTTAATTGATGTAATAAATATTGGAAACCAAGTAATTACCTCAAGATTTCCATTGTATGGAGATTTTAGCACACCTACAACACCTATTGTTTTATCTTTGTGCAAAGAATGTAGTCTAGTGCAACTAAAATATTCAACAAATGCGTCTGAGATGTATGAGCACGAATATGGGTATCGCTCTGGAATTAGTAATACAATGAGGGAACATTTAAAAAGTTACCAAGAAGAAATATTAAGCAAAATTACTCTTGAAGAAGGAGACACCATTGTAGATATTGGAAGCAATGATTCAACATTACTACAATGCTATGATAAAAAATTTAAAAGAATCGGTGTAGACCCCACTGGTAAGCAGTTTAAGCAATATTATGGCGACGTAGAATTAATACCTAACTATTTTACAGAAAGCAACTTTAGAGCAGTTTATAGCGATTTAAGACCTAAAATAGTCTCATCTATTTCTATGTTTTATGACTTACCTGATCCTGTTCAGTTTGCTAGTGATATACACAGTATTTTAGATGATAACGGAATATGGACTTGCGAACAAAGTTATATAATTACAATGTTACGAAGAAATAGTATTGACACTATATGTCACGAACATTTAGAATATTACTCTTTAACTGCTGTTAAACGCATTGCTGATATGGCAAAATTCAAGATTATTGACATAAAGTTTAATGAGTGTAACGGCGGCAGTTTCAGAATCTATTTTGCCAAACAAAATTGTTCATTATATGAAGAAGCAACTAGTCTAATAACTAAAATAATTGAAGACGAGGATAATTATAAAATTAGAGACCCTAATTTGTATTTTAAGTTTTTAAATGACTGCGATGTTGAAGTATGTAAACTAAATAAATTTATTGATACAGTAAATCAATGTGGACAGAAAATGTATATATATGGTGCTTCAACAAAAGGCAATTGTTTATTACAATATGGCAAAATAGATGAAAGCAAAATTAAATATGCTGTTGAAAGAAATTTAAATAAAGTTGGTAAAATGACATCTACAGGTATTGGAATCATATCTGAAGATACTATGCGTTCAAATCCGCCCGAGTATTTGTTAGTTCTACCTTGGCATTTTAGAGATGAAATTATAAAAAGAGAAGATGAGTTTTTAGAAAATGGCGGACAACTAGTATTTCCATTTCCTCATTTTGAAATATATAGTAAAAAAACTAAGGTTCTTGTAACTGGGTGTGATGGTATGATTGCTAGGTATGTATTAAATGAGTATACAAAAGGTTTTAACTTATTTGGATTTGCTCATAGCCAAAAACAAAAATTATCAGATAATAATAATAATATTACAAAGTTTTATTTTGATATTAGACAAAAAGATGAACTTGAAATGTGTTTAAATATAATTAAACCACATATTATTATACATTTAGCTGGTGTATCTAGTTCAATTGAGGCGTTTAAAAATCCAACATACACACTAGAATTAAATGGTATGTCAGTAGCACATATTTGTGAAATTATACATAGAAATAAGTGGCAAACAAAGTTATTTAATGCTTCTAGTAGTGAAATGTATAAGGGTCATCTATTATATGATGTTAAGGAAGACGACCATAATATGTATCATTGTCATCCTTATTCTGTAGCAAAAATAATGGGTCATTCAATTGTTGATTTTTACAGAAATACATATGGACTCCATTTTTCAAATGGAACTCTTTTTACAATTGAGTCAAAATATAAAACAGGAAACTTTTTATTAAGAAAAATAACAGACCACGCAAAAGAATGGAAAACAAACTTTAAGCCGTTAATTTTGGGTCCATTAAATTCTTGGCGAACATTCTTACACGCTTCTGACGCAGCAAAAGCAATCAAGATAATAACAGAGCAAAAGAATGGAGATAATTATGTTATTTGCGGAAATGAAAGTATTCGGATATTAGACTTAGTATTGAAAGTGTATAGATCTAATGGAATTTATATTAATATAACAGATAATGTTTTATACTGTGATAATAAAATAGTTGCGATTATTGAAAATCCAAATGATGGAATAGATATATCACCTATAAATATCAAAGGCACACCAAGTAAATTACATAATTTGGGATGGGTTCAACAATATTCATTAAATGATATAATAAATGAAATAAATAATTAAATGAAATATTATAATTTGCTAAGGATTTGTTCTATTTCTCTATGTGTCAAACTTACACTAGATATTACTTTATTAATAATATTAATATCTACTAAATCCTTATGAACATACCAATCTTCAAATTGGCAATATTTATTTTCCCACAATACAGATACATCAGGAAATAAAAGTATATAACCTCTATCCTTAAATATTTTTCGCGAAACTTCGCGTGTATTGAAATAATTACCACTATAAAAGTCGTGTTCAAATGTAACTGTAGCAAATTTATATTTGTTAAAAACAGTTGTATCTAGTATTTCTAATGTGTTTAATGTTGACCGATTATTTACGTCTAAGTCTACTTGTAAATAATCCATATTTTCAGGAAAATTATTATTGTCTAATACCTTTCTGTAATTAACCTTTTGAGCATCATCTAAGATATGTATTGAGTTAGGTCTGTTTACTTTATATGAATTACCAAAACTTCTATCGTATTCAACCATAATTCCTTTCCAATTATGTTCCTTTTCTAAAACATACGTATTATTATGAACTATAGGATCATTAGAACCAATTTCTAGAAAGGTCCCATTATATTTTCTTTGAGTTAAGGCTCGTACAAATATATCTTGACTAGCTTGGCTAAATGTCTTCATATGTATATTATACTTATATGTAATATTTTTTAATATAGTTTATAGTTTATAGTTTATAGTTTATATAATATTTACGTAATAATTTTAATATAAAATTATATTCATAAAATAATATAATTTATGAATATACTTTTCTTAAATCACAAAATTCAGTCTTGTGGCGTATACCAATATGGCCTAAGATTATTTAATATTTTAAACAAATCGGATACTAACAAATATATATACAAAGAAATAGATTGTTTAAATGAATATATTGCTATTATAAATAGTATAAATCCAAGCGTAATAATATATAATTATCATGTTTCAACAATGCCTTGGTTAAATAATACAACTATTTATAAAAACATAAAGAGTGTTGGTATACCACATGAATCAAATGGCTCTTTTTTTGACACTATTCTAAGTATTGACCCAGATGAAAAAGAAACATCTAATCTATTTAATATACCTAGACCAATTTATGAAAATGTTCAAGAATTAATTAATAACTGCCAAATATTAGATGAAGAAATAAAGACATTTATACAATATAATGAAGGTCCGGATATTCCTATTTTTGGTTCATTTGGATTTGGGTTTAATAATAAAGGATTTGACAAAATAATTTCTTTAGTTAATGCCCAATACGACAAAGCAATCATAAAACTTATTATAACTGGCGCTTTTTTTGACTCAAATAGACTATCAAATATTACAAATGTATCTAAAAGTTGTTTATCGCTTAATACAAAACCAGGAGTTAAGGTATTGATAACTCATAAATTTTTTAGCAATGAAGAGATTCTTTGGTTTTTAAATTCTAACGATTGTAATATATTTATGTATGACAAAATGGTAGGAAGGGGTATATCTAGTACAATAGATTATGCTATATCAGTAAATAAACCAGTAATTATTTCAGATAGTTATATGTTTAGAAATATTTATTCAGATGATATTTGTGTTTACAAAACTGATATTAGAACAGCTATTAGTAATTCTAAAAAACTTCTACCCAATTTGATACAAAAATATAGTAATAATAATCTAATTAATAAAATTAATTTAATAGTAAATAATATGACAAAAGAAGATAAGATAACACAATTAAATACCAATACCAATACAAGTATAAATAAAAGTTTTAATATATTTAATACAAAAATTACAGCATACTATTATACAGAAAATTTTATTGAATCAACAAATGTATCTTCATATCTGGATAAATTATTCTGTAATTTTATTGAAAATGGAGAGACAATTTTTGAAGTATCTAACAATCTTTTTGTTGACACGTTTCCAAATAAACATAAAACACTTTTTATAAATGTTCATAACATAAATGGTCATCAAACTTTTGCTTATTCCGAAAGAAGTAAAGTTAACTGGACAGATATTGTTAGATATATACATAAAATATCTAAAACTGTTCCTGATTCTTCTAATTTAATACAAGTATCAGTTGGTGAAATTATAGATAAATATAGTATCTTAGAATTAAAAAAAAAATATATTACAGACCCAAATAAAATTAATGAAATACAAAAAGAAATGGATATATTGGATAAAAAAGTACCAAAGAATTCTGAGTTTTATAAACAGTTAGTTTATATTAATGAACAAATATGGTTAGATACAGATAAAATAAAGAAAATTAAATATGACCCTGATATTGATAATAATATTTTTGCCAAATTATCAAATGATATTTTTGAAAATAACCAAAAAAGATTTAGACTTAAAAATTATTTTAATATTCTTGAAAAATCAGATATAAAAGAGTGTAAAAGTTATAATAACAATAACTGTTTTATTAAAATTATTAAAGAAGATGAAATATTTACAAAAATACCAGAAATAAATTATTTATGTATATCTTATGATGTTATTTATTTTGAACAGCGTTATAAAGATATTATTTGTAAAATATTTAAAAATCCAAATATTAGTTTTATAAAGAATAATAATAATAATAATATATCATCAACATATATTTTATCTGAATACAGTATTGACAAAGAATTACAAAATATTTTTGAATTAAATACAATAACATATAAATCTTGTGGACGTTTTGGAGATTTTTTAAACCAATTATCAGTAGTTTGTGAAAAGTTCTATGAAACAGGTAGAAGAGGAACACTACTTATAGCCGACTTAGATAATAAAGATGATAAATTTGTATTTGGTCTTGAAAATACATTGAACGACACATATCCTGTAATTTCTTCTCAAATATTTATTAAAGATTATAAAATTTATAACGGTCAACCTATAGATATAGATTTATCAACATGGAGAAACAATGTATGGGATTTAGTAAATAAAGGTGGTAATTGGTATAATATATTTAGTTCAACATATAATGTTAGTTGGAATAAACATCAGTGCTTAACGTGTGGAAATAATGAAACATATAACAAAAAATGGAATGATAAAATTATAATTCATATAGCACCTTATAGATTTATGTCTACAGAGGCTATTAATAAATTAAAAGAAAAGATAAAGAATAATTTAGAAAACTGTATTTTTATGTCAAATGAAAAATCACACTACGACTATTTTGTTCAACAAACAGGTATTAATATTGAACATTATAAACCAACAGATTTTCAAGAAGTTGTAAATATAATTAATTCTTGTAAAGTTGGATTTTTTGGGTTTACATCTTCGGCTGTAGTAGCTTGTATGTTACATAAAAAATATTATATTATGGGCACTAGCAATACTGGCGAAATGACTCTGAATGATGTTAGAAATGTATGTCCATTTGTTGTAGGTGTGTTAAGTTAAATATTGTTTTATATTTTTATAGTTATATTTTTTATTTATTTATTTATTTTTATATTTATTTTTTTTTATTTGAAAGATAAATAAATAAACCACAATAAAATTGAATTAAAAATAACCAAAGTATTAAAATAACAAACATAAACAATCAAAATGTCATTAGAACATACTTTTAAATTATTTGAATTCAATGTGTATAATAATAAGGGTCCTAGTCAATCTAGTGACGAGGACGAGGATGACAATGGTTTGGGAACATTTAATAAAGATAATACCACATTTGCTATCCAAATGTTTGGAATTAATGAAGAAGGTAAAAAAGCGTCAATATTAGTGGAGGAATATCAGCCATTCTTCTACTTAAAAGTTGGCGACAAATGGACTATAAAAGATAAAGACCAGTTTGTAAATCATTTGAAAACAAAAGTGGGTAAATATTATGAGAATTCTATTGTAGAATGTAAGCTTATTGAGCGCAAAAAATTATATGAATTTGATGCCGGTAAATTACATCGTTTTATTATGATTAAATTCGCAAATGTGCCTATTTATAATAAAGTTAAGAATTTCTGGTATAAAGATAGTGTTAATATTGATGGTGAAAAAGAGCGTGGTCTAATTCCAAATGGATTCTGGTTTAAGGACTGTTATGTAGAATTATATGAGGCAAATATTCCGCCACTACTTCGGTTCTTCCATTTGCGTGAAGTTAGTCCATCTGGTTGGATTGCTTTACCTGCTAAGAAGTGCTTTGAAATTAAGGGTTCCAATAAGACAACAACGTGCGACTATGAGTTTACGATTAATTATAAAAATATAGTTCCGTTGAATGATAAGGAAACTCGTGTGCCTTATAAGATTATGAGTTTTGATATTGAGGCCAGTAGTAGCCACGGCGACTTTCCTGTGCCAATTAAGTCATATAAAAAGCTTGCTACAAATATTGTAGATTATTTTGTAAAACTGTCAACAGAAATTACACCAGCATCTTGTAAGACACTTTTATCAGATATTATTAGAACTGCGTTTAATTTAACAGAAGACAAACAACCTGTTCCAAATATTGATCTTGTATATTATAAAGGTAAACCATTAACAAGACAAGATTTAGATATGCGAATTGAAGAATGGTTAAAAACTAAGATTAGAGATAGAGAAGATAAAAATGACGATACTCATTTAATAGAAGCTCTATTTGAAAACGCAAATAAAGCACTTCAAGTGAAGGAAAAGGATGAGAAGGAAAAAGAGAAGGAAGCAGATAATAACGAAGATAATAATGAAGATAGTGATTCCGATTCTGACAATGATATAGAAGAAGCAGATGATGAACCAACATATTTTAAACCAAATGCTCTAGCGTGTTTTAAAACTGAGACATATAAAAATAAACAATCCACTATTGTTGATATTATGTGTGATAAGAAATTTGAACGTGAAGGCAAAATAAATGAACTCATATTTGCTCTTAGAAATAACTTTCCCCAGTTAGAAGGCGATAAGGTGACATTTATTGGTTCTACTTTTGTAAGGTATGGTGAAAAAGAACCGTACTTGAATCACTGTATTGCTCTTAATTCTTGTGACTCATTAGACGGCGTTGTTCCTAATTCAAAAATAGAAACATATAATACTGAAAAAGAAGTGTTGAATGCGTGGACTAATCTAGTTCAAAAAGAGAATCCAGATGTTGTAATTGGATATAACATATTTAGTTTTGATTATGAGTTCATGTTTCGTCGGTCTCAAGAGCTAAACTGTGCTGAGGACTTCTTAAAATTATCCAGAAATAAGGATGAATTATGTGCTACAATTGACTATAAAACACAGAAAATGGAAATAGACAAAAGTAGTATTACACTCGCATCAGGTACATATGATTTGTCAATTATTAAGATGAATGGAAGACTACAAGTTGATATGTTAAACTGGTTCCGCAGAACAGAGAATTTAACTTCATATAAACTAGACTATGTTGGTGGTCATTTTATTGGGGATTATGTTAAGAAATTGGAACACCAAGAAAATGGTAATACACGAATAAATACGGTTAATATGACCGGATTACAAACAGATAGTTTCATACATTTTGAGGAAATTAATCACTCATCTGATTATTACAAAGATGGAGCCAAGTTTCGCGTTACAAATGTGAATAAACCAGAAGGCTGGTTTGAAATAGAAGGACTTGAGAATCCGAAAGCAAAGGCTGTTAAATGGGGTCTAGCAAAAGATGATGTGTCTCCTAAAGACATTTTTAGGATGACAAATGAAGGCCCTAGTTCGCGTGCTATTATTGCGAAATACTGTATTCAGGATTGTAACCTAGTCCAGCATTTATTTTCAAAAGTAGACGTGATAACTGATTTGGTAGAAATGGCTAAATTATGTAGTGTCCCTATGAGTTTCTTAATTTTCAGAGGCCAAGGTATAAAGCTTACCAGTTATGTAGCAAAGAAATGCCGAGAAAAAGGTGTTTTGATGCCGGTGATAAACAAAGGTTCTAAAGATGACGGCTATGAAGGCGCCATTGTTTTGGAACCGAAATGTGGTTTGTATCTAGATAATCCAATTGCGGTTGGTGATTTTGCGTCATTGTATCCAAGTTCAATGTTATCAGAGAATTTGTGTCCTAGTAGTAAAGTATGGACAAAAATATATGATTTAGCGGGGAATTTGGTGAAGGAGACGGGACAAAAGGCGATTGATAGTTCTGATTCATATTTATATGACAATTTACCTGGATATGAATATGTTGATGTTAAATTTGATACATACAGATATTATAGAAAGAATCCGAAAGCACGTGCTGAAAAGATTAAGTCAGGTTACAAATTGTGCCGATTTGCTCAGCCATTACATAAAAAAGGCGTCTTAGAAGAGAAAGCAATTATGCCATCTATTTTACAAGAATTGCTGAAAGCCAGAAAAGATACTAGAAAAATGATAGAGAAGACTGATGATGACTTTATGAAAAATGTGCTAGACAAGCGTCAGTTAGCTTACAAAGTAACAGCCAATTCATTGTATGGTCAGCTGGGCGCCAAAACAAGCACATTTTATGAGCCGGATATTGCTGCGTCAACAACTGCGACTGGACGATTATTGCTAACC